>Ga0102948_1000298_pt1 | contig 19540 bp, 15 predicted proteins | sample SalPonA_A_H2O_MG_FD_78211 | JGI IMG/M metagenome (GOLD analysis project Ga0102948, IMG submission 78211) | Water microbial communities from South San Francisco under conditions of wetland restoration - Salt Pond MetaG R2A_A_H2O_MG | ecosystem: Environmental > Aquatic > Non-marine Saline and... | reverse complement strand
TATGGGCACGACGCGAAAATGGACCGCTTGTCGTGCCATCATGCACTGTAGTGAGTAAGCCTTAATCGCTACTTTTTAAATCTTCTAAATGATATTTATCAATTAACGAGTAAAGCGTTGGCCTAGTTACGCCCAACAGTTCAGCGGTTTTAGACATATTTCTGTCAGCGTGCTGAAACGCTCTGCGTATTGCTTTACTCTCGGCAATTTCTCGTACTTCACGTAAATTTAGCGTTTCAGGGTCCGAGTCACCCGCAACAGGCATTAGCCCCATATCGTCTGGCTGAATCACTGTTCCTTCTGCCATGATGACCGCAGATTTCAGCTTATTTTGCATTTCGCGGATGTTACCCGGCCATTTATGCGCAAGCATTGCATTTATGGTTGACTCAGAAAAACTTTTTGCCTTTGCATTAAATTCTTCGCGGTAGATGTTCAAGAACGTGCGAGCCAACAAGATAATATCTTGATCTCGGTCACGCAGAGGTGGGATAAGAATAGGTATCTCTCCTACGCGGTAAAAGAGATCTTCACGAAACCGTTCTTCAGCAACCATCAGCGTTAAATCACGATGGGTGGCGCAAATAACACGAATATCGACGGGGATTTCGTTTCTTCCACCAACGCGCTCAATAACCCGCTCTTGTAAAAAACGTAACATTTTGGCCTGTAAACCAATGGGCATATCGCCAATTTCATCAAGAAATAGCGTTCCGCCTTGTGCCGTTTCTATTTTGCCTAGTGTGGTTTTATTCGCCCCGGTAAACGCGCCTTTTTCATAACCAAAAAGCTCACTTTCAAGCAAGTTTTCTGGAATCGACGCACAGTTTATCGCCACAAAAGGTTTATCTTTTCGAGGGCTATGCTCGTGAATGCTGCGAGCAAATACTTCTTTACCCGTACCACTTTCCCCTAGCAGCAAGGTACTGATGTCCGTACTGGCGATTTTTTCCGCTTTTTTAACAACAACTTGAATAGCTTCGCTGTTACCAACAATACGGCTCATTCCCGTTCTGGTACGAGCTAGAATACTATTCTCATGCTCAAGTTGAGCAAGATTGAAAGCACGGTTTACCAACAGCTTGATGGTATCGGAATCGATAGGTTTTTGATAAAAGTCGTATGCACCAAAATCAATGGCTTTCAGTGCATTTTCTTTGTCATTGTTGCCGGTAACTACAATTACTTTCGTACGTGGGGCAAGCGCAATAATGTCGTGAAGGATCCGTAACCCCTCAGAGGCATTGGCCGGGTCAGGAGGTAGCCCTAAATCTAATGTAACAACCTTGGGTTCGAAGCGACGTAGCTGAGCAATGGCCGATGTATAATCATCTGCAAATACAACGTTAAAATCGGTAAGGCTCCATTTAAGCTGTTTTTGGATACCTAAATCATCATCTACTACCAGTACGGTATCGGTCATCACTATTATCCTATTTTTACAACGTCCATCTAGGAGCAAACTCCAGTGAGGTATGTATTTTTATTATTATGATAAGGGAAAATATAAGGTAAAGCAGCTGCCTTCATTAGGTACACTCTGTACCTTTAGTTTTCCACCTATTGATTCCATGTACGATTTAGCATCATACGCACCAATCCCCATTCCTGCATTACCTTTTGTCGTATCGAAAGGTTTGAATAGGCGATTCTCGATAAAGTCTGCACTCATCCCCTCACCGGTATCCTCGATAAACAAAACGAGATGCTGAGTATGCCGGTCTACCGTTATCACTATTTCAACACTGCCTGTGTCTAAGGTCGCCTGCTGGGCATTACTAATTAGGTGGTACAACACGTTAGCCACCTTGTCTTTATCAATAACAAGAGGCACCTCGTCATTAACGGCAACAGTGGGTGTCGGCTTGAGCGCCGCGCATCGGGAATACACGACATCATTGACGATGTCTGACAATTGAATATTAGATTGCTTACTTTGTTCAGACACGTTTTTTTCGGTTAGCTGCTTGAGCATTTTATCCATACGCGCTTTGGTATAGGTAAGCGTTTCAAACGTATCGTCAATAAATTCAGGGTTATGCTTGTGTTGTTCGGCGTTAGCGAGGATAAGGTCGACCTGCGCCATCACATTTTTTAAGTCATGCAAAACAAACGCAGACATCCGATTGAAGGCCGCGAACTGTGCATTCTCGGCAACGACTTGAGACGCTTCGTGATGCAGCATAAACGTGCCAACCTGTTCGGTAACCGCATTTAAGTAATCCCTTACTTCCCAATTTAAACTGACTTTTTCTTTATCACCCGCAGCGAGTAACACAAATCCCCACAACGCGTCGTCTTTAAAAAATGGGATAAACAATTGGTATCCCCACGCTTTTAGCTGGCGCCTATCAAGCTGCAGCCCTTCGTAATTAAACGGCTTCACTTCATATTCATCGGCGTCTATCACCCAACTATTCGTACCACTATACGCGGCTAGCGTATTGAGCAAGTCAGTCTCATTATCGATGCGCTCTAGCGGTGCCACTTCGGCCATCAATTCAAACTCACCATTATTGACCTTATAAAGTTTGCCCGTATCGTACTGCACCGCATTTAACACGCCAGTTAGTGCGCTTTCGTAAACACTTTTTGATGTGTTAATACTGCGAGTTAATAGCTTAGTTAGCTTTATCCATTCAACCCTATAGTCGAATTGGTTTGCAAAAAAGTGCTTAGTAATAAATACCTTACACTTCGTTCTAAACGCATTAGAAAGAAATACAGTGGCTAATAACGCAAATGACATCACCACTAAAATAATCTGAACGGTTGGGCCCCAGTTACCCCCTAAGTAGTTTATGGCATAGCCGATCACGGCCATAATAAAGAGATATGCGCCTGCAACAAGTAAGAGAGAGCTGTGCAGTACAATGTCTCGTGAAATAAAGATATCGATACCCCAATGGCGTATACGGCGTATCGCAATCACTAAAAACGGGATCAGTAAAAAGTAAATGTATCCACGGGCAGCGATATACCCCACTTCGACTTGGTTGACCATTGTCGCGTTAGCATAAGTAACAAACTCAAACAGATTGGTGGCCCCTAAATAAATGATAAGAGGCTTAAAGGCCCACTGCTCAGAGCCTGCTTGCCGATACACCACCTCAAGCAGCACCAGCACCTCAAGTGAGAGTAGAATAAGGAGCAGGAATGACCATGTTGGGTCTACATACACTAAATTAGGCGCAGCAAACCCCAACACCGCTGGCAACAAAATAAACAGGGTGGCGGGCCTTCTGATGACCTCAGAGAAACTCGTGAAATTTTGTTGTATGCAACTCGAGAGAAAAAGCAGCCAAACAAACTGCTTAACCAAATCGGCATTGAGAAGCCATTGTAAATCGATGATCCCAAAAAAGGTGCTCATCATGCTTGCCGACCAGCCAACTGTCGTAACCGTCGCGAGCACTAAGAGGTGTTTAGCGACCCCTGGCTTACGAACGGTGAGCAACAGTAGGAGCAATGCAAGGTGAGCTAGGCCATTAAGACCATAACCAATATCTGAAACCATCCTTTTCTATCTCTTATTGTTATTTTTATTGATATGTTGTCACGGTATTAGCGTTTTTTGACAATCAAAGAGCCTATTGAGTATCCAGCGCCAAAAGAACACAACACACCCACATCGCCCGTCTCTAAGTCTTCATGGTATAGGCCAAATGCAATCACCGAGCCTGCAGACGCGGTATTGGCATACTCATCGAGTACAATGGGCGCCTCTTTTTGATTGGCTTCTCGCCCTAACAGACGCTTGCAAATAAGTGTGTTCATATTGATGTTCGCTTGGTGCAACCACCAGCGCGACACACTTTCTGGCACCAACTCGTGTCGTTGCAGGTGTGCTTCAATGTGCGCAGCGGCCATCGGGCATACTTCTTTAAATACTTTACGTCCAGCTTGATGAAACAACTTGTCTGGACCATAGGGGTCTACGTCTTCCGCACGCGTCATATAACCAAAATTAGAGCGAATATTACTTGAATACTTGGTCACTGCTTTCGTGCTTAATATGTCATAGACATGTTCGCCCGTCGCGGTATCAGCATGTTCTAAAATGCTTGCCGTTGCCACATCGCCAAAAATAAAATGGCTGTCACGGTCGGTATAATTAATTTGCGGAGACACTAACTCTGGGTTTATCACCAAAACACACGATGCATTGCCTGCAGCTAGCATTTCATAGGCGCGATGCATACCAAAGGTGGCTGCCGAACACGCCACCAGCATATCAAAACCGAAACCTTCAATATTAAGCGCTTCTTGAACCTCAATCGCGATAGCAGGATACGCTCGTTGTGTATAAGCGCATGACACAATAACGGCATCTATATCGCTGGCGGTTTTATTCGCTTTTTGCATAGCAAGCTTGGCGGCCTCGACGGCGATTTCGGCTTGATGCGACAACTCATCATCACTACGCGGCGTAATTTTGGGTCGCATACGCGTAATATCAAGCGCGCCCTCTTTTTGATAAATATAACGACTTTTTATACCCGACGCTTTTTCAATAAATTCTGCGCTTGAGTACGGTTTAGCAACTACCTCACCGGACTCAATTTTATCTTTATTAGCGTCGTTGAACGCATCAACATAGGCATTGTAGCTATCAACCAATTCGTGGTTACTAATACTGTCTTGAGGATGCCAAACACCCACTCCGCTAATAACGATCTGCTGAGACATATTTTCTCTCTTCTTATTAATGCATAACGGCAGCAGCGATACGGTAGAGATACCTCTAGCATAAACGCGTAGCTGTAGGCGCAATACGCCTTACTTGGCTCTCACCCTTTTTGCCAGGCAAAGCAAAAAATGTGATGGGTGCGCTATTAAGGACAAAGGCACACCAAACAAGTGAGGACTATCTCGCCAATTCTTACAGGTAGCTTAACTCAATCGTTAGCATATGTAATCACTGACGCGCTGAATTCAATGTGGTACGACATCTTTACCCGTGAAATAGATATAAAAAAAGCGGCGTATAAACGCCGCTTATTACAACAATCTCTTCGTGATTAGTTCGGTTGAACTTGCCACACGGTTACCGTGCCGCTCACTTCGTTGCCAACAACAAGAAGTGGCACTCCACTAGGGCTGTCTTCTGCGCTAACAAATACCAAACTTTCTGGTGCAAGGTCGCCAATAATGTCGTTAGCCGCTAACCCTTCGGTAAGGTTACGATTAATCACGTAGTCTACGAACTTCACGTCGTAAGGGTTGGTTACATCATAAACGAAGATGCCACCCATACGCTCTGTGCCAATAAACGCAAACGTTCTGTCACCAATAGTGCCTACGGTTAAGGCTTCTGGCTCAGGACCTTTGTTTTCCGAGCGAGAGTCGCCTGCATTTTCATCGTCACCATTGTTAAACTGTGCACCGTGAACCGATGCGGTAATGCGCTCTAGGTCATCACCCGAATCAAATACGATAATACCGTTTTGATCCCAGATGGTAAAAGAACGTGCGCCGTAAGCATACGCTGCGTCATACTCGCCATCGCCATCACTGTCGCCCATTGCTGAGGTAACGCGAAGGTCGTCAGCTTCACCGTTTGCTTGCAACATAGCAAGTTCAGAATTTGCTTCTGCGGTTAAATCTGAAACTTTTACTTCGTCGGTGTACGCTAAGCAACCGTTGTCTGCGTCAAATGATAAACCACCCTCACTTAGGCATGTCGCTTCATCAACAGAATCGAAGAAATATTCACGCGCATCACCTTCGTTCGCTGAAATAAGAAACGTTGCGTCTTTCCACGTGAAGTTTGCAATGGTATCAGGCTGATATACACCATACAGCCCTTCGTATTGACCGAAGCTAACACTGCTATCTTCTTGAATATCGATATTCAATCCTGACCAGCTCTTCGTACCTAACCCGATAACATCGATGGTTAGTTCTTCAAGGTCTAACACGGCTAAGCCATTGTTTTCTTGAAGTGAAATATATGCCACATCATTGGTTGCAGTAATATATTCTGGCTCTAAATCTTGCGCTAGCGTGGTTGCAATAGCAGTACCTTTGATAGTACGACCGCTTGGGTTAGGAAACATCATTCCTTGTGCCATTAGGTCTGCCATTGTTGCCGTTAAGCCACCAAAACCTACTGTCGTCGCAGACTCTTCAGGCTCGCCACTGGCAAGAATATTAATAACGGAAACCGAACCGACAGGGTCAACAGTATAATCATCTGATGGTTCGCCTTCGTTTGCCACTAACGCTTTACCACCGTCAGGCGTAAACGTAACCATATCTGGCAATGCACCCACTTCCACAGAATCTAAGAAACTTGGGGCTGAACTATCAAGGCCACTGTAAAACAGCACGAAGCCATTATCAGTTTTAACGGCGGCTGGCACAGCAACTGCCATCAAGTCACCGCTAATTGCGATACTGGTCACGCTACCCAGTGCGGTACCATTGATGTCCGCAGGCAACGAAACCGTAGAGAGTGTTAAGTTAGTGGTGTTGATTGGATCAGCCATTTCCGCAGTAGGAATTGATGAGGCTGTTGGAATAACCGCAATGGTATTCGTTGTGGTATTTGTCGCGTAAATAGTTTGCGTATCACTGTGATACTGAACGATTTCAGCGGCAGTTTGATTACCTAAAAATGCGCGAGCCACTACGCTAAGCGTAACACCTAGCGACGCATCTGAACCGTCTGCGCCATTCTCGCCAGGCGCGCCTGTTTCGCCTTGAGGTCCCTGAGCACCAGTTTCACCTTGTGCACCATCATCTCCATCTAGTCCGCAGCCAGAAAGTGCTGCTGAAACGAAGAGTGCTAAAATGCCATACTTGAATTTACTGTGCGTGGCCATTCGATTTCCTTTTTGTCGTTATCATTTTTCAACTACACGTTTACCTGCAAGGCGTGGCTGTGGAAAGAGGCGTATAACACTGAAGCCATAAAATGCCATGTTAATACCGCTTATATTAGCTATGCCCAACGCAATAACGTATTTCTACTTCTTTGTATAAATTAGAGCCAGTGTATGACACAAATATTAATTTGCAAAGCGCTTATGGGTATAAAGCCCATTACCGCTATTGCGAGGATATAAAGATATTAAAATTCAGTCTTATCATAAAGGCAGTAAAACGCAGCAGCGGCAATTAGCTTGTCATTACGAGATTCATTTTTATCATTAGAGCAATACATCATTATTCGTTCAGCAATTAAACATTTAGGGCTTTACCGCATAGCTAATTACGTTGCACTATATTGCTGGCACATATCGACTCTTCCTGACAACTTAACATAGTAAGGCTTTCAATAATGAAGTTATGGCACACATTAACAGCTTTAATGATGTCAATAAGCGCACTGGTTAGTCTCTCCTTTCCAGCATTTGCCCTTAAAGATACCGTTAACCCTACGCTTTTTGAAAAAATGGAATATCGCAATATTGGACCTTTTCGCGGTGGTCGCTCGGTCGCGGTTGCCGGTGTTAATGATAACCCTAACGTATATTATATGGGAGCCGCTGGCGGAGGAGTATGGAAAACTGAGAACGCCGGTTTGTCGTGGAACCCTCTATCCGACAAAGACTTTTCAGTAGGCAGCATAGGTGCCATTGCTATCGCGCCGTCTGATAACAATGTTATTTACGTCGGAACGGGTGAAGGCCCTATTAGGGGTGTAACCACCAGCCATGGTAAAGGCGTGTATAAATCTACAGATGCCGGTGAGACGTGGACACTGATGGGCTTAGATAACCGAGGGCAAATTCCAAAAATTCGTATTCACCCGACAGACCCTGACATTGCATGGGTAGCGGTGCAAGGAAATATTTGGGCTCCCAATGAAGCGCGAGGTGTGTTTAAAACCGTTGATGGCGGCAAGAGTTGGACGCATGTCCTTAAGGTTAATGCCGACACTGGCGCTGCAGACTTAGTTATCGACCCCACTAATCCTAGGGTGCTTTATGCCGGCATGTGGCATCACGGAAGAACGCCGTGGTTTGTAAAATCCGGCGGTGACGGCGGCGGTATTTACAAGTCAACAGACAGTGGTGAGACATGGGAAAAACTTGAAAAAGGATTACCAACGCTTATTGGGAAAGTAGGTATAGATATTTCTGCCACCAACCCCAAACGCGTTTACGCTATTATTGAGTCTGATAAAGGTGGCGTATACCGCAGTGACGATGCAGGCGCCTCTTGGCAACTAACGAACGACGACAACATCCTTAAAGCCAGAGCATGGTATTACAACCATATTAAAGTCGACCCCAACGATGAAAATACACTTTACGTGATGAACGTACAACTGCACAGGTCTATCGATGGCGGCAAAACGTTCGACATAAAACCCTTACCGCACGGTGACACGCATGATATGTGGATTAACCCTGAAAACAGCCTAAATATGATTAACGCCAACGACGGTGGTGCGACCGTTACCTTCGATGGTGGAAAATCGTGGTCAAGTATTTACAACCAGCCTACCGCACAATTTTACCGTGTAATAACCGATAATCTTGAACCCTACAACGTTTACGGCGGCCAACAAGACAACACCACTATGGCAACTCCGTCTTCAACATGGGATGGCGGTATTGGTATCGCAGAACAGTTCGCAGTAGGTGGAGGTGAGAGTGCACATATCGCCTTTAACGCTAATAACCCAACGCTTATTTACGCCACGACAATCAATGGCACATTAACTGAGTTCAACAAAGATACCGGTCTTGTTCGCCCTATCATGCCCTACCCTGAATATGTGTTTGGACGCAATGCACGTGACCAAAAATATCGCACTAACTGGAATGCCCCTGTATTGGTATCTCAGCACGACCCGAAAACCGTATATTACGGTACGCAGATGATATTAAAAACCACGGATAGAGGGGTTAACTGGCAGGAAATCAGCCCCGATTTGACACGTAATGACCCGGAAAAACAAGGCTTGAACGGTGGCCCCATTACCAATGAGCAAGCCGGTGCCGAATATTATAATACCGTTTTCTATATCGCAGAGTCGCCGGTAAACGCAGGCGAGCTTTGGGTAGGCGCTGATGATGGTAAATTGCATTTAACCCAAGATGAAGGAGGGAGTTGGAAAGACATCACCCCTCATAAAAAGGAAGCGCAAGTCAATGCGATTGAACTAAGTGTCCATGCCGAAGGTAGAGCCTACGTGGCCGTGACCGGCTATAAACTTAATGATTACCAGCCGTATATCTACAAAACCAATAATTACGGAAAACGTTGGACCCGCATAGACAAAGGGCTGCCAGAAGACGCTTTTGTAAGAGTGATACGCGAGGATAAAACGCATGAGGGCATACTTTTTGCCGGCACCGAAAGCGGTATGTTCATTAGTTTTGATGACGGTAAAAACTGGCAAGCGCTGTCGCTTAATTTGCCTCCCGTCGCCATCACCGACATGCAAGTAAAAGGCGATGATCTGGTTGTGGCTACCCAAGGACGTGGGTTTTGGATACTGGATGACATTACACCTTTACGAGAAGTGAGCGCGTCATTACACAATGAAGCGTTATTTCAATACCGTCCCGTCGATGGCGTACGTTTATTGTCAGGTGGCAATATGAGTGGACAACCCGAAGCGAAAAACCCCGCCCGCGGAGCGACCTTTCGTTATTACTTGAAAGACACGCTTGAAGAAAGTGACACGCTGCGTATCGATATCTTCGACGCGAATGACAAACGAGTGCGCACGCTATCGTCAACGGGCAATGCCTTTGAAGCATGTGCAAAAGGCAATGAAGATGTGCGAAGCCCGTTAACCTTTAAACATCCTCCAACAAAGGCTGGTTATAACGAGTTTGTATGGGATTTACGTCGTTCGCCGTTACACTGCATTGAAAACGTAACACTGTTCGGTGGGTGGAATGGTGCCAGAGTAATGCCTGGCGATTATAAGGCCACCATTACAGTTGGTGACACATCACAAACCAGGGCATTCAAAGTATTACCCGACCCAAGAGAAGAAGCCGACGCTGCACAGCTGCATGTTGTGGAGCAAAGTATTAAGGCCAGTGAAACCTTACTTAACGAACTGTTCGAACACTTGCAAAAGGCCAGAAACGTCCGAGACACATTGAAAGGTGTATCTGAATCAAATGTCGTGCTAGCCAGTGAAGTATCAGCGTCTATTGACCGTATCATTAGTGCTATTGACGATTGGGAATCGTTGGTCATTCAACCTAAACATCAAACATTTGAAGATGACATAAATTGGCCCAACATGCTCGACAGGCAAGTGCGTTTTCTTATGGATAACTTTGATAGAACTGGCGCACCTGCGCAAGCAGGGGCGTTGAAACGGCTAGAAGATCTTGAGGCAAGATGGCAGCAGTACAAAGTCCAGCTTGAAGTTCTGTTTCAAGAGCGCGTGAAACCGGTCAATGAAGCATTATCAAAACAGGGGGCATACGATATGGACACGCTATAGTGGCCTTCGCGTAATAACGGGTATTAACGCTTGGAAAAAACCGACGCAATGTCGGTTTTTTCTTACTCATACCTAATATGGATGCAAGTAAACTAAGCCGTATCCGTAATCATTAATGCTCATCGAATAACGACTTATTTCTAATATACTTCCTCATGTAATGATAGGTTATTGGGCGCAGAAGCCAACTACGCAACGATTTAAACAAACGTTCATGTGTGGGTGTATTTTCATAAATTTGATCGTCATGAAGCCATAGCATTTTACCAACATGCCAAAAGTAAAAAGGCACTGGAGGCATAAATGTGACGATGTCTAAATCGCAACAAATACGGTATGTTTTGTGGTGCAGCAAATAGTTTTTGTACCAAGAACGACTGCCCACTGCTGGCTGTCCGAAGGTGACGACGCGCTTTACCGAATTGGCATGTTTGCGTTCAAAATAATTAGCCATCAACACGGCTACGGCGCCGCCGGAAGAGTGCCCGATAAACGTAAACCGCTTCCCCTGTTGTCGCAGCGGCGCTAATACCTTTTCAAGTAGCGTTTGCAGTGGCAATGCCTCATCAATCGTCTTCGTACTTGAATACATTGGTTGTTCGAGTAATCGGCTGAAGCCCCAATGCACATAGAAACGTTGATTAATCTGGCAAATCTTTGTAGGCAGAAATACTAAATTGGCTAGCCAGTCCCTAACACCTAGCGACCCCCTAAATACTACGATAACTTCCTTTTTGTTATCCACCCATAATATTCTCACACTCATTCTACCAAACCTGTCTACCAGGTGACGTTCATAAAATGGTGTTAAAATTTTACGGTAATGAGCTTCTGCGTCCGGATACGCTAACTGACAGAGAATGGCATACCGTTCGTATTGATAGCGTTTCAGTTTTTTCATAGGGAAACGTTACTCAGCCTTTTAATCAATTAGTGAACAGTCAACCCTTCGCGCTATTCATACCACCTTTAACGTTATACCGTTTTTGTTTCACTGTTGTTACGCTCTTCGCACTGGTATACGCAACACGAAAAGAAGGAATGCCTATTCCTGTTAGTTTATTCTTCTTAGCACTAAAAACCTTATCATTAGTTTTATCGTGATCTCTATTGTGCGTTACGATATATCAATCACGTAGTTAACACGTGAAACCTCATGGTAATGTTTGTTTTCATTTATTAGTCAATCTGGTAATAATACCGATCGCAATATTTTCAAAACGCATCGGTCTTTATTGAAGGCCTACGGAAAGGATAGGATATGAAAAAGTACATCAAGGGAGCGATTGCAGCAGCCGTTGCGCTATCACTTACCGCTTGCGCAACGTCGCCTACCGGAAGAAATCAAGTGCTTCTGTATTCAGAGGGACAACTTTCAGAAATGGGCGGACAAGCCTTTGCAGGTATGAAAGAAGAGCTGAAAATTTCAAGCAAATCTGTTCAAAACAACTATGTAGAATGTGTGGCGAACGCCATCACGGCGCAAGTGCCCAACAGCGTATTTAGTGGTACGTGGGAAGTGGTTGTATTTGATGATGAACAGGTGAATGCGTTTGCCTTACCTGGTGGTAAAATTGGCGTGTATACCGGCCTTCTTGAGGTCGCTGAAAATCAGCACCAACTCGCGGCGGTTATTGGTCATGAAGTTGGACACGTTATTGCCGAACACGGTAATGAGCGTATGTCTCAATCAACGCTTATCAATGTAGGCACCCAAGCGGTCGGGCAAGTGCTCGCAGCGAATGAAGTGCCTCAGTCGGCGCCAATAATGGCGGCCATAGGGCTTGGGGTTCAAGTGGGTGTTCAACTTCCCTTTAGCCGCACACACGAGTCAGAAGCTGATTTAATTGGATTACAATTGATGGCTAAGTCGGGGTTTGATCCACGTCAGTCTGTTAATTTATGGCAAAACATGGATGCCGCAAGCGGCGGACAGCGTCAAATGGAGTTCTTATCTACGCACCCTGCTCCTCAGACTCGTATCCAAGATTTAACCGCTAACATGCAGCCAGCTTACGCAGACTACCAGGCAACAGGTAACCGCCCGAACTGCAAATAATATTGCATTAAAAAACGCCACATAAGTGGCGTTTTTATTTTTCCGCATAAGAAAACGATAATTACTCGCTTTCTTCTTTGTGAAGATGCACATCCATTTGTGGGAATGGAATAGAGATCCCCTCTTCGTCAAAGCGAAGCTTTACGGCTTCGGTGAAATCAAACTTAACGCCCCAGAAATCTGCTGCTTTTACCCATGGGCGCACAACAAAGTTAACGCTGCTATCAGCAAGTTCAGCTACTGCTACAGTAGGCGCAGGGTCGGCTAAAACACGCTCATCGGCTTCAAGCATTTCACGTAAGATTGTTTTTGCTTTTTTCAAGTCGGCGTCATAGCCAATACCAACAACCATATCTACACGACGCGTTTCTTTCGCAGAATAGTTTGTGATGTTTCCAGCGTAAATAGCACCATTCGGCACGATAATTTCTTTGTTGTCTGGCGTTGTCATCGTGCTGGTGAATATACCAATTTTCTTAACAGTACCTGATGTGCCTGCAGCCTCAACGAAATCGCCTGACTTAAACGGTTTGAAAACTAACAACATTACGCCAGCGGCAAAATTCTTCAAAGAATCTTGTAACGACAAACCAATGGCCAAACCGGCCGCACCTAAAATTGCCACTAGCGACGTCGTGTCAACACCAAGCTGATCAAGCGACGCAACAATGACAAAGAGCATCAACAACGCACTTAAAATTGCCTCAAGGAAATCAACGAGCATGGCGTCATATTTCGACTTTGCCATTACGCGACGGAAAACAGATAACAACAGACCCACAACCAATCGACCAATCACATAAATTGCGACAGCCATTGCGATGTTTATGCCCCAAGGGATTGCATATTCGTTAATATATCGCTCGATGTCGCTCGCAGACATAAGCGTTAGGTTTTCTTCCATAATGAGATCCTTTTTATAAGTATATGTGTGGGGGTTAGCGTTTTACCTTATCAGTGTTTCTGTTGAAGTAGCAACGATTAACGAACGTTGAGACAAAAAATTATTCATAAGTATAAGTACTCGCTCGAACGCATAATATCTTGCATCTAATATCTTTTGATTGACGGTAAATCAGTGACGCATAACAGTAATAAAATTCACATGATGTCGTCACAAATTCTTGCAACCCTGATACCGATTTTTTAGAACCTGTAAATTGCTTATCCCACACGAATAGTTAATGCAATTTACTCATGCTAGCGGTAAACTAAGGAAGATGACTCTTGAAATGCTAAAAAGGGGTGAAGGATCGCCGCGCTTATCTGCAAAGAGTCTGATGCAGTCTTTTACTACACTAGCAAGTTTTGTTTAAAAAGGATTAACACATGTTGCTACTATCAATGCTGTTCGCCGTTGTTTTCGTTCTCTTTATTTATTCCCTCAAGAAAGATAAAGGCAGACACACCAAGTTTGCTCGTCGAGCACACACGCATACCTCGCCCTACAGCATAAACCAGCACAATTTCAATTATCAGCAACGTTCAATTAGCGCCACCGACGACGGTGCGCCAGCATAACGTTAACGCCACTCAAAAAAAGCGGATCGCCGTCCGCTTTTTTAAGAAACCTGACATTCTTAGCAATACAGCATTGCGTCAGGCACAGCTAGCACCTTATCATACGCCCATTACTGTTTAGCTAGACACATTACATGCGTATACCTCGAGTTTACTATCCCCATCCTATCACGCTTGATGAGGAGTTTTTGCTTACCGACGATGCCGGGCACCACATCGCCACCGTATTGCGTCTTAAAGCTAATCATCCTATCGTTCTTTTTAATGGAGACGGAAACGAATACAGCGCTCAGATTATCAGCATACAACGAAAAAAAGTCGTCGTAGAAGCTGATGCATGCCTGTCTATTTCCAAAGAGTCACCGCTTACCTTGCATCTAGGTCAAGGTGTTTCAAAAGGCGATAGAATGGACACCGTGCTGCAAAAGAGCGTAGAACTTGGTGTCACTGAGATTACACCAGTGATCACTGAGCGTTGTGCGGTAAAGTTAGATGCAGCACGTTGGGAAAAAAAACGGCTTCAGTGGCAAAAAATTATTATTGGGGCGTGCGAGCAGACAGGCAGAAGCATATTGCCAACGCTCAATATGCCGATTGCGCTTAATCAATGGTTATCAGAGTCAACGAGCAGCAGTAGGCTGGTGCTTGCACCCGGTGCACAGCAACCATTAGTTAAGCAGCCCTACAATACACAAGGGTTTAGGTTATTGATTGGCCCAGAAGGTGGGCTATCTGAATCTGAAATTCACCAAGCTAACGAAAGTGGCTATACCTCTGTCAGTCTAGGCCCTCGTATACTGCGAACAGAAACGGCTGCCATTGCCAGTATTACTATTTTGCAAGCGCAGCATGGTGACTTCTAGCGTTACCGCTAAAAACGACTTTATAAACTTGAAGAATGTCGGGATGCCCCAACACTATTTAATATTACCAACGGCGTCGCTACATTTTAGCGTCGCACCTTGAGCGCGTTTCGGCACTCTTATTAAGTGAGAATATCTATGCAATATACACTTGGCGTTATTATGGACCCCATTGCCGACATAAAGCCGTATAAAGATACAAGTTTTGCGATGATGTTAGAGGCCCAGCGTCGTGGGGCGACGATCTTGTATTTTACGTTAGCCGACTTGTACCTTGAGAACGGCAAGCCGATGGGGTTAGCAAAAACGTTAAGTGTGCGCGATCAAGCGGAAGACTTTTATTCTGTTGAGAGTGAGCAGACCGTCGCATTAGGCGATATTGATGTACTATTGATGCGAAAAGATCCGCCCTTTGACAGCGAATTCTTATATGCCACTCAAATGTTATCACTGGCACAAGACGAGGGTGCATTAGTGGTAAATAATCCACAAGCATTGCGTGACTTTAATGAAAAGCTTTTCACTTCATACTTTCCTGAACATATCCCAAGTACGTTGGTGGCTAATAATCAGGCATTGATAAGAGCATTTCATGCCAAGCATCAAGACATCATTTGTAAGCCTTTAGACGGTATGGGCGGTGCATCGATTTTTCGCGTCAAGCCAGACGGCAATAACCTCGGTGTTATTATTGAAACACTTACCCAGCTAGGTACGCGCTATATGATGGTTCAAGAGTACCTTCCAGAAATTAAAGACGGTGACAAGCGCGTACTTATCGTAGATGGAGAGGTCGTGCCCTATTGCCTTGCACGTTTGCCAACAAAGGGAGAAACCCGCGGCAACTTGGCAGCTGGAGGAACCGGGCGCCCGCAACCTATTTCAGACACCGATAGAGCATTAGCACAAGCCATTGCGCCCATGCTTAAAGACAACAACATACTATTTGTAGGTCTTGATGTTATTGGTACTAAAATTACAGAAATAAATATTACAAGCCCTACTTGCGTAAGAGAAATAGAGTCACATTTCGACGTTAATGTAATGGGGCTACTTTTCGATGCGATAGAAAAGCGCTTATCTACACGTAAACCACATTGATAAGCAAATAGGCTTTAGGACACTATGACGAATTTAAAGAGTTTACAAAATCATTTTCTGATTGCGATGCCATCGTTGGATGACCCCTATTTTTCGCGTTCACTAACATATATATGCGAACACAACGATGACGGTGCAATGGGTTTAGTGATTAACCAGCCGTCTACCATGAACCTAAAGCAGTTGTTAGAACAAACTGATGAAGCGCTAGAAGTAAATGCCGACAAAGCAGGCGATATCATTCTAGCGGGCGGCCCAGTCAGCCAAGAACGCGGATTTGTCCTTCACTCTTCTCAAGAGGGTTGGAGTTCAAGTTTAACGCTAGCGCCAGGGATTATGGTCACGACATCCAAGGATATCCTCACCGCCATAGGCAACGACGAAGGCCCAGAGCACGCCATTATCACGCTTGGCTATGCGGGTTGGACCGCAGGTCAACTCGAACAGGAAATGCAGGATAATTCGTGGTTAACCGTAGAGGCCGATGAAGAAATACTCTTTAATACCCCTATCCATAAAAAATGGCAGACGGCGGTGAATAAACTTGGTGTGGATGTGTGGCAGCTTGCACCAGGAGCCGGTCATGCGTGATGTAGGTCAGCGTACGGTTCTGTCGTTTGATTTCGGCACCAAGAGTATTGGTGTAGCAGTGGGTCAGGAAGTCACTGGCACGGCATCACCACTTGCGGCATTAAAAGCCCGAGATGGCATTCCCGACTGGAGTAAAATCGAAAGGCTCTATGAGGAATGGCAACCTGATGTTGTCGTCGTGGGACTTCCTCTTAACATGGATGGTACAGAGCAGGAAATGACGCAGCGCGCCAAGAAGTTCGCTAACCGTTTACATGGTCGATTTAAAGTGGCTGTGGAGGTATGTGATGAGCGTCTTACCACGACCGACGCGAAAGCCATGCTTTTCGAACTTGGTGGGTATAAAAAGCTAACAAAAGAGAAAGTAGACAGCGTATCAGCGTGTGTTATTTTCACCAGTTGGATTGAAACACTTTACGATTAGTATCCTGTCTCCTTTACAACACAGGTGGGTAATGCGGCTCACCGCATTGCCAACACGAATCAAAAGCACTGCCGTTTTCCTCGTTGCACGACACGCAATACCAATCACTCTTTAGTGTCTGCGCGTCTGTCGCCGCTAGCGCGTCAACTATCTGTGTAGCACGCGCCGACCACTCATCATCAACTAACCACAACTCTGGTAGCGCTTCTTGCCATGGCACTTCACCCAGCGCGCCTCCTGCGAACTCGTTCTTAACCATATAAGGGATGTTATTGGCATCAAGCTCGCTTTTCACTCGCTGAAGCAAAAAAGGGTCTTCGGTTGAAAACAACTTAATCAAGTACAACCTCAACGCGCTGGGATAAAGTTAGCGTCATCATCGCTTATTCATCCATGTCTATCGATACGTTCGACAGCGAGCCTAAACTTGAACCATCACTCGAGTCTAGCTTGATCATTAAGCGTAAATCATTGGGCGAATCAGCATGATGTAGCGCTTGGTCCATTTCAATACGTCCAGCGCGGTACAGGTCATAAAGGGCCATGTCGAAGCTTTGCATGCCCATTTCTTTCCCTTTTTTCATCGCCTCTTTCAAACTGCCAATCTCATTTCGCTGAATAAGATCTGTGACTAGCGGTGAATTAAGAAGAATTTCAATTGCCGCTACCCGCCCTTTTCCGTCGGGCGTGGGAACAAGTTGTTGTGCAACAATGGCGCGAATATTCAAGCTTAAATCAAAACGTAATTTGTCATGTTGGTCTTTGGGGGCTAAGTGCATTATACGTTCAATGGCTTGGTTAGCATTGTTGGCATGGAGCGTCGCCACACATAAATGTCCCGTGTCTGCAAAAGACATGGCATATTCCATGGTTTCCATAGAACGTATTTCACCAATAAGAATTACGTCAGGGGCTTGGCGAAGCGAACTCTTGAGCGCGTCGTCGAACGACTGAGTATCAATACCTACTTCTCGCTGTGTCACCACACAATTTTTATGCTCATGAACAAATTCAATCGGGTCTTCAATCGTTAAAATATGCCCATGTGAATTTTCGTTTCTATGCCCTATTAACGCTGCGAGCGAGGTAGATTTACCGGTTCCTGTACCGCCAACAAATAGCACCAACCCACGCTTGGCCATAATGATATCTTTGAGTACTGCCGGTAAGCCTAAATCTTCAGCTTTAGGAATTTCAGTAACAATACGACGCACCACCATGCCTGCTTGGTCGCGTTGCCAAAATGCCGAACAGCGGAAGCGGCCGATACCTTCACGAACAATCGCAAAATTACATTCTTTGGAATGATGAAATTCATCTTTTTGCTTATCGCTCATCGCTTCATGGACGAGATTGAGTGCGTCACTGTCACAAAAGACAGCCTCGGAAAGCGGCGTAAGCTTCCCATTTATTTTGGCGCTAACAGGAAATCCCGCCGTAATAAACAAATCAGACGCGCCGTTTTCTACCATTTTTTCTAGGTATTCATTTAGCATAATGTTTCCTAAAATGACCCCATTGCTTTTTTATCTACTGATTTTGCAGCGGCATCTTGTTGCGAAATGGCCCCCATAGCGACCAATCGCTGTAAGCATTGATCCATGGTTTGCATTCCGTGCGCCTGACCGGTTTGAATCACCGAGTACATCTGCGGCACTTTATCTTCCCGAATAAGGTTACGAATGGCTGGAATACCAACCATAATTTCATGTGCGGCCACACGACCGCCTCCCACTTTTTTGAGAAGCGTTTGTGAAATAACCGCGCGAAGCGATTCTGATAGCATAGACCTCACCATTGATTTTTCTTCTGCTGGAAACACATCAATAATTCTGTCTATGGTTTTTGGTGCGGAGTTAGTATGCAGTGTTCCGAAAACTAAGTGCCCTGTTTCTGCCGCTGAAATGGCCAATCGAATCGTCTCTAAATCACGTAACTCACCAACCAGAATCACGTCGGGGTCTTCACGCAATGCCGAGCGCAATGCATTATTAAATGAATGTGTATCTCTATGTACTTCACGTTGGTTAATTAAGCTAAGTTTGTTTTCATGCACAAATTCTATAGGGTCTTCTATAGTCAGGATGTGCTCTCGCTTGTAGGTGTTAATGTGGTCAACCATGGCTGCTAGCGTAGTACTTTTACCCGACCCCGTTGCGCCTGTAACCAATACAATACCTGTCGGTTGGTTTATAATTTCTTTGAATATTTCTGGCGCACCCAAATCATCGAGCGTTAACACTTTACTGGGGATGGTACGTAAAACCGCAGCTGCGCCGCGGTTTTGCACAAAAGCGTTAACACGAAAACGAGATAAACCACTTACTTCAAATGAAAAATCGGTTTCTAGGTTTTCTTCGTATTCTTTTCGTTGCATGTCGTTCATGATTTCATAGACGAGAGCATGCACTTGCTTGTGATCGAGGGCCGGTACGTTAAGCTTTCGCATTTCTCCGTCGACACGGATAATGGGCGGAAGGCCTGCTGAAAGGTGTAAGTCAGAGGCGTTATTCTTAACACTGAAAGCCAAAAGTTCGGTAATATCCACAACCACT
>Ga0102948_1000295_pt1 | contig 19599 bp, 17 predicted proteins | sample SalPonA_A_H2O_MG_FD_78211 | JGI IMG/M metagenome (GOLD analysis project Ga0102948, IMG submission 78211) | Water microbial communities from South San Francisco under conditions of wetland restoration - Salt Pond MetaG R2A_A_H2O_MG | ecosystem: Environmental > Aquatic > Non-marine Saline and... | reverse complement strand
TTCAAAAGCAGCTGCCTGCGAGAGGTCGACCAATTTATTAATCAGGCCCAACTCTCGCAAGTCAGCGCCGGCGGAGTGGAAAAGCCGGCGCAGGTCTCCGCCGTAGTAGTCCAGCATGGATGCCAATTCCTTTTTTGATGGTGGCGTTTCACGGATCGGAAACTCCTCAAAGGTTATCCCCCTCGTCCGAAGCCATTGAGTCGCCTTTCGACAAGTTGAACAACTTCTGTAAGTGTAAATTTTCATGTTAATTTTGAGATTTGCCTGTTGAGCTCTAAACGCAGCCGTTTCGAAACTAGTATACGCTTTTCAGCTTAACGATTCGATCAACTGCTCGACCCGCTCCACGATCATCGGTAGCGCATTCTCCGCCGTATCCAGATGCAGGTCTTCCACCGTCCAAAATTCTATCCGGGGTAACAGTTCCGGATGCAACCGGCCGATCATAGGCTTGTGCTCGGATTCACTTAGGGCGATGCAGCGGTCCACCTGTTCCATTTCGGAGGGATCAAACTGCCGCTCCTCCCGATTTCTGCCGACCGGCATGATGTCCATCGCCTCAAGAAGATCGACTGTGTGGACGGACATGGTCCCGGGATTGTAGGCACGCCACTTTTCCACCTCAAGGCCTGCAGAATCAGCGCGCCAGTCAAGCCCACGCTGAGTCGCCAGATGATTGAACAACTCCTCTGCAAATCTGCTTCGGTAATAGTTCCCGGTGCACAGGAAAAGGATGCGTTTTGTTTGCAACATTATTGCAGCTAAAGATCACCGGGTCTATTCTTGCAAGCTCTTCGGTTGTTTTTCGATTGATGGTTTGTTTCTATGACTGATCCAATTCACAGGCCATGCCGGTATCTGCCCATTGTTGAACCGGGTATGACACACAAGGCCCTGACGAGCCTACCGAAGAACAGCCCCCATTTTTATTTCAAGGCGCTCCAGTATGGTCACTACCTCTGGCAACATGGCCATGCGGGCCGGGCCATGCTCGCGTTAACCCGCGCTCTGTATGCCGATCTCCCTCCCCATGCGCCAATACTTAAACACTGGCCTCTACCCTATGCCGCTCTCAGGTGGATCGCAGCATATCACAGCAGTGACAATTTTCCCGGCAACCCGCGCGTCAGTTTCCAGCACCAGGCTACCCGGCTCCGGGGCAAGCGGGAAGCACTTCGAAGAGCCCGGGCTTGGGCAGTCTTGGCACTTATCCGCGAGGTCCGTCCCAGCCTGCCGGTCGATCTTAAAAATCCGGTGGTCGAACCACCTTCGGAGCAAATTCATGAACTCCTCATGATTCATGGAAACCCGGGCGAAGCGGCTCTTTGGGAACGGGTCTTAAAGAGTTGAAGCGGGAGTTTTACAGATAGTTTTTCAAATCAATCCATTGACTGCGCGCCCCGCAGTGAGGCCGGACTCCTCTGTTAATAGCAGCTGCTTTGATCTTCGTTAAGAAGTGCCTCGACTCGCCGCAGTCTAGAGGACACCAAGGCAAAAAGCCGCCGACCAGAGGATTGTTCTCGGCCAATTTGTAGCCACAAGAGCGTGAAGAGTCTCACGGCTCGTATCTCCTGCGTCCATCTTGCGGTGAAGCGGCACGGAAACACCAAATGTGAAGGCCCAGCAAGCCACTATCGCAATCAAAGCGAACAGGTCGGACCATCGCCCATTTTCAAAAGTCAACCAACCAACTAGGGGCAACTGAGTAAACATAATCGGAATGATCACCCACGCGACCCGTCGCGTATAGGTCTTATGCCACTCCACCAACCGGCTCACCTCACAGGTCAAAAAACCCGGATAGATCACCAACTGAACCAGCCACAGGATTACCACCATACCGAAATCGAGTAGTGATCTGACTTCTGCAATCGTCATCGCTTGACCGGGGTTTTAAGGTTCAAAAGCTGAATCTTGGGCGTGAACTCATCGATGAGCAGGCTTCTTTTGGTTAATGCGGGTATTTACCTCGGAGCAGATAGGAAGTCACACTTCAGTTCTGGCCAGCTTTTCCCGTAAAAGAATAATGGCACCTATAACCAGAGCAATGGAGGCGGTCGTCTCGAATAATTCCTCAAGCAGCGTTCCCCATACATGGAAGGCAAACCCCCAGTTTCTCAAAGTTTTTGCGATAAGATCGAAGCATATACCGAGCCCGCCAAAAACGAAGAAAAGCATAACATAGATTATCGCTTGGTGCCTTAATGACGTAATTAAAGCCTGAATCATCGCATGCCGAAACACTAGGCATAAAAACCCTGCCAGTAGAGCAAGTAAAAGAAGAAATAGAACTCCGAAAAACCCCGCCTGAATCAGGTCTTTTACGACTTCGAAAGCGATATCGAAAGAGTCGTGCAGCGAATCAAACTTAATCCCATAGATATGAAACGCCTCGAACCCGATAAACCGTTCGCCATAGCTCAACTCCTCGGCCGTAGCGAATAGAGATAATCCAAGAAAAATAAAAGGAAGTGTTTTTGACCCGAATCGCCGACGCACCAGGGTGAAAAATGCAATTCCACCAGCAAGCAGATAAAGGGCCACAGTAGTATTCTCGAGCAGGTGGTCCTCGCGTGTTAGAGCAGTTGGTGCTCCCGGGATGGTAAAAAAAGCAATCGACGCAACCAAGTAGAAAGCGCACAAAAACAATCCGAAATTCCGTAATTTCATATTATCAGAGTGAGTATACAGGCCTGCCTCGAAACCATTTTGCCTTCGCGGGCCGCCCGGTCACGTCCTTCGTCAGCGGCTTCTAGATGGTGCGAATCCTTTTTTTCACGTGCATCAACTCCGCAATTTGCAGCGCGTTTAGCGCGGCACCCTTCCAGACCTGGTCACCTGTCACCCAAAGCGCGAGGCCATTCTCAAAGACCGCGTCACGACGAATCCGGCCTACCCCACAGTTAACAACTTCCGAAAAATCCAGTGGCATCGGGTATTGGCACAGAGCCGGGTCGTCAACCACTTCTACCCCTTCAAAGCTATCAATCGCATTGCGGGCCGCTTCGACCGAAACCGGCCGCTCAAAATCGGCGCTAACCGAAATCGAGTGGGCGCGATAAACCGGGACACGCACGCACGTGCAGGAGACCTTTAGCCCGGGTAAACTCATGATCTTGCGCCCCTCATTTCGCATTTTCATTTCTTCCTTCGTATAGCCGTCGTCGAGGAACTGATCGACATGCGGAATCAAGTTGAAAGCGATCTGGTGCGGATAAACCGATTTCTCGATCGGAAGCCCCTCGACGAGCGCCTTGGTCTGGGCTTCCAACTCAATAATGCCGCCGGCACCGCTGCCGGAAACCGCCTGATACGTCGAAGCAATGATACTTCTGAGACCGAAAGCCTGATGCAGGGGGAAGAGCCCCATAAGGGTGATAATGGTCGAACAATTCGGATTGGCAATGATGCCCTTATGAGTGAAGGCCGCCTCCGGATTGATCTCCGGCACGACAAGCGGCACTTCCTCATCCATTCGAAAAGCGGAACTGTTGTCGATCACGAGGCAGCCACGCTGAACCGCCTCCCCTGCAAAGGCTTTCGACTGCGAAGCGCCCGCACTGAAGATACAAAGATCCAGACCCTCAAAAGCCTCCGGTGTTGCCTCCCGGATTGTCCAGGATTTGCCCCCGTATGTCTGAACCTTGCCTGCGGACCGGGCAGACGCGAGCAGGCGCAGCTCCCTGTAGGGGAAGGCCCGCTCATGAATAAGGCGAATGATTTCTTGACCGACCGCGCCGGTAGAACCGAGAATACCTATATTAAATGTCATTGAACTTTATAGAGGAAATTCAGCGACTTAATGAATGCTGTGCGGCCTTGTCAATCACCCCCACGGCCCGGTGTTTGATTGTTTCGATTACCTCGCAACAGATGGCCCTCATAGAGGAAAGCCGGCGTGAAAGGTTCTATCCGATATCGACCTCGCTCAAACCCCCTTCCTGCCTTGCAGAATCGTTTGGCACACCGACCGGCCTCCACGCGATTGCCGATAAAATCGGCAAGGGGCAGCCAGACGGCTTGGTTTTCAAAGGCCGCGTGCCGACCGGAAAACACTATTCTCTCTACGAGGGGCTTGAGGCGCAGAGGAATCTGATCACCAGCCGTATTCTGCGTCTACGGGGGCTTGAAGCCAACGTTAATGCGGGAGCTGGCTGCGACAGTTACGATCGATACATTTATATACACGGCACGAATCACGAGGACCGTATCGGCCAAGCCTTTAGTGGTGGCTGCGTGGAAATGCGGAACGCCGACGTGATCGAGCTTTTCGAATTGGTCGAAAGCGGAGACCTCGTCTGGATCACCGAGGCTTAGATCTTTATCTTAATCTTTAAACCGTTTCGCATGAAAGTCGGCACGTCGAGATCCTCTCCCTTGTAAAGATTGCGATCCGTCTTCTCAAAGTAGCCGCGCTGGGCATCCGCCTCGACAAAAAGAAACTCTTCCTGATCTGCGTCCGGAACCTGCCTCTTTTTACCCCGCAATTTTGATTGATGAACCGTGCGTGGCGGCCGGTCGTCCTGAGCAATGGCCGATTCCAGATTCAAACTTTCCGACGCCATCATTGATCCTGCCGTCGATTCGACCTCGCCAGGCCGCGGAGTCGACTCCGGAACGTCAACGCCAGCTTTGCCGAGAACACAAATCTCCAATGACTGGTTCCGCGCCGGGTCAACAACCGCGCCAAAAATAATGTCCTCACGGCAGTTAAAGCGCTTGGAGAGTTGAGACATGATTTGATGGACCCGGGAGATGCCGAGGTCTGCGCCACCAACAATATTGATGAGAATCCGGTCAAACCGCTCCGGTCTATCCCCGAGGTGAAGTAGTGGACAGATTGCGAGCTCCCCGAGCGCTTCCTTCACGCAGTCCTCACCACTCGCCACTCCAACTCCAAAGACCGTGCGCCCGCCCCGCTCCCGCAAAAGTGCACGTAGCGAACCGAGGTCCAGGTTAATGAGCCCGGCCTTTAAAAGCATAATGCGGAGGCAGTTCACGGCACGCCCGATCCAGCGGTCGGTGGCCGCAAAAGCGTTTAGCATCGGCACATCCTCATCCGCTTCCCCCTCCTGCAACAGGACATCATTGGGAATCGGCACAAGGCCATGGACCAATTGTCGAAGCTCGCCGATGCTCCCCTCGGCGATTTTCCTCCGCCGCTCGCTTTCGAAATTAAACGGCAACGTGGCGAAGGCCAGAATCAATGCATCTGTCTTTGAGGCCACCTCTGCGATCACAGGTGCGGCCGCACTTCCAGTGCCCCCACCGAGACCAACCACCAGGACCACTAAATCGACCTCGCCGATCAGTTTCTCAATCGCTTCACGATCAAGCTCAGCCGCTTGCCTCCCGATCTCGACTTCTCCGCCCGCACCCAAACCGCGCGTCAGGGAACGGCCGATCAGCAATTTTTCTTTGATTGGTGAGTCCGCCAGTGACTGGGCATCCGTATTGATTACTGCGATCTCTGTTTCCCCTTTGGCGTCGAGCTCATCCAGCTCAAGCCTCCCGACTGTATTGGTGCCGGCACCTCCAATACCCAAAATCTTGATCTTTATACCGGAAGGAAATTCGGATCCGGGAGGTAAACTGTCAGTAGAAGTTTCCAAAGTGGTCAGTAAACGTGAAAAACAGGACGATCGCTAGAGTTAATCAAAATTGAAAAATCCCGTCAACTTGCGCAGAAGACTTCCGGATTTGAGGCTACGCTGCTTTTCGTCTTGTCCGGTCAGGGCGTAGTGTAGAAGTCCGAGCGCGGTGCTGTAACGAGGATGGCGCAACTCTTCGGCCACACCTCGCGGGCCCTGTGCAAGATGCGCCTCAAGTTTTAGGACGCGGCGGGCACACTCATCGATACCGTCAAGCTGAGAGCTGCCACCGGTCAGGATAACCCCAGATGCAATCTCTGCCGGATGGTAGAGTTCCGCGTCTTCCAGTTGCTCTTTGATGATTTGAAAAACCTCTGAAACGCGCGCCTCTATAATTTTTGTGATCGCCGGGAGCGGATATTCCCGATCACCGATTGTCAGGTCGCCGAAAAGCCAAACCTTTTCCTCTTGATCGGCCGATTCATAATAGGCCCGGCCGTTATTGACTTTAAAATCCTCCGCACTCCTGCGCCCCACGCGCAGCCCAAGACTTAGATCATTGGTAATATGGTCTCCTCCGATGGGGATCACACCGGTTTTCACGATATAGCCCTTGCGGTAGAGAACGTAATCCGTCGTGCCGCCACCCATATCAATGACCAGAGCACCACTTTCTTTTTCTGCGTCCTCCAATAGCACAGCTCCTGAGGCGATGCTCGAAATGATGATGTCGTTTACATCGAGATCGATCCCATGAATCACCCGTAAACTGTTTTTCACCTTATTACTGTCGCCGTGAACCGACCAGTAACCAACCTGCAACCGCTCTCCTTCACGCATCAGCGGCGAATCAACAGGCTGACCGTCGAGTGAAAAAGGGTTTTGAATATGGTGTAGGTAGGTTCGACCTACCGGCAGTTTCCGGCGCTTGGCGTCCTCTTTCGCTTGCTCAATGTCAATCTCCCGCACAATATTATCCGGTGAGCTAACGTTGGTAGTACCAACGGAAAACGTGCCCTGAAGATGACTGCCGGTCTGCGCGAGGTAAACCTCGTCGATCCGCGAGTTGGAATTTTTCTCAGCCTCCAGGATGGCCGCGTGCACGCAGTCGCTGGCGGCATTCAGATCCTGAATCTCCCCTTTTTTTACCCCCTTTGAAGAAGCCACGCAGTGCCCGATGATGTTGAGGCCCTCGCCTTCCAGAATTTCGCCCAAGAGCACCGCGACTTTTGTAGTCCCGATCTCAACAGCGCCCACTACTTTTGAAGCACTCATTGAAGCAGACTGGTTGGAGGGTGAGTCATTTCTAGAAGGAGCTAATGCGGCCACTGGTAAACTGCACTGCAGCAGACCCGCGTAAAGAAAGATCGATCCGTTTCAGCGAAGGATTTCCGCGCGCACGCACATATTCAAGAATCAGCCCCAACCGGTCGAGCTGCTGACCAAAATCGGAGCCTGCACCAAAAACGATCTCGGGAACACGGGTACTGCGGATCGCGATAACTTGGCCAATCAAAGACGGATCACCCGAAAACCCTTTCAAAGAGACAATTTTCCAAGTCCGAGCCAGGTTCGGCTGCCGACCACGTGCCTCTGCCAGCAACTCAGCGACCCGCTCGATACCTCGAAGCGGCTTGATTCTGCCATCACTATGCCGATAGGGCTCCAGAAACGGCAGATTAGACAATGTAGGTTTCGGGTAACCGACCCCGCGATAGATGGTGCCGTCGGTAGCTACCAGACGCTCTACAGGCCTACCGCCCGGGCCCTCAACCGCAATCCGTAAAACAGGCACACGCTCCTGCACCGAGATTTTCAACGTGCTTGGGAAGACCCGCTCAACGGAGGCTGACAGCACCTGCTCCTCCTTCTCCAGGTCGACCTTTATGGCGTGGATATCGACATCCATCATTGTGCTGCCTTTTTTCAATTCGATAACCGAGCCAAGCCAACGGTCGGGAAGAACCCCATCTGTATCAAAAACGATGCGCTCCACCAGACGGGAGGGCGTATTGATCTGGATAGCCTCATCCCGATTCCCAAGCATCGAAAGAAGCCAAAAGCCTCCACCGAAAAGTGAAAGAACGGCTAGGAAGAATAAACCGAGTCTTAAGATCCTCTGCTGGCGGCGCCTCCGCGCCTGCGGTGAATTCAGGTGCTTTTTGCGGCGTCCTGCCAATTCACGCCAGCTTTGCGAGCCGCCGGCCGAGCTACTTCCCTTGGTCTTGCCTCCCGTGATCATGACGGTTCCTCTCCACCCAAACTGTTGGCCTTTCGCTTTACAGCCGGTTGCACAAGCGCAGCAACAAGCTGATCAAAATCAAGCCCCCGACAGGAAGCACTTTTTGGCAACAGGCTCGTCGGCGTCATCCCGGGCAGCGTGTTGACCTCCAGAAAATAAAACTCCGAACCATCGAGTATAAAGTCAACGCGTGCAAAATCACGACAGCCCGCCGCTGCAAAAATACGTTCTGCATATCGCTTCACCCGAGCCTCCAAATCCGCATCCAATGGAGCCGGGTAGACATATTCAGTCATGCCCACCGTATACTTGGCACTGTAATCATAAACGCCCGCAGCGGTGATGATTTCGACCACTCCAAGGGCGGATCCATTTAGAATACCGACGGTCATTTCACGGCCACGGATTCGCTGCTCAATCATCCAATTCCCCGAATGAATCTGAGAAAGAGATACTCCAAGTTCAGACCGATGCTCGGCAAAGCGTAACCCAACGCTGCTCCCCTGATCGGAAGGCTTGATCACCAGGGAATTCCCCAGCTCGCGGATGACGTCGTCCGCCAGCGGAGCATTGCCGCCTTCAAAGTAAACTGCCCGCGCGGTCGGCACAGCCACCTGCATCGACAACTGTTTGCTCGCAGCTTTATCCATACACAAGCGACTGGAGCGCGCATCACTGCCACAGTAAAAGATACCGGCCGCTTCCAGTAGACCCTGTAGCTGACCATCCTCCCCGAAAGTTCCATGCAGTGCGGGAAAGACCACACTCCGCCCATCCAGGATCGGCTCGGGAATCGCGGCTTCATTGAGCTCGATCAGCTTTACTTCATACTGTTTGCCCAATGCCGCAGCGATTGCACGGCCGCTGGCCAACGAGACATCCCGCTCACTACTGATACCCCCATGGAGCACGACGACTGGAGGCAGATCAGACATCGGCCTCCGGGTTCAGGACATCCGACCATTCCCGGCCGACCAGTAGGACTTCCGGCTCAAGCTCGTAGCCTGATGCTGCGTGCACCCTCGCCCGAATCTGCCGCACAAGTTCAATCACATCCCGAGCAGTCGCCCCCCCTTGATTCACGATAAAATTACCATGAACAGCAGACACTTCAGCCGCACCAACACGCAAGCCTTTGAGCCCGTGCTCGTCGATAAGTTTGCCCGCATAACTCCCCTCCGGATTTTTGAAGATACACCCTGCGCTGGAGCCACGCGGCTGGCTTTCTTTGCGGACAGACGCGTAGCTATCAATCCGGCAGCGGATCGACTTCTCTTCCTCTGGCTCACGGCTCCTTAAAATTGCACCCAGTGCAATGCCCCGGCTAATTTCTTCAACCTTCCGGTATCCAAAATTAAAACTTTCCTTCGGCCAGTCCTGATAGACACCGGTTGCATCGATGAACTGAACGCGCTCGACCACATCGAACATCCAGCTACCCATGGCACCCGCATTCATGCAAAGCGCACCTCCAACAGCTCCGGGTATGCCTTCCAGAAATTCGAAACCCGAAAGGCCGGATTTTGCCGCCTGCCCGCATAGCTCCTTCAGTCGGCAACCCGCTCCGACCCAGATGCGTCCCTCGCCCAGATCGCGCATACTTCGCCAAACCGGCGCGGAAAACCGGATCACAAGCCCGTCAAAGCCCTCATCTGGGACGAGTAAATTGGATCCACGCCCCAGACAAAAATATTTCAGATCGAAGAGCTTGGCCGCCTTCAACAATTGCCGGAGATCGGCGAAGCTGGCAGGTTCAGCGTAGAGCCGCGCTGGTCCACCGATCCGCATTGTGGTTTTATTAGCGAGCGGCTCATTTTCTTTGACGAGAGTTTCTTTTGAGAGCCGGCGCTCCAGGAAGTGTCGACAGGCCCCTGCAACCCTCCCTTCGGGGTGTAGAAACAAACTGACGACGGCCGCGGAAAAATCCTCGATATCCCCCGCTCCAATAAACGCAAGAAGCGTGGGTTCTGCCGCCACAAAGCTCAAAATCCGGCGAACCCCCGGCAAGCCAGCATCCAATACGACGGGTCTTTCCTGCCCAGAAAAAGCCTCAACCAAATCCTGAATGGTTCCACCCTCGACAACCGCTTCATGTGCTCCATAGACCGGAAGCAGAAAGCAGACATCGGCCGCGGCCAGCGTTTCGGCAAAACCTTTTTTAAAATGCAGGGTTCTGGTGTAGCGGTGCGGTTGGAAGACCACGACCAATCGCCGGACGGACGCCCGCTGCTTGAGCGTTTGTATGAGTGCGGCAATCTCCGTGGGGTGATGCGCGTAATCTTCGATTATAGTCAGATCCGCCGTATCCAGCAAGAGCCCCCGCCGTCGGGCGAGACCCGGAGCTCCGGATAGGACATGGTCCGGCACATCAGCATTAAAATACCCCAGTAAGGCGTTCGCCGCACGGGCATTGGCCTGATTGAAGTCGCCCTCCCCATGGGAATCGTAGAAAACCAACTTCGCGGTATCTGGAACATCGATCTTTAAACCCACAGGAAGAAAGACCGTCTCGCGAGTGCGCGCAACCAAATCGCGGAAAGTCGCCTCCAACTGCGCGGGTTCGCGGTAGTGGTCGGCATGGTCCCAGTCCAAATTGAGAATCAGAGTGAGCTCCGGATCGATCTGCTCGATCGTGCCATCACTTTCGTCAATTTCAGCGATCAGCCAGGGCGAGTTACTCAACTGCGCGGGCGGCAACAAGGGATCAGTGAAAAGACCCCCTAGAATATAGTTCACATCCATCGACAAGCGACGCATGGCATAAGCGATCATACCGGTTGTGGTTGTTTTGCCGTGGCTGCCGGCGACTGCAATCAGCTTTTTGCCACGCGCAATCCGCGCAAGCATTTCTCCCCTGCGGATACAATTCAAACCACGCGCCCGTGCCGCACGGATTAGGGGGTGCTCATTCCGAAGTGCACTCGAATAAACAATCTGATCAAATCCATCCAGCTCCTCAGCGAGCAACAAGTCATAAAGGTGAACGCCGCTGGCCTGCAAATGCCGGCGCACGCTCTCCTGCAAACTCGCATCGTATCCGGAAATCAAATACCCGGCCTGCGACATCCATGAAGCCAGCGGCGCCATACCCATACCGCCAACGCCAAGAAACAAATACCGCTGTTCGATCATCTCCTTCATACCGGCACCTCCCCAAAACTCTTACTGTTTGACCGGGAATGGGTGCCACACAATTGCTCCAAATCATCCGCTATCCGTTCCCCCGAATCGAAGGCTTCGAGCCTCGCCATGTTCAACTTAAAGGTCGAGAGCAGCGAGTCGTTAAAGATAAGCGCCATCACTTCGGAATTTAGCTCTCCAATTCTCTCTTGTTCCAGAACCATTCCGGCACCCTGTTGCTCATGCATACGTGCATTTGCCTGCTGATGGTCATCTGCCGCATACGGATAGGGAATGAGGATGGCAGGAGCACGGCAGCGGATGATCTCGGCGATCGATCCGGCTCCGGCCCTCGAAATCACCAAATCGGCAGCCGAGAGGACGTCTCCCATTTGGTCGGAAAACGGGACAAGAGTAGCGGATATTTCGCTTCCATCATTCCCGATTGCATGAAGGGTTCCAGACGAGCCGTTACCAAGCCCGGTTACGCAGTAAACCGAAATCCCGACATTGGCCATTTGCTCAAAATTCTCCGTGACCCATTCATTGAGGACTTTTGCTCCCTGACTTCCGCCAATAATGACGAGCAACTTACTCGACAGACGTATCTTCAAGCGCTGAGCCGCATCCGACTTCAGGATATGCCTGATTTCCGAGCGGACCGGATAGCCATAGTAACGGATAATGCCGGCCGGGACCGAGCGCAGCTTTACCCCATTGGGAAGGTAGATCCGGTTGGCCAGGCCCTTAAGCAATTTAGTCGAGCGACCAGGCACACAATTCGCCTCATGGATCGCAACAGGAACACTGGCAATACGGGCAGCGATACCGAGCCCCAGGGAGAGATAGCCTCCGAAGAGCAGAACCAGATCCGGCGACTCCTCCCGAATCAAGCGACGGGAATTCAGAAATCCGGAAAAAAGTTGGAAAAGAAACTTCAGCCGCTGGGACAGTCCGCCTGCGAAGGCAAGCCCTGGTGTCGTCCGGAATTTCAACTGCGCATATTTCTCGACCAGCCGTGAGTCGACCTGCTTCTGGCTTATAAGCAAAAGGCAATCGTGCCCGCGCTGCTGCAAGACTTCAGCCACCGCTATACCGGGTGCGAGATGCCCGCCCGTGCCTCCGCAGGCGATAAAGATCCTGCTCATATTTCCCGCCGCCTCCGCAGCACAGGCATTTCCCAGGTTCGAAAACCGTTGAGGATAATTCCCGTCAACACGAACATAAGAACGAGATTAGACCCTCCGTAAGAGATGAAGGGCAGCGACATTCCCTTGGTGGGCAGGCTCCCGGTTACAACGCCGATATTTATTAACGCCTGAAAGGTAATAAAAAGCAGTGCCCCCATGACGAGTAAATATTGATACAGGTTGGGGGCGCGGCGCAGTTGCAAAACGCCAATAAAAAACAGTGTCATGTAAAGAAGCACTACCCCGGCTGTAAAAACAAAACCAAGTTCCTCCGCCACAATTGCAAAGATGAAGTCGGTATGCGCTTCCGGAAGAAACGACATCTGCTGCCGGCCCGCACCCAAGCCCGCGCCATGAAGACCACCCGCACCAAAAGCGAGAATCCCCTGCCAAAGCTGATAGGCACTGTCAGCACGGTTGCCCTCTACATCGAGAAAAGATGTGATTCGCCGCAGGCGGACCGGATCATGGTAGATCAGCACACCGAAGGCTGCCATAGCAGCCAGACCAGTCGGTATAAGAAATTTCAAGCGCACGCCCGCCAAAAACATCATGACGCCACCGACCGCCCCACAAAGAAAGGCAGTGCCGAAATCCGGTTGAATAATGATCAAGCCGCAAAAGATACCAAGAATGCCGCACGGCACGAGATAACCCTTCAGGATATGGTCGAGATCCCGACGATGGGCAGCAAGATAGTGCGCCATTAAAAAAAGCAGCCCCAGTTTCCCAACCTCGGAAACTTGGAGCCGCATAAAACCAAACTCCATCCAGCGCTGTGCCCCGTTGACCCGAACCCCGATTCCGGGAACCAGCACAAGGATCGAAAGGAGAATAGCCCCACCCGCTAAAACAAAGACATACTCCCGCAGTGCTTCCAATCTCACAACGAATGCAATAATGCCGAAAAGTGTAGCGACGATCAGCCACACCAATTGCTTGCGCAACAGTGTGGTCGGGTCCTCATGCATCGACTGCGAAGCACTGAAGAGGACGACAAGTCCCAAAAACGTCAGCGCAAAGACGATCAGGCAGATAAAGAAACCGACCGGCGGGACATGTTTGAGTGGATTTCGTGAGGCCAGAGAAGCACTCATCCTCAATTATGGTAGCAACTCAATCAAGGTTGGAAGAAGTAGTTGGCGACTTACTCCTCCAGTCGTATGACTGGAACCTCAATTGCGTTCTCAAAGGCATCATCTTCTCCAACACCGGTCAACTCGCCTTCGATCAAAGGATCCGCTTCGATCACGATAATATCCTCGTCTGCCTGAATCGTCCTCGCCGGCCGTGGGGGGGTGGATGGTGGAGTGGGCGCTGGTGCCGCCACAGTCTCGATCCGGCTATCGACGTTTGAGGAGGATCCCGAAGCGCTGACGATGAGCTCTTGGCCAACCCGCAGCTTCCGCGGGTCCGAGATATTGTTGATCGAAAGAAGCTCGCTTGTCGTCATTCCGTATTGACGGGCAATACGTGCCGGGAACTCGCCGGATTTCACGATGTGAGTTTGGGTTTCTCCGCGCGGCACCGAGCTGACGACCGTTGCCGAAACTCCGGAGCGGGCACCCGCAGACGGTGTCGATCCTACATTGGCAGCGGCGGAAGCACCTACCGGCACGGTGAGCGTTTCACCCACACGAATTACATCAGAGGTCTTGCTGTTGGCTGCTTTGATCGCGCCGACGGTGGTATCGAACTGACTGGCAATTCTGGATAGATTGTCACCCCGTTTCACGGTGTAGGTCGTGGTTGCCTGGTTCATACGACTCGGTTGGTAAACCTCCGGAGTGACCGGTTGGATCGCGACCGATCCGCCCTCGACGGGAATTTGGATTTGCTGCCCAACGCGCAATACCGAATTTTTACTCAGCCCATTAGCAGCGTAGAGTTCGTTCAAGGACACATTGTAGTTCCTTGAGATCGACCACAGACTGTCGCCTCTTTTAACGGTGTAAGTTTCAAACCCGGCCCCGGCCACGTCAACGGTCACGGCCTGGGGCGAGCCGAAGGAGTCGGCACGGGAAAGCGGCTCCAGCGGTTCGGAGGTATCGATCGGCGCAAAACTCCTCGTGCCCGGATCGCTCTCGATGCCTGCGTTGAATGCTGAATCAAGACCGCCAACGCGGGTAGCAGGAATCATCTCACCCGAGGTCCGGCTGGCACCCTTTACGGTGGGACGCATTGATGAGCTCATCGTGCTGGTCTGAGTGTGCGTTTGCGTGGGTGGTTGGCTGGTCTGACAACCGGGCTGCATAAGCAACACGGCAATAATTCCTGCGTGGAGGCCGAGAACGCAGCCGAAGATTTTTGTAACTTTCATATTCTTGGTCTTTGAAGGTAGCTTTGAGTAAAGAATAATTGCGAAATAGAGTCTGCTACAAACTTAAAACTATGGAAATAAAGGTTTTTCCGCGCTCTTCATAGGATGAAAATTGGTCTAAACTCGAAAAGGCAGGGCTGAGCAGAACATTGCTGGGAGCAAGTCCGGATGCTTCGAGGGAGGCTCTGCGAACCGCATTGCTGAATTGCTCTTCAAAGTGAAGTTTCCCGATTTTCCCTTCGAGTGCAACTTTCAGAGGCCATCCGGCTTCGCCATAAAGCACAGCGCTGTCGATCTGCTTAGCCAGCTGCCCGGAAAATTTTTCAAGATCGCCCCCCTTCATACGGCCACCTCCGATCCAAACAATCGGCCGCGGCACCGCGCGGGTCGCCGCAAGTGCCGCATGGAAGTTAGTCGACTTTGAGTCGTTCCAGTAAGTCACCCCGAGTCGCTCCCCGACAACATCAAGCCGGTGCGGAACCGGCCGGAACCGGTTGGCCGCCTCGACAAGGCCCTCTGCAGACCGCCCCGACTGATGCCAATAAGCACTCGCAAGGAGGAAATTTTCGCTTTGTGGATAAGTGGTGAAAATGGATTCCGGGCTCAAGACATATGCACGGGGCAATTCATTTCCGGCCACAGTCAGACCTTCTGTCGATCGGTCGAATTGTTTGAACCAGGGGGCGACCGATTCACCGAGCACGGCTATCGCTCCCGGCTTCAGACAATTCAGTAGATTCGCCTTCGCCCTGAAATACTCGGCCATCCCTTCGTAACGGTCGAGGTGATCTTCTGCAAAGTTGGTCCAAAGCAAGGCATCGAGGCCGACCCCATCGATAAGTTCCGCCTGAAAGGAGCTGATTTCGCAGACAGCGATACTTGGCCTGGGGTGATTTCCTCTCAGGAGGAGATCGCTTAGCGGCCTGCCTATGTTGCCCGCGACTTCGGCCTGTTCCCCGGCACACTGGAGGGCTTTGGCCATCAGATGGGTAAGGCTGGTCTTTCCGTTCGTTCCCGTGACTCCGATCAACTGGCCCGTCCACTGCTCGGCGGCAAAACCCAGCTCCGACTGAACCCGCTTGCCAGAGACCTCGGCCGCACGCCTCCACGGGTGCTCTGCCGCAAAACCGGGGCTGAAAACAAAGCGATCGTGTGCCTCCAGTTCGGCAGGGCCAAAATCCCGATGGGTCGAGCCCTCTGCCTGATCGAAACACGTCACCCGGTGCCCGAGGGCGCGTGCCAGTTTTTCGGCAGCGCTTCCACTCAAACCAGAACCGAATATGGCTACCGATTCACCCATCGTCTTAACGCAGTTTTAAGGTAGCCAGGCCCGCCATGGCAAATATCAGCGATAGAATCCAGAAACGGATCACCACTTTATTTTCATGCCATCCCTTGAGCTCGAAGTGGTGGTGAATGGGCGACATTTTGAAGATGCGCTTCCCGCGGGTTTTGAACGAGGCGACTTGCAGGATAACGGACCCGGCCTCCATCACGAAGATACCTCCGACAATAATCAGCGTAAGGGGCTGGTGCACCATGAAAGCGATCATCCCGATCAAACCACCCAGAGCGAGCGAACCGGTATCACCCATAAAGACCTCAGCCGGGTGGGAATTATACCAAAGAAAAGCAAGGCTTGCACCAAGCAGTGCAGAACAAAGCACAGCCAGTTCACCGACATTCTTTATGTAGCTAATAAAAAGGTATTCTGAAATGATAACATTCCCCGCTGCGTAAGCCATGATTGCATAGGCAAGTGCCACTGTAACTGTGCAGCCGATCGCCAAACCATCCACCCCATCCGTAAGGTTAATCGCATTACTGGAACCGGCCAGAACGAGAAAAAGAAACGGTGCCAGCAGCCAGAGTGGCATCGATTGGATCAGCACATCTTTATAAAAGGGAACCCAGAGTTCGCGCATTTTAGCCGCCGATTCCGGCACGCTAAGAAGCAGGGTCAGAGCAATCGCGGTGAGCAGCGCCTGCCCGAAAATTTTCCAGCGCCCGGATAGACCGGAGCTGCTCCGCCTCGCAACTTTTAGGTAATCGTCAAGAAAGCCGATCACCGTCAACCCGATATAAACCACCAACGCGGTGTAGACGTAGATATTGGGGCGCGCCCAGAGAACCGCGCTAATGACGACCGACAAGCAGATCATGAGGCCCCCCATCGTCGGCGTTTGCGCTTTGGCTGCATGGAGCTCGGCCAGTTTACCCACCTCATCCTCACTGCGGAAAGCCTGCTTTGCGCGAAGCTCACGCAGCTTCGCGAAGATCCACGGCCCGACAAGGAAGCCGATACCCATGGCAGTCAACCCGGCGAACGCACTGCGCAGAGTAATGTAGCGGAAGAGGCGGAGCGGTCCAAAAATTTGTTCAAGATCGGCGAGATAGGATAACATCTGAGAGGGAGGCGGCTGAAGGATTATTGTTTTACTACCGGTGACTTAGTAAAGATTCGAGCTGGTAACTGCGGCTGCCTTTGAGAAAGAAGGCTCCTTTGAATTGCGCAACGCTCGATCGCGCCGCTTCTGTTGTTTCGAAGCACTCGATCTGTCCAGCCATGGCACCCGCCTGCAGACAGCCCTGCAGGTAGGCTTCCGTTAAATGGGCAGGTCCGATCAAAAGCGCACGGTCCTGCTGCCTCAAGAGAAGGCTCTTCCCGATCGCAAGGTGCATGGCGCGTTCGTCTTTACCCAGCTCATTCATGGCACCAAGGATATAGCAGCGGTTCAAGTCGGGCTTCGATATTCGTTGAAACGCCTGTAGCGCATCGCGCATGGAAGCAGGATTCGCATTGTAGCAATCAATATAAGAAAATCCGTCGTCCATCTGCACGGTTCGTCCGCGCGTAGCCTCTGGCACCCAGGCGGCGATTCGCTCAGCGAGAACCTGGGCAGGCAGGCCCAGTTCCAACGCGGCGACAAGGGCGAGCCCTGCGTTTTGCGCGATACCGTGGCTCGAAGTGGCGATTCGATAGTTCTGCCCCTCCAGACGAATGTTGTGAGTGGCACCGTCGGGGGCTGACTCGATCCGGCATTCGACAGCTCGGCGAACTTGAGGCACTCTTTCAGATGCATCAAAGTGCAGCGCGATACACCGATCAGCCATTTTTGCATAGGCCGGATATTGCAGCGCTTCCGCAGGCAGAACCAAGGGCGCACTACCCTTCGCCATTTCGGCGAGTTTCGACTTCTCCACGGCAATACCTTCCAAAGATCCGAGACGTTCCAAATGGGCAGGCCCGATATTTGTGAGTATGGTAAGATCGGCGCGAATCATTTCGCCAAGCAACGCCATCTCTCCCGGCTGGTTGATACCAGCCTCGATTACCGCAAATTCCTGGTCGTTCGGGTCCAAACCGAACAAAGTCATTGGCACGCCGATCCGATTGTTCCAGTTGCCCGCGGTAGCGAGTGTTTTATCCGCCCCGAGCAGTAAACGAAGCATCTCCTTGGTCGAGGTCTTACCACAACTTCCGGTAATCGCCACAACCGGATGATTAAAGCTCAAACGATGATTGGCCGCGATCGCGCCCAATGCGCTCAGGGTATCATCGACCACCAGTTGGGGAATGCCCGTTTTCATAGGGCGCTCGGCAAGAGCACAACTGGCCCCCTTCCGGGCGGCCTCCTCTATAAAATCATGCCCGTCCCGGGTCTCGCTTCTCAGAGCGACGAAACAATCACCAGACTCGATCCGGCGGGTATCAAAACAAAAGCCTCCGATCCGTTCGGGTTCTCCGGAATGCCATCGACCCTTTGCCGCACGCGCGATTTGAGCTGATTGGAAGTTTGGCATCTCGATACGTTTCTCGTTCAATCTTCCTTCAGCCGGATTAATTCGCGGGCGACCGAACGGTCGTCAAAGGGAATTACCGTGCCGTCAAACTCCTGGAATGTCTCGTGCCCCTTGCCGGCAATCAAGACACAGTCCTCAGCCGTTGCGGCATCCAGTGCTCTCGAAATGGCATCTCTTCGGTCCGGTATAAAGTGCACTTGGGCACTGCCCTCGACTGCGCGCATATCGCCGAAGATCTGTTCCAGCGATTCGCTCCGTGGGTTGTCCGCCGTCGCATAAACAAGGTCTGCCCCCTCAAGCACAGCCTTTAGCATGGGCGCACGCTTGGTGCGGTCGCGATCGCCACCACAACCGAAGACTACGATTAACTTACCTTTAGAGATCTCACGCAGCATGCCGCAGGCATGCTGCAAGGCGTCATCAGTGTGGGCGTAATCAACCAGAAGGTTGTAGGGCTGACCCGCATCGATCCGCTCCATTCGCCCCGGAACACCCGGAAACGAGGCCAGACGCTTGAGGGCTTGAACCGGCTCTTTGCCCCGCACACAAGCGATCGCGAAAGCCGCCAGAACATTACTGACATTGAAACGCCCGAGCAAAGGGGATACAACGGAAGCTTCACCGCCCGGCCAAACAATCGTGAATTCGGTTCGACTGCTGAACAGCTGGATATCTTTTGCGCGGAAGTCTGCTTCTTCTGCCTGTCCGAATGTTTTGACCGCAGCCTCCGTCCCCAACTCCCCGGCAAGCCGTCGACCGTAGGGGCAATCAATATTAATAATCGATATCCTTGGACGAACGCCCATCGCACCTGTAAAGAGCTGCTTCTTGGTTTCGTAGTAGGCCTCCATCGATCGGTGGTAATCGATGTGGTCCCGGGTAAGATTTAGAAATGCCGCAGTATCGACCTTCAGGCCATAGGTTCGCTTTTGGCTGATCCCATGCGAACTGATTTCCATTACGCCTTCACGGCAACCGTGGCGCACCATTTGATCAAGAAGCGAGTAGACATCGACTGACTCCGGTGTGGTGCGGTAGGAGGGCAGCGTGCGTTTACCAAGGTCGTAACGGATCGTCCCGATCAGTCCGACCTGATCGCTCCCTCCGATCAAATGCTGCGTTAACATCGAGACGGTAGTCTTACCGTTCGTCCCGGTAATTCCGGAAATATTAATCCGCTCGTCAGGCTGACCATAGAAGCGTCGTGAAACCTCGGCCAGCGTTCTGCGCGCATCCTTGACCACGATATAGTTGATTGGAAAATGAGACCCTGGATCCTGCTCCGTTACAACTGCGACTGCCCCCCGATCCACGGCTTCCTCGATGAAATAG
>Ga0102948_1000292_pt1 | contig 19625 bp, 17 predicted proteins | sample SalPonA_A_H2O_MG_FD_78211 | JGI IMG/M metagenome (GOLD analysis project Ga0102948, IMG submission 78211) | Water microbial communities from South San Francisco under conditions of wetland restoration - Salt Pond MetaG R2A_A_H2O_MG | ecosystem: Environmental > Aquatic > Non-marine Saline and... | reverse complement strand
CTGTTGCTGTTGCTGTTGCTGTTGCTGTTGCTGGGGAAGGCCGCCAACCGGTTGGAAGGTGAGTTCGAAGTAATCTGCACGCTCTTTAATGAGTGTTTCAAGCTCTTTCCAGCTTAAGGGATCCATGGCTGGCTTGATATTTGTGAGCAACCGACCTATCTGGTTTCCCGCAGCCTCATATGATTCGATAAATTGCGGGTCGAGCGTTAGTAAGAATCCTCGTTGCCCCGTCTCTCTGTCTGTTAGGCTCTGGAGTAGTTCCTGGGCCGTTAGCTCAATCTGCACCTGTCTGGCGAATGTTGACTGTGCTTCGTTGTGCTTATCCTCTGCGAAACGCAGCATTCCGCCAATTAGCAGGACTAACAGAGCCCCAATAACCGAATAAATTCGAATAACAGAACGCAACATCATAGGCCATCTCCCTTTTCGGAAAATGTTGAGGGGCGGTGACAATGTCTCGTCGTTGGGGGCGGATAAGGTCAGCGAATCACCCTAAAAGTCATAATAGACCCAATCTTCACTTCTGTACGAGAGGTTTTTTCATGTTCACTAGACCTATCCCTCTGGCTAGGTCCCGTGTGATTTGGGGTCTTTTGTGGCGCTTACAGTGGATCAGAGGAGATCACTAAAACAGCCTCTTCGAAAATAGAGTCAACCTAAGCTAAGGCCGACTGCAGGTTGCCCAAACCTATGTGCCACTTGGTACCCAAAGAACCGCCTATAATGAAGAGACTCTCAGCCTTTCATAGTGAGACTTTTAAAAATGAATTGGGATGCCTTATCAGCGATTGGAACATTAATTGGCTCTGTCACAGTGCTGGTCACACTGATTCTTCTGGCGATTCAAATTGGTCAGAACACTCGAGCGCTCAGGTCCGCGAGTTTCCACCAAGTCAGGGATTCATTTTCCGAGATCCCCTTGGCTATCGCCCAAGATAGCGAGCTTGCTGGGATTATATCGAGGGTTAGTGCTAACCCAAAGAGTCTATCTGTTGAAGAGATACTACGCTATGAGATGCTTTTACTCAGTATTGTTCGCAAAAGTGAGAGTGCTTTCTACCAGACTTCTGAGGGTGCGTTGCATATGGACTCCTGGAATGGCATTGCACAGACGTGTAGATCAGCCTTGTCAGATGAGATTGCAATCGCATGGTGGAACCGGTCTAAAAACCGTTTCAATAGTGCGTTCAGCCGTGCTATCGACGATATGATCAGCCGTAGCATTTGACTCAGTACGCCTCGTTCGAGAATACTCGAGAGCTAAGGGTCAAATTCGTTTGAATAGCGCGTGCCGCCGGATGATAAGGTTTAAGGGATGATGGCAGCTTCGCTGCTATGACTCTTTTCGAACGAAGGGCAGCGGTGCGCCCCTTACTTTTGGGGAAATCTAAACTGTTTCGCGAAACATGGTCGACTTGAGTTAAGCTGAAGGGGTAACCTTATTTTGCTCTGCAGCTTTGATGATGTGTTGAACATCGCTTTTGGAAATAGCTTTTGGAGGTCAGATGAACAGTTTTTCTCGAGCTATGGAGAGCCGGGGCCCATTTTTTGTATTCGACCACCTCACTGTCGAGGTCCATATTTGGGCGTTGATTCGAGATGAAGATGGCAGCATAAAAACCTGGTCGTTGGTTTATGCAAACCCTCCTGCGCTTAAAACATGGGGAGTGACCTCCCTCTCGGATATTGTCGATAAAACGACGGATGAGATATTTGGCGCTGGCGCGACTGAACACTACCTACCCGTTATTGAGAAAATATTCGAAACTGAAGAGGCTCATCAGTTCCGAGACTATTTCGAGCAATTAGAGAAACACTTTCTCTTCACAACCATCCCTCTGGGTGATTTCTTTGTTACGACGGGCGACGACATCACTGATATTGTTCGCGAGAAAGAGTCGGTAGAGCTCGCCAATCAGGAGTTGGAACAGAAAATCACTGAGCGGGCTATTCGTCTAGAGGAGTCTGAGGAGAAGTTGCGCCTCGAAGTTTTGCTGAGTAACGAGAGAGAGCGAATCTACAGTGAAATGAACAAAAAACGGTCGCAGATGTTGGGCGTGGTCGCCCATGAGCTTCGAACGCCTGTAGCGGCCATCACAATGATGGCATCCACTGATGAGCCAGATGAGTGGTTACAGAGTCGTCAGACAGTGCTGCGCAGTTGTAACGACCTACTGAACACAATCGACGATATGCGACTGATTCTCTATCCCGACCTCTCCCGCCCGGTCAGGTTGGAGGCATTTACAATATCGCAGCTCAACTCAACGGTTGCTGCTGCGATTGCATCCACCGCGGCCAGCACCAGTATTTCGTTCACGCTAAATAACGAACTAGGCCTCGATCTGCTAAACACCCAGTTTATCTCTGACACCTACCGCATTCGTATTGTACTAACAAATGTGTTAAAGAACGCCTTCCTTCATTCTGACGGCACTCAGGTTTGCTTCACCACATCACTATACACTGATGCTGATGGGCAGGATGATTTCCAGTGGGAGGTAGAGGACAACGGCAAGGGTATAGCACCGTCTGAGATCGCTCGTCTATTTAGCGCAGGCCAACGCGGGGATACTCAGGCGGAAGGCACGGGCTTTGGACTTTATATTGCCAAAAGCTGGATAGAAGAGATTAATGGCGTAATTGAGCATCACCCTGCTCAGAAGGGAGGTACGAGGTTTACAGTCCGGGTACCTAAGGTGAAGCTTGAATCAGATTCGGATCAACAGTCTCGGACCTCTGTTGCGGTGACTCCAGAGGTAGTCGAACTCCTCCCCAAACTCAATATTCTGTTTGCAGAGGATGATTCGCTGCTGCGATTGCTTGCAGAAAAAATTCTATCGAAAATTGGATGCACAGTAAGTGCGTTCGAGAACGGCTTGCTGGCACTCGAGGCCTTCAATGAGAGTCACAACCTAATAATAACCGACTATTTCATGCCCGAAATGTCTGGCGCTGAGTTGATCCAAAAGCTTAGGGAGGGTGGTTATCAAGGGAGCATCATTGGTGTCACCGCGGCGACTATCGGTGAACAAAGTCAAAGCTTGCTTGATGCCGGCGCCGACATTGTACTACCCAAACCTTTCAGTACTGAGGGCTTTCAAGATGCCCTGGCACAGTTGGTTAAAACGGGTCGATTTGATTCACTGCCGGGTAGGGCGTCGACACAGGTTATTGCACCGAGCGATTCGTCAAACCGGTCGCATTGAGAGTCGTCAATTAGCTTCACGCGGGAAGAGGGGGCAGCTGCTGTCTCCCCCCCCCTTCTAACCTGACTACCGTTTAGATTCGAATAGGCGAGGATCCAGCTCGTAGGGCAGGCCTTCAAACTCTAAGTGATTCCCCGACTCCAGAGAGAGAGTCTCTCTGACCTCTATTTGAGCCTGCTGGACAACCGCTAGCAGAGCCGTTTTACCTTCTGTTCGTGTAGCTAGCACCACTTCGCCTACGGTGGAGCCTTGGCTGTTCAGTAGCGTATCCCCCGCCGCCACTGCCGCATTCGTATCCGTCGCAAAACGGTACATAGCTTTTTTGAGAATTCCTCGGTGCTGTAAGCGCGTAACAATCTCCTGCCCGGTGTAGCAACCTTTAGAGAAACTCACCCCCTCTATTGCCTGCATATTGCACATCTGCGGTATGAAATGTTCAACCGTTGCGCCCCGCAGGTCAGGAATGGCTCGCTCGATGTTGGCTGCGATCCATCGCTCTTCGCTGGTGCCGTAAATATTGCCAGCTTCGAGGGCTGTTTGCAGGCAGCCATCTTCGCTCCAAAGTTCAAAGAGGTGTTCGTCGTAGCACGCGATGGACGCTTCATCATTCCATCCGCTCTGTGTTTCAGCTGAGATCTGAAGTCCAGCGCACAGTGCCTGTTGAGTAGTACGATCCAGCGCAACACCACTGAGGTGGTCAGCCATCTCTAATTTCACCTTGGAGAACACAGCGTACTTTTTCAAGGTATCAAAAGCGGTTTGTGCAATCTCAGTATGTGCTCGAAGCCAGATCTGCTCTGGGCCTCGATAAAAGAGATGAAAGATGCTGATCATATGGCCTTTGATATTGCAGTGAGAGCCTGCTAAGTGGCCGACTTTTGCCAACTGGCGGATATCACAGCTCAGTTGCCCCTGCAGGAACTTTTCAGTGTCGGGTCCGCTGACTTGTATGATGCGGTAGTTGCTCAGTGCGCTGCATAGCGCACGCGAATCATCTTGGTGGTTTTCTAGCCACTTGTAGCTTTGGTTCAAGGACTACTCCTCAACTAAATCGGTATCGAGAAGGTTGGTGCGCTCACCAATCACCTCTCCCATGCGAAGTGGGCTTCCAGCGCGCAAAGAGTCCAGCCACTCGATGGTTTTGTCAGGAAACAGCAGAATAACAGTGGAGCCTAGTTTGAAGCGGCCCATTTCAGCACCTTGCTCGAGTAGAACGGGCGTATCGGCTGTCGTACTAAACACCTGACGTGGTTGCTTCAAGGGTGGTGCGATCTGGCCAGACCACACGGTCTCTATGCCTGCTACGATCATAGCCCCTACAAGGATCATTGCCATGGGTCCCTGTTCAGTTTCAAAGATGCAGACCAGACGCTCGTTGCGTGCGAACAGAGCATCAACATTCTCTGCGGTGGTCTGATTAACTGAGTAGAGATCGCCGGGTATGTAGATTGCCTCTTTGAGTGCTGCTCCAGCTGGCATATGAACCCGGTGGTAATCCCTTGGTGATAGATAAATGGTCGCGAAGCGACCATTTATGAAGGGTTCAGCGCGTTGCTCTTCGCCCCCAAGCAGCGTTGTCAGGCTGTAGCCACGGCCCTTTGCCTGAAGTACTCGGCCGTACTCGATATTACCGATCTCCGATACCGCACCATCAGCAGGAGATGTAATCAAGTTCTCATCGCGCTGAATTTTCCGCGCGCCCTCTTTCAAAGCTCGGGTGAAGAACGCATTGAAGTTAGCGTAAGCCTGAGGCTGACTCTCAGCTGCTTCACTCATATCGACGTTGAAATGGTTGATGAAACGCTGGATCAGCCAGTTTTTCAACCAGGGCTGTTGGCACTCAGCAAGGTAGCCAACAAGACGGGATAGCAGGTGTTGTGGCACAACTTGCTGAAATAGAATAAACAGGGTGGTTTTCAACCGATACTCCTAATGCGGATGTTTACAGACGCTCAATAATAGCAAGCCGAGTTCGCCTTACCAATGCTAGCGATGCGCTGGCGCAAAGTCGGAGTCGAGCATAGATAGAAGAATCTGCTTGTAGCTCATAAACCGCTGTTCAGAGACGGCTCCGCTCTCCAGTGCCTCATCAAATGCACAGCCCGGCTCCTGCTCGTGAGCACAATCACGGAATTTACATCGTCCGATATAGGGACGAAATTCACGGAATCCATCCAGCAGTCGATCTGGATCTATATGCCAGAGTCCAAACTCACGTATTCCGGGAGAGTCAATCAGATCGCCACCTCCGGGGATGTGGAACAGGCGAGCCGTCGTTGTTGTGTGCTTACCCTTCTTGTGTGCTTCGGATAGGGCTCCTACTTTTAAATCGACGCCGGGCAGCAGGGCATTCACCAGCGAAGACTTGCCAACGCCAGACTGCCCCACGAATACTGTCGTTCTGCCACTAAGAAAGGTGTGTAACTCGTCGAGTCCGGTCTGCGTGCTCGTTGATGCGTAGAGTATTTGGTAGCCGATTTGGATGTAACTATCAATCATTGGTATCAACCACTCAGCGTTATCCTCGTTAATCAGGTCTGTTTTGTTGAGAACAATGACCGGTTCAATTCCTGAGAGCTCGGCGGCCACCAGATAGCGATCGATCAGGCTCGCATGCGCGCGCGGCTCCACGGCGACAACAATCAGAATGGCATCGATATTAGCAGCGACGGGTTTGAGCTCTCCATGGTTGTTGGGTCGTTTAAGTTCGCTGCTACGCTCTTCGAGTGCGACCACTACGCCAGCGTCCATAGAGGGTCGCCAGATTACGCGATCTCCCGTGACTAACTGGCCAAGGTGTGTGCGCATGTGGCAACGAATAATCTTGCCTGAGTTCGCGCCCTCAAGTGCCTCAACATCAACGAGTTTGCCATAGTGGGATATGATAATACCGTGCTGCTCGGCGCCGAGATCTCCGCCCTCCAGCTGAGCATCTATCTGGGCGTCTTTGCGCGCCGCTCTGGCAGTGCGTTCTGCTTGGATCTTCTCAATCCGCCAGGCTTGGCGGCGGTTTACTTTGCGTTTGGCCATTCAGGTCGGCACTCACTCGGTGTAATTATTTTCATTATGATACCTACAAGGGTGGAGCGGGTCGATCCGAAGGCTTATTCTATTACGATAAGTGAGGGAGATATCTATGTCGCGTGACAGCCGTTTAATTTGGATAGACTTAGAGATGACAGGGCTTGACCCTGTGAATGAACGCATTATTGAGATGGCTATCATCGTAACGGACGCGCACCTCAACCCGATCGCGGAGAGTCCGGTCCTCGTTGTGCATCAGCCAGACTCAATTCTCGATGCAATGGATGAGTGGAACACTCGCCAACACGGTGGTTCGGGTCTCGTGGCACGGGTGAAAGCGTCCAAACTGTCTGAAGTTCAAGCCCAGGCTCAGATGCTGCAGTTTCTAAAAGAGCACACTGACGCGGGAACATCACCGATGTGCGGTAATTCAGTGCATCAGGATCGGCGATTCCTCAATCGTTACATGCCCGAGCTGGAGAACCATTTCCACTACCGTAATCTGGATGTCAGTACCATTAAAGAGTTGGTGCGTCGCTGGCGCCCGGATCTGATGAGCGGTCTGAAGAAAGGGGGATCACATTTGGCGCTGGATGATATTCGAGACTCGATCGAAGAGCTGCGCTACTACCGGGAGCACTTCCTCATTGCAGATAAACCCACCTAGAGTCTGTTCTCCAACTCTGGGCGATATTGTGCCGGCGAGTATCTCCACAAAGAGTCTCTTCCGGGGGCAGCTCGGCTAAATGGGGAGGCGTTTCGCTCCAGGGTGACTAAATATAGGTTCAGGTTGGCGCACTTTTGCTCTTGTTAGTTGAGCCAACGCCCAGTCTATATGCTCATCGACCAGTGCAGAGACCTTGCCTCGCCCCTGCCGCAGCGCCGATATGGCCTCTAGTGAAGCAGGCCCATTGCCCAGTGCAATCGCGAGGTTACGCATCCATCCCTGATAGCCTGTACGGCGAATTGCAGAGCCCTCAGTTCGGCTGAGAAATTCCGCCTCACTCCAGTTAAATAACTCAACCAGTTCAGCCTGATCGAGGTTGTGGCGTGGTTTAAAATCCTCTTCCGGACTGCGCTTCGCAAAGCGGTTCCATGGGCAGATAAGTTGGCAGTCGTCACAGCCAAATACCCGGTTGCCCATCAGCGGTCGCAACTCAACTGGTATGCTGCCCGTATACTCGATGGTTAAGTAAGAGATGCAGCGGCGGGCATCAAGCACGTAGGGTTCAGGGAAGGCGTTGGTCGGGCAAATATCCAGACATGCGCGGCAGCTACCACAGTGCTTCTCCTGTTCTGGCGCATCAATTGGCAAAGGTAGGTTGGTAAACAGCGACCCCAGGAAAAACCATGAGCCCGCCTCGCGGTTGAGTAGCAGGGTGTGTTTACCAATCCACCCGAGACCCGCCTGACGGGCCAGTGGGCGCTCCAAAATCGGCGCGCTGTCCACGAATGGTCGAAACTGAACCTCAGTTTTGGCCGCATCAGCAAGCCAGCTTCCGAGTTGTTTGAGGCGCGATCGAATCAGTTTGTGATAGTCACGCCCGAGCGTATAGCGAGCAATATAGGCTTTGCTTTTATCGCGAAGTACATCCGTGATCTGTGTGTCTTGCGGCAGGTAGTTCATTCGCAACAGAATGATCCTCTCAGTCCCCTCCACCAGCAGACTGGGGTTAAGGCGTTTATCAAGGTGCTTTTCGAGGTACCCCATCTCGCCGTGATAGCCCTTTGCAAGCCATGCCATCAGTTGATCACGCTCAGCGCTGGCGTCGGGGAGTGTCACAGCACAGGCATCGAATCCAAGCTCGCGCGCCCTGGTTTTCAGTCCCAAACTTAGGTGTGTCAGTTGATCACTGCTGGCGCTAGAGGACATTATGGGCCTAAATCATAGTTGCTATCAGAGCGGTTACTATACTGAATTCAGTCTGGTAACGCAGTGTGGAGATGAGATGATCAGTCCTAACCTACCTCGCCCGGTACTGAGTGCAGCGCAGTGCAAAGCGCTCGATCGCCGAGCCATTGAAGCGATGGGGATCCCGGGATACCAATTGATGCAGCGGGCCGCTCAGGCTGCTCTTGCACTCATAGGTCAACGTTGGCCGAGTGTTCGGGCTATTTCAGTCTGGGTGGGCGGAGGTAACAACGGCGGTGATGGTGTGGTCTTAGCCAGACTGGCTCAGGAGAGGGGTTGGCAGGTGCAACTGGTTGTTGCAGCCTCCGACGTCCAGAAGTCGGCGCGCAATGAAGCCGCACAGGCCTGGCGCGATCTGCCTCAAGAGGTTGTGCCTCAGATATTCGATGCTCATCTGCGGATTCGTGGCGAACTGATTGTCGATGCCTTGCTCGGAATTGGGGTGCGAGGCAGGGTACGAGATCCGATAGCATCCATGATTGAAAGGATCAATCGAGCCTCCATACCGGTTCTGGCACTGGACCAACCCTCTGGTCTGGACACAGATCTTGGCGTTGCCGCTGGAGTGGCTGTGCGGGCGGACGCGACGCTCAGTTTTATCGCCAACAAGCTGGGATGGTTGACGGCTCAAGGCCCTGAACTAGCCGGTGAGCGCTACTGGGCGAGCTTGGGTGTCCCGGGCGAGTTGTTAGAGCAGATGGAACCCTATGCTCTTCTGACGAAACAGGCGCAGATCAAGCTGGCTCTGCCGCGACGCTCGCGTGCCGCTCACAAAGGGGATTTTGGTGTTTTAGTGGTTGTTGGTGGCAATCTTGGATTGGGTGGAAGTGCCATCATGACAGCAGAGGCTGCGCTGCGAAGTGGAGCTGGGCGAGTGATATTGTTGACCCGATCTGAACATGTGAGTGCTGCACTGGCCCGAGTTCCGGAGGTGATGGTTCAGGGGGTCTTGGACCCGGCACAAGCTCGTGAACAGCTGAGTCAGGCGAGCGCTTTGGTGATTGGTCCCGGGCTGGGTCAGGACGATTGGGCTAAAGCCTGGTTGGAGCTTGCCGAAAAGTTTGAGGGACCCTGTCTGTATGATGCTGATGCACTTAATTTGATTGCGAATGGAGAGGCGCGTGTCGGTGCAGGATCCGTTTTCACACCACACCCGGGTGAGGCCGCAAGATTACTTGGTATCAGCACTGCGCAGGTACAAGCTGACAGAGTGGCGGCTCTGCTCAACCTCGAGCGCCGCTTCGGCGGCGTGCAGGTGCTCAAAGGGGCTGGAACTCTCTGTGTAAAAGATGGTCAAATTGAAGTGTGCGACCGAGGTAATCCTGGCATGGCAACAGCAGGCATGGGAGATATACTTTCTGGTATCATAGGCGCACTGCTGGTACAGGGTATTGCCCCGGCCAGCGCCGCAGCTTGTGGTGTGTGGATACACGCGCGTGCAGGCGATCTGGCAGCCGCTCGGGGGGAGCGTGGGTTGCTGGCCTCAGATCTGTTAGAACAGATTCGAGCGGCGGTAAATGATAACGAGATCGACAATCAGGGTTAGTTAACCTATGGCTTCAGAGCTTAAGTGGCGTCTGCTTGATGAGAGTGGCACGCTCGCGGCCGGTGCAACTTTGGCTGCGCACAGTGCCGGCTGCGTGATATTTCTGCATGGTAATCTAGGCATGGGTAAAACCACGCTTAGTCGTGGAGTGCTGCGTGCTTTGGGTCACACTGGCGGCGTCAAAAGCCCTACCTACACTCTGGTGGAGCCGTATGAGTTATCCGCCGGACAGTCAGTTTATCACTTCGACCTCTACCGTCTGGGTGATCCGGAGGAGCTTGAGTATCTGGGTGTAAGAGATTACTTTGACGGCGAGTCGCTCTGCCTCGTGGAGTGGCCGGAGAAGGGTGGGGGATTCTTACCTAAACCGGATATCGATATATTTCTCGAACCCGATCTGCCCGGTCGACGACTGACGGCTATAGCCAACTCTCCCCGAGGGGCAGTGGCTATTGAAGCGATGCGGGAGCAGGATGTCGCAGGGGTGGCGGTATGATGTTGCGTCTATTGTTGTTGGTAGCCAGTAGCCTGACAATGATGGCTCAGGCAAATACCCAAGTTGAAAATCTGCGGCTTTGGCTCGCGCCAGATAATACCCGGCTTGTGTTCGACCTTGATGGCCCGGTAGAACACAATCTTTTTACGCTCGATAACCCCGCTCGAATTGTGATTGATCTGGAGCGGGCAAATTTGGGTACCGATCTATCAAAGCTCAATTTGTCGGGGAGCCCAATTAGCAAGTTGCGCTCAGGTAAACGCGATACTGGGCTGCGTCTGGTGCTGGACCTGGCAATGAAAACTCAGCCAAGCAGCTTCACATTGCCGCCCAACGACCAGTATGGGCATCGTCTGGTTGTTGACCTGGCTACAGAATCGCAACAGATTCTCAAACCGGCAGCCCAGCCACTCTCCATCCCTGACACTCAACGCGAGATTATTATTGCGATCGATGCCGGGCATGGAGGCGAGGACCCAGGCGCAATAGGCCCTGGGCGGCTGTTTGAAAAGGGTGTGGTATTGGCCATTGCGAAGGAGGTCAAGCGGCGTATCGATGAGCAGCCAGGGTTTCGAGCCGAGCTGGTTCGCACCGGAGATTACTACGTCAGTCTGCGGGGACGCACGGCTAAAGCTCGCAAGCTCAACGCTGATCTTTTTGTCTCCATACACGCTGATGCGGCTGAAAATTCAAAAGCGCGCGGAGCCTCAGTCTGGGTGCTGTCTAATCGCGGAGCGTCGAGTGAGATGGGTCGATGGCTGGCCAAGCGTGAGAACTCGGCCGATCTGATCGGCGGAGTGGGGAGCGTGAGTCTTGAAGACAAGGATGAGACGCTTGCCAGCGTTCTGTTGGATATGTCGATGAACTATGCTCGTACGAGCAGTACAGATGCTGCGGAACTGGTACACAAACACATCGCCAGTTTTGCCCGAATGCACAAGCCCCACATCGAAAAAGCGGGGTTCGTTGTGCTCAAGTCGCCGGATATCCCCTCTATTCTGGTAGAGACAGGCTTTATCTCCAATCCAACTGAGGCGAAGCGTCTCAAAGACAGTGCCTACCAGAAGCGGATGGCCGGTGCGATTGCGCAGGGTTTGCTTGAACATTTCTGGCAGCGACCACCCGCAGGCACGTTGGTAGCGAAGTTGAAAGAGCAGGGGCAGATGCCCAAGGGAATGGAGCGTGAGTACAGGGTGGTAGCCGGTGATAGCCTGTCACGCATTGCACAGCGTACCGGCGTTAGTCTCGGGGCTTTACGTTCAGCCAATAATTTGAAATCAGATCGCATTCGCGTAGGCCAGGTGCTGCGGATACCCGCGGGTTAGTATTGATGAGTCGAATTGAGCTACTCTCGCCCCAACTGGCGAACCAGATAGCAGCGGGGGAAGTAGTTGAACGCCCCGCTTCAGTTGTAAAAGAGCTATTAGAGAACGCGATTGATGCTGGCGCTAACCGTGTTCAGGTGGATGTCGAACAGGGCGGAGTTAAATTAATCCGGATCCGTGACGATGGCTCAGGCATCGACAGGGATGATTTGGCGCTGGCATTGAGCCGCCACGCGACCTCAAAGATCAAAATTCTTGATGATTTGGAAGCGGTTGCCAGTTTAGGTTTTCGCGGAGAGGCGCTCGCCTCTATCTCGTCAGTCTCTCGTTTGACGCTTACCTCGCGGGCTCAGGGGCAGGAGAGTGCATGGCAGGTCAAAGCGGAGGGGCGCGATATGGAGGCAGAGTTGTCTCCAGCGGCTCACCCACAGGGGACCACTGTTGAGATGCGTGACCTCTTCTTTAATACCCCCGCACGACGTAAATTTCTTAAGACAGAACAGACCGAATACAGGCACCTCGAAGAGGTGGTAAAGCGACTCGCACTGAGTCGTTTTGATCTGCACTTTCAGCTCTCCAATAACAACCGTGTGGTGCATCAGTTAAAGCCTGCTGATACTGAATCCATGCGGGAACGGCGTATTGCATCCTTGCTTGGGTCCTCGTTTATCGAGCAGTCCATCCATCTCGATGTCAGAGCAGAGGCCTCCGGTTTACGTTTGTGGGGCTGGATCGGTCTGCCGACCTATTCGCGTAGTCAGGCGGACCAGCAGTATTTCTTTGTGAACGGGCGAGTCATTCGTGACAAACTAGTGACGCATGCGATTCGTCAGGCCTATGCGGATGTGTTGTTTAGCGGCCGTCACCCTTGCTATGTGCTCTATCTCGAACTCAACCCTGCGTTGGTTGATGTCAATGTCCATCCTACAAAGCATGAAGTGCGTTTCCGCGAGGGACGATTGGTCCACGACTTTATTTTCCGTACCCTGCACCGTGTCATTGCGGATCAGCGTCCAAGCGAGAGTGGAGCAGGTGTTGGAAGTCTGACTAACTTGGCGACCCAGGCGCAACCGGTCAATCAGAGCTTCGATCAGCAACGCATGAGCCTACCGCAGGCGAGTGCTGGCAATCTCAGTGGAGATGGTTTAGCAAGCGGTGCTCAGGGTTTTGGCGCTTATGTACAGCGTAGCTCCCCGGCTTTTAGTGCTTCAGATGTTAGGTCGCAGATACAGGGGTATGGACAGTTACACCCGCAAACTACAGCCGTTGCGGAACCAACAGCGGTAGATTTCTCTGCGCTTGCCAAAGAGGATTTGCCTCCGATGGGGTTCGCTTTGGCGCAGTTACATGGCATATATATAGTTGCTCAAAACGCGCAAGGGTTGGTGTTAGTTGATATGCATGCAGCCCATGAACGGATTGTTTATGAACGCATGAAGAGCTCTTGGGAGGTTGACGGCATTAGGTCACAACCTCTGCTGGTGCCGGTCTCTCTGAATGTTAGCGAAGCTGAGGCGGAGATTGCCGTTGAGCAGGCGGATATGTTTACACGGTTGGGCTTTGGTGTAGAGCGCCTTGGTCAGGAGAGTTTGAGTATTCGCGAGGTACCGGTGGCGTTAGCCAGATCTGATGTGAGTCTGTTAGTGCGCGATGTGCTGGCTGATATGCGTACCTACGGTAACAGTCGACGAATTGAGGAGAGTATCAATGAACTGCTGGCGACGATGGCCTGCCACGGTTCAGTCAGGGCAAATCGTCAACTGAGTGTCCCTGAGATGAATGCCCTACTACGGGATATGGAGGCGACAGAGCGCAGCGGTCAGTGTAACCATGGGCGACCCACCTGGGTTCAGCTGAGTATCGCAGAGTTGGACAAGCTCTTTTTGCGTGGTCAGTAGTATGGCTATTAAGCTTTCAAAGCCTAAAGTGCTCTTCATCATGGGACCGACAGCGTCTGGCAAAACAGATCTCGCACTGGCATTGGCTGACCGTCAGGATGTCTCACTGATCAGCGTTGACTCAGCGCTGATTTATCGCGGTATGGATATAGGTACCGCAAAGCCGGATGCAGATACGTTGCGCGATTATCCCCATGCGCTAATTGATATTCTTGACCCTACCCAAACCTACTCAGCGGCCGATTTTGCTGCTGACGCTACACTGCAGATCGAAGAGGCGCTCGAGCTGAATAAGACACCCGTTCTCGTGGGTGGCACCATTCTCTACTTCAAAGCTTTGGCTGAGGGGTTAGCTAAATTACCTGAGGCTGACCCAGAAATACGTGCTCAGATAGAAGCAGACGCATTTGAACGAGGCTGGCCGGCGATGCATGCTAAGTTAGCGCAGCTCGATCCGCTCTCTGGCGCTCGTCTCAAGCCTAACGACTCTCAGAGGATTCAACGGGCACTTGAGATCGTTATGCTAACAGGTCGGTCTATCGAGAGTTTTTGGCAGGAACAGGCGGAAAAAATTTTGCCCTGGGAACCTATTCCGCTTGCGCTCATGCCTGCTGATCGGTTCGAACTCCACCAACGTATTGCATTACGTTTTGATGTTATGTTGGAACAAGGTTTCCAGGCAGAGGTGGAGTCGCTGATGATGCGCGGTGATCTCAATCTTAATCTGCCGTCGATGCGCTGTGTTGGCTACCGGCAAATGTGGCAGCATCTTAACAGTGAAATCAGCTTTGAAGATATGAGAGATAAAGCGATTGTTGCAACGCGTCAATTGGCAAAACGGCAGATGACGTGGATTCGTGGGTGGGATGGAGCTATCTGTTTGGATCCGCTAAAAAAATCTAATGATCTTCTAGCCCAAAGCTTGAGACAAATTCAGTAAGCCCCTATATACTATTAGACCTTGGTGCGACATTTTGTTCCGGAAGGATCCGGCGGAGGGCGCAAGCCCACTCAAACCAAGCCTAGTATCAATACTATAACCTCCACATAGAAGGAGAGGACCATGTCAAAAGGGCAGACTTTACAAGACCCTTACCTGAACGTTCTTCGCAAAGAGCGCGTTCCCGTATCTATTTTCCTTGTCAACGGCATCAAACTGCAGGGGCAGATCGAATCTTTCGATCAGTTTGTTATTCTGTTGAAGAACACGGTAAGCCAGATGGTTTACAAGCACGCTATTTCAACGGTTGTACCGTCTCGACCGGTAAAACTTCCAGCGACTGAAGAGTAAGCACCGAGGTTAAAAAAGTAATTGTTTTTCGAGCGTCCTGAGTCGGGCGAGAAGGCTATTCTCGTCCACATTACACTGGCGTCACCCGACGCAAACGATAACCCAAGAGAGCTCGAAGAACTGGCTTTGTCAGCCGGGGCAGACCCGGTTGAGTGGTTGACCGGCTCACGCTCAGACCCTAGTCCAAAATTTTTTCTCGGTAAGGGGAAAGTTGAGGAGTTGGGTGATTTAGTTCGCCTGCATCAAGCCGAGCTAGTGATTTTTAATCATGCGCTCTCGCCGGCACAGGAGCGTAACCTTGAGCGGGAGATCGAGTGTCGAGTGCTTGACCGGACGGGTCTGATTCTCGATATCTTTGCCCAGCGTGCTCGCACCCATGAGGGTAAGTTGCAGGTTGAGTTGGCTCAACTCGAACACATGTCAACGCGACTGATTCGCGGTTGGACGCATCTTGAGCGGCAAAAAGGCGGAATCGGTCTGCGTGGTCCGGGTGAAACACAGCTGGAGACCGATCGTCGGTTGCTGCGTGCGCGCATTAAGGCCATCACAGCGCGTCTGGAAAAAGTTCGTAAGCAACGTGAGCAAGGGCGCCGCGCGCGATCGCGTGCTGAAATTCCAACACTCTCACTCGTGGGTTATACAAATGCCGGTAAGTCAACCCTGTTCAACCGCATCACGGAAGCTGATGTTTATGCTGCGGACCAGCTGTTCGCCACACTTGATCCAACCTTACGCCGCCTGGAGTTGGCTGACATCGGTCCTGCTATTTTGGCTGATACGGTTGGATTTATCCGAGACCTCCCCCATAAACTAGTAGAATCGTTTCGAGCGACGCTGCAAGAGACGGTGGAAGCGGCGCTTCTTCTTCATGTTATAGATGCCAGTGATGAGGAACGTCGCGAGCACATACACCAAGTGAATAAGGTGTTGCACGAGATCGGTGCCCAGGAGACCCCTGTACTCGAGGTCTACAACAAGATTGATAGAATGGAAGGTGTCGAGCCGCATATAGACAGAGATGATACCGGGCAAGCAGTTCGGGTCTGGTTATCGGCACAGACAGGCGAGGGAGTTGAGTTGTTGTTGCAGGCTTTGCGCGAGCGGCTTGCGGTGGATATGTTCCACCAATATATGGATTTAGGGCCTGATCAAGGTCAGTTACGCGCGCAGCTCTATTCGCAGAATGCGGTACTGGATGAGAAGGTGAGTGAGGATGGTCGAATCCAGCTTGAAGTACGTATGCAGATCAAGGACCTGCGACGTGTTCTGAGTCGATTGAACATCCCTGCAGAGCAGTATATTGCGGCCTCGGGGCCGGAGTGGTAAAGATTTTTAATTAGGTTAGCAAGTGGAGAGCACTTATGGCTTGGAATGAGCCGGGCGGTCGTGATGATAAGAACGATCCTTGGAGCAGTGGAGGTAACGATCGCGGCGGCCGTCGCGGTGGTTCGGGCGGCGGTGATCAGGGTCCTCCAGATCTTGATGAGGCCCTACAGAAGCTGCAAGAGCGGTTGAATTCGCTCTTTGGTACGAAGAAAGGCGGTGGGTCTGGTGGTTCCAGCTCGGGAGGTAATCATGCTGGCCCGGGCTTCGGATTCATTGGCGTACTAGCACTGTTGGCTGTTGTGGTGTGGGCCGGTATGGGCTTCTACACAGTGGATCAGCAGGAGCGTGGTGTCATCCTACGTCTTGGTAAGTTTACCGAGACTGTTCAGCCCGGTTTGCAGTGGAACCCACCGCTAATTGATGACGTAACCATACTCAACGTGACGCGTGTCCGTACTTACGACCACCGGTCGTTGATGCTGACAAAAGATGAGAACATCGTCGATGTTGATATGACTATCCAGTATGTTGTCTCCGATCCGAAGAATTACGTACTTAACGTGCGTGATCCTGAGACGAGTTTGGGGCATGCGTCTGAGTCATCACTTCGCCACACCGTTGGTGCGACGAACATGGATGGTATTTTGACTGAGGGCCGTGAAACGCTGGCAGTCGAAGTTCAGGCTCGTCTCCAGCGATACATGGAGGTCTACGGCACCGGACTGGCGATTTCTCGTGTCAACATAAAGAATGCGACCGCGCCAAGTCAGGTACAGGACGCGTTCGATGATGTGATCAAGGCGAGAGAGGACGAGCAGCGTTCGAAGAACCAGGCAGAGTCCTATGCTAACGGCATCATTCCAGAGGCTCGAGGTACAGCACAGCGCGTGCTAGAGGAGGCAAATGCCTACCGCGAGGAGGTTGTAGCCAGAGCGACGGGTGAGGCTGATCGATTCAGTGCACTGCTAGACGCTTATCTGGTGGCCCCCGACGTAACTCGTGAACGTCTCTACATCGAAGCCTTGCAAGAGGTCTACACCAACACGCCGAAAGTGATGGTGGATAGCGACGCGACAGGGAACAACATGATGTATCTTCCGCTCGACAAGCTGATGGATCGTGCGCCGGCAACCGGCACCAATCGTAATATTCGCTTGGACGAAGCAAGCTTGCGCCAGATCACTGATCAGGTTATGCAGGAAGTGAACAGTCGCTCATCTTCAACCAGCCTAAGAGAGGGTCGTTAATATGAAGCCATCTTCACTCTTTTCTATAGGATTGGTGGTTGTTGTGCTGCTGGTGCTATCAAAATCTGTCTACATCATCAAAGAGACAGAGCGTGGTGTGAAGTTGCAGTTCGGTGAAGTGGTCGATCCTGATCTTAAGCCTGGCCTGCACTTTAAGATACCCATGGTCAACGCGATCCGTGTATTTGATGCACGAATTCAGACGCTTGACACGCGCCCGGCGCCGTTTTTAACGCTGGAGAAGAAGCGTTTGATTGTAGACTCCTACGTCAAGTGGCGTATATCTGATGTCGAAAAGTACTACACAGCGACTTCGGGTGACTCCTTCCGAGCGTCGGATCTGCTCTCGACTCGTATCGAAACGTCTCTTCGTAATGAGTTCGGTACTCGCACACTTACAGAAGTGGTTTCGGGTGAACGTGAAGAGGTGATGGATGCCGTTATCACAACGCTAAGTGAGCTGACTGAAGCGGAGCTTGGTCTTGCGGTAGTTGACGTGCGAGTTAAGCGTATCGACTTGCCACCAGAGGTGTCGAGCTCAGTATACGAGCGTATGCGATCAGAACGTGAACGTCTGGCACGTGAGTTGCGCTCACGCGGTAAGGAGTTGGCTGAGGGTATCCGCGCTGATGCCGATCGCCAGAGCACTGTCATCATGGCAGAAGCGTACCGAGACTCTGAAGTCATTCGAGGTGAGGGTGATGCTGAGGCTGCCCGCATTTACGCAGATGCGTACAATCGCGATGCCGAGTTTTACTCGTTCAACCGGAGCTTGATGGCCTATAAAGAGTCCTTTGGCTCGGGGGGAGATGTTCTGCTGCTCAAGCCTGACAGTGAGTTCTTCCGCTACCTGGGTGACTTTAAGCGTTAATCGAGTGGCTGGTTAAACATCAAACAAAAAGCGGGTGCCAATGGCGCCCGCTTTCATGTTAAAATCCAGACCCCGGGCACGGCCCGGTTTTTTTGTGATTGTGCGGGACCCTTATGGCCGAACTTTGGCACGAGCTATGGATCGCGTTTTGCCTGCTGTTAGTGATTGAAGGAGTTATCCCATTTCTCTATCCCCAGCGCTGGCGTCGACTGGTTTCCCAGTTAGCGGGCATAAGCGATTCAAACCTGAGAATGGTTGGATTTGTCTCAATGATTGCTGGTACAGCACTACTGTTGATATCGCGTTAAACACCCTTAGGGTTATGGAGTTTTAGATGGCCTTGGCTGATCGCTGGCTATTGCCTGACGGCATGAAAGAGCTGTTACCGCCTGTCGCGAGAGAGGTGGAGCTTGTTCGTCGTCGGATTCTTGATCTGTACGATAGCTGGGGCTATGAGTTGGTTATGCCGCCCGTGGCAGAGCATCTGGAATCACTGTTGACCGGTGTGGGTGGAGACCTGGGTCTACAGACCTTTAAGGTGACCGACGAGGTCAGTGGTCACATGCTGGGGATACGAGCCGATATAACACCTCAGGTTGCACGTATCGATGCCCATCGCCTGCGCACAGATGGCGTGAGTCGCCTCTGTTATTGTGGTTCTGTTCTACACACTCGCCCTGTTAACATGTTGGCTTCACGCAATCCGATGCAACTGGGTGCAGAGCTTTTTGGCCATGAGGGCTTGGACTCTGATGCCGAGGTTATCTCGCTGATGCTGGAAACGCTGTTAGCATCTGGTATTCAGGGAACCATCAATTTGGATTTAGGGCACGTAGGCGTCTTTTCTCAGCTGGTACAGACCGCTAATTTGAGCTCTGCTCAGACCGAGTCTTACATTGATATTCTGCAGCGCAAGGCGCTGCCTGAGTTGGTCCCTTTTGTCGAATCGCTCAATGTGGATGCCCAACTTGGAGCCCAGCTTTGTGCACTAGCAAGTCTTAACGGGTGTGACTCGGTACTTGATCGGGCAGAGACTATCTTTGCCGACCAGCCGCAGATACAGGCAGCGATCGCGCACCTTCGGCAGGTTGAGGCGGTCGTCAGTGCACGATTTCCGGATATAGGTTTCTACTTCGATCTAGGTGAGTTGCGCGGATACCGCTACCACACAGGTGTGGTGTTTGCTGCGTATACACCGAGCTTCGGTCAGGCGCTAGCCAAAGGTGGGCGATACGACCAAATTGGTGCAGATTTCGGTCGTGCGCGCGCGGCTACCGGTTTCAGCACCGATTTGAAGACTCTTGTTATGTTGGCGCTAGAGACGCAACCGGTGGTACGTCGGGCGATAGTGGCCCCATCCAATTGCGAAGCGGATCTGCTGGACCGTATTAGACAGCTACGCGCTCAGGGAGAGCGAGTCGTGACTCAGCTACAGGGCGCTCAGACGCCTGAAAACTGTGATCGTCAGCTGGTAAAAAAT
>Ga0102948_1000289_pt1 | contig 19668 bp, 16 predicted proteins | sample SalPonA_A_H2O_MG_FD_78211 | JGI IMG/M metagenome (GOLD analysis project Ga0102948, IMG submission 78211) | Water microbial communities from South San Francisco under conditions of wetland restoration - Salt Pond MetaG R2A_A_H2O_MG | ecosystem: Environmental > Aquatic > Non-marine Saline and... | reverse complement strand
CCTCATCATCCAATAAGAAGCTTAAGTATTGACGTTGACCTGAGTTGGCCAGGCCATGATTTGAGCTACTCGTCTCGACGGTTTGTGGTTCGGAGTTCATAACTGCCTCCAGGTTAGTGTGTCGACAGCGAAGAGAAGATCTCATCCGCTACCAGTTGTTGATTGTGACTGCGCTTGTCGATACCGGCGATATCCAGAATCAGCGCAACGCTGCCATCTCCAAGAATGGTGGCACCGGAGAGACCCTCGACCCGTTTGAAGTTGACCTCCAAACTCTTTATGACCACCTGTTGCTGTCCTAAAAGCTCTTCAACTTTCAGCGCTAACTTGCTGCCACCATGTTCAACGATGGCTAGCAGGTTTGACTGTACGCTGTGGTCCACAGGGAGATTGAAGAGTGTTTTCAGATCGATCAAAGCGATGTACTCGTCTCTGTAGTGGAGCAAGCGTCGCTCGCCGCCAATACTACTCATGGTCTTTTCTGAGGCTTGGATTGTTTCGACAATCGATACCAGAGGAATGATGTAAGTATCCCCACCCAAGCGCACTAGCTGACCATCCATAATTGCCAGTGTCAGGGGTAGGGCGACCGTTATCGTGGCACCAACGCCGGCTTTGGATTTTACTGAGACGTTACCGCCAAGGGACTCTATGTTGCGACGAACAACATCCATGCCGACGCCTCGACCAGATAGATCGCTGACCTGATCTGCGGTTGAGAAGCCCGGTTGGAAAATCAGATCATGAATATCCTCGTCAGCCAGGTTCTGCTCTTCTGTGATCAAACCACTGGCGAGGGCTTTTGACCGAATTTTCTCAGTGTTCAGACCTCGGCCGTCATCAATAATTTCGATGATGACATTACCGCCCTGATGGAAGGCCTTGAGCAGCAGAGTACCGGTCTCACTTTTGCCAGCAGCCCGGCGCTCGTCGGGCGCCTCCAGGCCATGGTCGAGAGAGTTGCGAACCAGGTGAACCATAGGGTCGCCCAGTTTTTCCATGACGGTTTTGTCGATCTCTGTCTGCTCACCGCTGAGTTTGAGCTCAACCTTTTTACCCAGCTTAGAGCTGACATCGTGCACCAAGCGTGGGAAGCGGTTGAACACGAAGCTGATCGGCAGCATACGCACACGCATAACATCTTGCTGCAGATCGCGCGTGTTGCGCTCCAGCTGAGTCAGTCCCTCTTGGAGTCGCTCCGCCAGTGGGCCAACGCGCTCATCGTCTGCCAACTCGGCACCCACTTGTCCCAGCATTGCTTGGGTGATGACCAGCTCACCGACGCGGTTAATCAGTGCGTCTATCTTGTTGGTCTCAACCCGTATGGAGCTTGTCTCTGTACTGGCAGCTTTGGTTTTTGCTACCGGTGCGGCCGATTTTGCGGGTCTAGCAACCGCTGCGGTCGCAGGTTTGGCTGCGGCTGTCTCCGGGCTCGGCTGTTGCGCTGACTCTGTCACTTTGGCATCTCCTGCAGGGGCATCACCGGTAACGGTGAAATTGAGTTCTGCGCTTGTCTCTACCCAGTCAAACAGCTCTCTCACTTCTGATTCAGGTGCTTGAGTTTCCAGTTCTAGCGTCCAACTTAGGAAGAGCTTTTCCGGGTCGAGCGCTTCAAGCTTCGGCAGCTTTGTGGCGTTCAAGATGCTGTTAAACTGGCCAAGTTGTTTAAGGGCATCAAAAATGAAGTAGGGGTCGTTACCGGTATGTAAGAGTTCAGGATCGGGTTTGAATTCAACGCTGATCCGCTTGCTCTCTGAACTCCTCGGTAACTCACTCACCGGCCTGATGCTGAGATCGCAATCATCCACCACCCACTCAAAAATCTCTTCAATCTCGTCCTGATTGTGAGATGAGCGCAGGTGCAGTGCCCAAGAGAGGTAGCAGCTTTCGGGCTCGAGTTCGTTAATGGGCGGAACTTTAGATGTCAGAAGCTTGGCCTCGATTACACCCAGATCACTGAGTGCGGAGAACATCGCCTCAGGGCGATGACCTTGCACCAGCATATTAGCGTTTGGAATAAACTGAATTTCCCACAACTTTTCAGCACTATCTTTGGCGTTAGTCGTCGTGTTTTGGGTTTCGTTACCAGCCTCCTGTCCCATGACTGCAAGCAATCGCTGATGTACATCATCAATAACCGCTTGATCCGCGGGTTCGCCACCCTGTGAAGAGGCAAATAGAGCACGGATACAGTCGACTGATTCAAGCAGGAGGTTGACAAGGTCAGGGGTGATTTCCATACCGTCGCTGCGAAGGGCATCGAGAATAGTTTCGACAATATGGGTGAAGTTCGCGACCTCATCTAGGCCGAAAGTGCCTGCACCACCCTTGATGGAGTGAGCTGCTCTGAAGATTGAGTTGATGGTCTCTATATCGGTGGAATCTAACTCGAGAAGGCTAGACTCCATGATATCCAGACCTTCGTAGCTCTCCTCGAGGAATGCCGCCACGAATTGACTAAGGTCTACACTCATAAGGCACCTATTTAATGACCCGCTTAATCGTGCTGATTAGCTTCTCGGGATTAAAGGGCTTAACTAGCCATCCAGTGGCGCCAGCATCCTTTCCTTTCTGTTTCATCGCATCAGAGCTCTCTGTTGTTAACATCAGAATGGGTGTGAACTTATAGGCTGGAAGCTTGCGAAGCTCGCCACAAAGCGTGATCCCATCCATGTTAGGCATGTTCACATCTGACAGAACCAGTGCGATCCCTCCCGCGTTGGCCTTGCCAAGCGCATCTTTTCCATCCTCCGCTTCGATGACATCGTAACCCTCTTCTTTCAATGTGAAGGCGACCATGTTGCGAACAGATGTTGAATCATCGACTACTAATATTGTTGCCATCGGGCTCTCCTCAGGTCGTGCTTGGCAGTGCCAGTGCTTCACTCATTCCTAAAATGTCAGCCGTTTGCAGCAGAACATCAGTGGGGGAGTGCCACTCGGTCGTAAGAGATTGTGAATGAAGCTGATTAACCAGAGATAAAATCAGCTGCATACCGGCGGTATCAATCTCCTCAACGGCAGACGCATCTATCCGCACCGGTGACTCGGCGCTCTTAACGAGCTCGCACAGTCCAGCGTGATCTGTCGCAACGCTTTGGATCGTAAGCGTGTTTGGTAGAGGGATGCTGCTCATATAAACCCCAGACAAGTTCCTTTGTGTTTGTAGCTATAGGTTTATGCACATATCGTAGTTTGCGCAAATTGCTTGTCTTTGGAGCGAGATTAGCTGGACGGGGTCACAAGTGGCTTTTGTCATGAAAGTCGAAAGTTTAAGGCCGTTAATGTCTCAAATACCGCCAAATGAAATTGTAAAAGTCGCATATGTACTTAAAGTAACCTTCGACAAATAAAGTTATTTACTATTGACGCAAAATTATTCATAGATAAATTTAATCGTTTGCTGGTTGTGTAATACCAACCCCTGCCTAGGCTGTTAGTAAAAAGCGGGAGAATAACAATGCGACTGATACGAGCTATATATGCCAGCACCAAAAACGATGATCTAACACGAGATGACATAGAGGGTATTTTGCTGGAGAGTCGCTCCAACAATGCCCGATCTGAGATCACCGGCCTGCTCTGTTTTAGCCACAAACACTTTCTGCAGTGTCTCGAGGGTGATCGGGCTCAAATAAATGAGCTGTACAATCGCATTACGCGCGACTCACGGCACACTGATCCGTTTATAATCGATTACTCGGAGATTGATGAGCGATCTTTCTCCAGTTGGTCGATGGGTTTTGTGCCTGATACTGCAATCTCTCGCGAGCTGATCCTCAAATACAGCGCTAGCGGCAAGTTCTATCCGACACAGATGAGCGCAGCCTCGTCCTTAGGGTTCCTTCGAGCACTGACCACTACCATCGAGTAGGTGATATGTATCCGTCGAAATAGTTGGGTTACCATGAAGCGACCCAACCACTGCGAAGACACCCCATGCCGCATATTCTCCGTTCGACCAGTGTGTCGCTCCTTGTCCCTACGGATTGGGACGATATGCAGGGTAAGAGCCAATACAGCACAAAACTGATCGGTAGCATCGAAAAGGTGCTTGCCACTCAAGGGTACAGCCTGAAACTGGTCAGGTTGCGTGATAATGAGACCCGAAGCGATTTTGAGTCCTTCGAAGCCCATCTCGCCGAGGAGGAGCCGGCTGGTTTTATAGTTGCACGAGTATTGCAGCAGGAGCCGGTTCTCGACCTCTTGCGACGTCGCGCTATCCCCTTTGTAATCTTCGGACATAACTCCAGCTCAAAGAGGGATGCCTGGGTTGATATCGACAATCTCGCCGCCCTTTGGCTAACGACGCGCAAATGTATAGATCGTGGCCACAGGCGTATTGCGCTACTCAACGGCCCTGCAGAGTATTCTTACGCAGTTCAACGAGCCAACGGCTACCGTCGTGCGCTTCACACCGCAGGCCTTAGCTTGGATCCGGACCTGATTCTAAACGGCCAGCCGACATTCGCGATGGGCAGTGTGATGGCGGGATATCTGTTGCAACGGGATGAGCCGCCTACTGCAATGGTTTGTGCTACCGACGAGATGGCGATGGGGGCCTTATATGCTTGCGCCGATCTCGGACTTAGACCTGGAAGAGAGATCTCTATCGTCGGTTATGGGGCCAGTGAGGCCGGAGCAGAGAGCCAGCCTCAGATCGCCAGTGTAGCTTTTGATCTGCAGCTAGCCGGTCGCCTCCTAGCGGAGCATCTGCTGCTGCAGCTTTCGCCTCGAGGCAACGGAAAACGACCGGTACAGCAACTCTTGCCGATCACCTGGGTGGAGGGTGGATCACTTTCAGAACCGGTGCAGGATGAGCCCCTGTTCAGCACCTCAGCTTCTTCTATAACGAGAGGCGGTTTGACCTACGCCAATGCCGCACTTCACAGAGCACAGCAGGTGGTGCATACGGGTAGCTGGCGATTCCAGCCGCTAGCCGACCGGTTTGATGGTTCACCGGAGTTCTGCTCCGTGATAGGAGTTCCGCGGGATACGAGTCTCTCAATGCAGGAGTTACTTGGCCAGCTGGTTGCAGCAGATGTCGAGGTGTTTGAGGGTGCATGGGAGCGAGCGCAGCAGGGCCGACCCTTCGACATTGAGGTGCGCCTACAGTCTGATGGTCTGGAGCGGGTGCTGCAGTGGCGAGGTGAGTTCGTCATAAATTGCGGGGAGTTGGCTTACGCTGAGGGGGCTGTGCAGGATGTATCGGAGGCCGCAGCCATTCGCCAAGAGTTGGAGCATGCCCGCAACGAGGCCCTCGAAGCCAGCCGGGCGAAGGATCTCTTTCTTGCCAATATGAGTCACGAGATTCGCACGCCCATTCATGCCATTCTCGGTCTTACTGATCTGCTTAAACGCCAAAAGACGACTCCCGAGACGGCGAATACTATCGATAAGATCGGTCGGTCAGGTAAAAATCTTCTAAATATAATCAACGATATACTATTAATTTCTAAAGTTGAATCTAATGCTTTGGAGATTGAAGAGTATAACTTTGACCTGCAGACCATCGTCGATGATCTCGGTGCCACAGTTGAGGGGCTTCTGAGCCGCAAGCGATCAGTTAATCTAATTCTACCTATGATCGATTCCCAATGGCGATATTTACGAGGTGATCCTACCAGACTCAGTCAAGTGCTGCTAAACCTCTTGGCCAACGCGGTAAAGTTCACCAATTCAGGTGAGATTGAACTGGCTATCGAGTTATTACCTGCACAGCGAATCGCCGACGAGGTTCGGCTTGCCTTTCGAGTACGAGACACCGGTATCGGTATTGCTACCGATCGGCTAAGTGATCTATTTAACCCCTTCACACAGGCTGATAACTCAATCAGTCGGACATACGGGGGCACGGGTCTGGGGCTTGCTATCGTCGAAAGTCTTTTAAAGTTGATGGGCGGAGAGATTCAGGTGGAGTCAAAACTGGGTCTTGGCAGCACATTTAGTTTTGAATTAACTCTGGGCATCAGTCAGATTCAGGAGCCGCACCAAAGAGAGCAGGATAGATTGCGGGTCATGATTGTCGATTATTCGGCTACATCCCGCATGCATGCCGCGCAGGTGGTACTTGAACTCGGTTGGTCAGCCACAGCGATTGAATCCGGTGTTGAGGCCTTGACTGAACTGGAACTATCGCCGGAAGCCTATGATCTGCTGCTCTTAGATTATGCTATGCCGGGTATGAATGGGCTTGAGGTTGCTCGCCAAGTACGATCATCTCCTGAATATAAAGATATACGAATTCTTATCGTTAGCACGGAGCCGCAAGAGAGGTTAGACCCCTCTCTAAGCCACTATGTTGATGGTTATATTCATAAACCCCTAGAAGCTGCAGTGCTGCTGGAGGCTATTGCTGACGACGAAGTTATCGGATTGGTTCAACCTGAAATCTTAGATGTGGCGGAACAACAACTAGCAGGTACCAGTATCTACTGTGTCGACGACTCTGACATTAATCTCGAGCTATTGGTTGATATGCTCCAGAATCAGGGTGCGAAGGTCGCGACCGCGTTGAGTGGCGCGCAGGCGCTTGATGATCTTGATGGTACACAGAGTTTTGATCTGCTGCTGTGTGATATCCAGATGCCAGATATGGATGGCTTTGAGTTGACGCGTCAAATTCATCAGATTCCAGCCTACGCTAAGCTACCGGTTATCGGTGTATCTGCCGGTGTCGCTGCAACCCGAATGCCTGAAGCGCTGGCTGCTGGCATGGTTGGATACCTTGAGAAGCCTTTTAATCTGGTGCAACTGATCGCTGCTATCATGCCAGTGCTTCGGGGGGAAACGAAGGAGCCCATTCAAGAACTCACGCCGCGAAGCAATACGCTGGTGTTCAATCCTGAGCAGGCTCTGCGAAACTGGTCGCGTTTGGATAGCTTCGTGAAACAGTTGCAACTTTTCACACAACGCTACGCGGATGAAAACCTGATGACGAACCTGGTCGACGGACTCAGGTTCGAGGAGGCTTTGCAACAGTCACATAAGCTCAAGGGTGTGGCGGGTGTACTCGGACTCGAGCAACTCACCGATGTCGCAAAACGACTGGAACTGCTGTTACGCACTCGAGGCCAGGCAGGCGATATGTCAGGTCTTAGACGCCTTGTGGCCCAGTTTACTCTTGCTCAAGTTCGTGCGTTAGATGCAGTGAAGCAGTGGCTAGAGACTCAGCAAATAGCATCGACTGATCCGAGTGTCCCCAAGCGAAGAGTCAGCGCCAAAACCTTACTGGGCGCTCTGCAGACTCATGATCCGGTAGCAACGGACCGTTGCCTTGAGTCTGAGATCGAAGGTGTGCCCGCTGATGTGATGGAGCAGGTACGTAATGCTGTTTCTGGGTTCGATTTTCCTCGGGCCGCGCTATTATTGCGCGAGACACTTGCCAGCAGTGCTAATGGCGGTCAAGATAGCTAAAGATTCTAAACTTATTACTTAATAACTTTATATTTAGTTGATGGAGTCGCTATGTCTGGTTTACGTCCTGATGTGGATCCTGAGGGTCTGCTCGAATTTTCAGTGGTTTACACTGATCGCTCGCTCAACCACATGTCTGGTGCATTCCAGCAGGTTATGCGTGACTTATCGGCGCAGTTAAAAACGGTCTATAACGCCAAGTCGGTCGCGATTGTGCCTGGCAGCGGCACCTCAGGTATGGAAGCGGTTGCTCGTCAGTTCGCCACTGATCAGAAAGTGTTAGTTATCCGCAATGGCTGGTTCAGCTATCGCTGGAGTCAAATCTTCGAGATGGGCCGAATACCGCGTGAGGAGCTGGTGTGTAAAGCGCAGTTTGCAGCTCAAGAGCCTGAATCTCACCTCGCTCCTATGGCAATTGAAGAGGTTGTCAACACGATCCTGCACGAGCAACCCGCAGTGGTCTTTGCCCCTCACGTAGAGACCTCAGCCGGGATGATTCTGCCGGATGGCTACATCAAAGCCGTGGCCGATGCCGCTCACAAGGTAGGCGCCCTGTTCGTGCTCGACTCTATCGCCTCCGGTGCAATATGGGTCGATATGCAGGCCAACGGTGTTGATGTGCTGATCAGTGCGCCACAGAAAGGCTGGAGCGGATCTCCCTGCTGTGGGCTGGTGATGATGAGTGAAACCGCGCGCCAGCGTCTTGATGACTCTTCGAGTACAAGTTTTACCCTGGATTTGAAAAAGTGGACGCAGATCATGGAGACCTACGAGGCTGGAGCTCACGCCTACCATGCAACGATGCCGACAGATGGACTACGTCAATTGCGTGATGTAATGGCTGAAGCCCAGCAATTCGGCTTCGAAAAACTAAAGTTGGCGCAGCAGACCTTGGGTGATAAAGCCAGAGCCGTTCTTGCCCGCCGCGGTATAAAAAGCCTAGCGGCTGATGGCTTTGGAGCCCCGGGTGTAATTGTCTCATACACCCGGGAGACTGATATTCAGAATGGTAGCCGTTTTGCCCGAGCTGGCTTTCAGATTGCCGCCGGTGTACCGCTGCAAGTCGACGAGCCCGAGAGCTTCAAAACCTTCCGCATCGGTCTTTTTGGGATTGATAAACTGATGAATGTCGAACGCACACTGGAGACGTTAGAAGAGGGCTTGAACAAGGCGGGTCTCTAGCGCATGTCGCTAGTATTTCCTAGAGGGTTCTGTCTCTCACTCGGGTTCACGGCTAGCAAAATACCGGCCGGTTAACCCTTGTCCTTTGCCTACTGGGATCAGCAAAAAATTCAGCTGGACAGGCTTAATAGTAGCCTCCAGCCGTGACGAAGGGACGCTCAAGGTGTCTGAAACGACAGCTCCAAAACTAGCGACCCTTTATCACTGTTATATCAAAAAGTACTTTCCGTGCTCTCTGAAATACTTTAAGCGAACTGTTAAATGATTCGCTCCACAAACCAGAACGCGCCCACCAAGGCTATGACTACACTCAGTGGAATGCGCACCCAACGCTCCCAGTGCTCTGTCTTACCTAACCAGTAGCCAAGCAACGCGAACATCAGCGCAATCACGGTCAGTTGTCCGAGCTCGACACCAATATTGAACGCGATAAGGCTTGGGATAAACGAAGTTGGATCAAGTCCGATTTCACTGAGCACGCCGGCGAAGCCCAGGCCATGCAGCAGGCCAAAACCAAACACCAGTGCAATGCGCGCGCTACTGAGACGATGGCGGAACAGGTTCTCTACCGCCACGTAGACAATCGAGAGTGCTATTAGCGGTTCAACGATACTCGGTGAAACGCTGACGATACCTAAGGTTGCCAAGGCAAGGGTGATGGTGTGTGCCAGTGTGAATGCGCTGACTTGCCATATTAGCGCTCGCCAAGCCTGGCTCAGCAGGTAAATACCGATAACAAAGAGAATGTGGTCTAGGCCCAGCGGTAAAATATGCTCAAACCCGATAATCACGTAATCGAGCAGGCTTTGACTCTGTTGACCTTGAATGTTGAGCTCCACGAGATCAGACTGTTCACCTGCCATTACATAGAGTCCTGCTTTTAGCTCTCCCTGGCTGGTGATGCGGAAAATCAGGTTGCCAAGGGGTTCAGGCCAGCTGACTGCGATGGAGTCGATCGGATCTGTAATGGCGGCCGTGTAACGGAGAAGTGACTCACGAGCGATCTCCGAATCAGGATTTTCAGTAACGCTCAGACTGATGAGCCTGAAATCAAACTGAATCGGCTGGCCCGCAGAATCAACAAATCTAAGCTCTTGCGGCAGGGATTTGGCGAAGTTCTGGGCCTGGGCCTCTAGTTCAGTTGCGGGCAAAGCACGAAGCGCGTTGTACTGCTGCGCGAGCGGTGAATCATCGGTGTCCTCATGGGTGGAACCCACCCCTACCATTAACGCCTCAAGGTTGGTGTCCAGACTAATTTCAATCGAATTGCTTTCAAGTATTTCAGCGTTGACTATGGTTGGTGTAATCTCATGACCATGGCTTATCGGAGAGCTGAGCACCGATAGCAGAATGAGTATTAATAACCCGAACCTGGTCAGCTGTTGCTGCAACGATACAGGGGAGTTTCCCAACATTAACTTTTCCTTCGCGGTGAATAAAAATTGAACAGTAACGGCGTACCAAAGTACACAGTGCTAGCAACAGTGATACTAGCGATTAATAGCGCGGCTGTCAGTGCCCATGAGTTCTGGTTGGAACCCACCCAGTTTGTTGCTCCGTCGGGTAGCGAGGTCGGGTTTGAGATCCGCATAGGGCAGTATTTTAATGGCCGCCACTACCCCTTTATACAGGGAGAAACTGAGCAATTTTTCAAACGGACAGAGTTGGGTCGTGAGGAGATTGAGGCGCTCAACGGTGACAAACCGGCTGTTAAGCTTGAATTGAAAGGTCCTGCCTCTTGGGTTGCCTATGAGAGCACTAACTTCAATATCCGGTTCCGTGACACCGAAAAGTTTTTCAGCTATCTGAACGAGGAGGGGCTCGAGTGGGTAGTTGATTGGTACGATAAACAGGCCAAGAGCCCAAAAGATGCAACAGAGACCTATTACCGCCACGCCAAAGCGTTGAGTTGGAGTGGTCCTGATGAGCCAAATTGGTTGAGCGAACCCTTGGGCATGCGTCTGGAGTTGGTACCCGATTCAGGTTTCCTGCAGTGCCAGCAACCCGCACGGTACCGTGTACTCTACCAGTCGGAACCGCTTAAGGGTCACTTGGTTCGCCGTTTTCGCAAGGGCACCGATGTTGTAGAGCAGATACGCTCGGATGCTCAGGGCTATGTCGAGTTCCCGGCCAGTGAAGGTCCTTTTTTAGTCAACGTCGTCCGTATAGACGATGCCAACAACCCTAGAGCTAAGGGCAAAGATTGGGTGAGCGATTGGGGCTCACTCACCTATGCCTGTGCAAACTAATGGATAACAATAATGTCAGAGACAGTTAAAGCGATACGTATAGAGTCGAATGGAGGCCCAGAGGTAATGAAATGGGTCGATGTGCAAGTAGCTGCACTGGGGCCCGGTGAGGTATTGATCCGGCATGAGGCCGTTGGTCTCAACTACATAGACGTCTATTTCAGAACTGGCCTCTACCCACAGGATATGCCGGGTAGTCTGGGTATGGAGGGAGCTGGGGTTGTTGAAGCGATAGGCGAGGGTGTTGATCTCGTTGCGGTAGGTGATCGCGTGGCCTACGCGAACCGTCCTCTGGGAGCCTATGCGCAGAAGCGTGTGGTGCCGCAGGAGATCTTAATTAAGTTGCCTGATAACATCAGCTTCGAGCAGGCTGCCGGCATGATGCTTCAGGGTCTGACCGTGCAGTATTTGGTGACCGATAGCTACGCTGTTAAACCGGGCGATCAGGTGTTATTGCATGCAGCAGCCGGCGGTGTAGGTCTGATTGCCGTGCAGTGGCTCAAAGCCCTGGGCGCTCGCGTTATCGGCACCGTCGGTTCCGCTGAAAAGGCGGCGTTAGCGAAATCATACGGCTGTGATGAATGTATTATCTATACCGAAGAAGATTTCGTCGCACGGACTCGTGAACTGACAGATGGCAAAGGTGTCAACGTCGTTTACGACTCGATCGGTAAGGATACTTTTGATGGATCTTTGGATTGCCTCGCACCTCGCGGAACGATGGTCAGTTTTGGTAATGCGACCGGACCAGTGGCCCCTCTCAATATCGCCACATTGGCAGCGAAGGGATCACTCAAAGTGACGCGGCCCACACTCTTTGCCTACGTGAACGAGCGTCCGCTGTTTGAAGCGATGTGTGAAGACCTGTTCAAACGAGTTCAGACAGGGCAGGTCAAAATAGAGGTTAATCAGCGTTATCCTTTGGCAGAAGTGGCCCAGGCGCATACGGATCTGGAGTCGCGCAAAACGACGGGCTCCACTGTACTGCTGCCTTACTGAGCAAGCAGATGCAGCGTTCGCGTGGCGAGCGCTGCGATATCCTCATCTTGATGGGTGATTAGCAACAGTGTTTTGTGGTGACGCTGAGCTGCGAAGAGCGTAAACGCCAAGGCGCGCTGACGCGTTTCGGCATCCAGTTGTGCAAAGGGCTCGTCAAGGATAACGAGGGGCTCAGGTCGCAGCAGTGTGCGTATCAGTCCCACGCGTTGGCGTTGTCCACCTGACAGCTGTCCGGGCATTTTTGTCAGCTGTTGCGTAATGTCCAGTTGCTCTGCTGCCTCACCGAGTTGATGTTTGATAGTGTCGCTTCTCAAGCCAAGTTTGATGTTCTCTTCAACACTCAGATGCTCAAAAAGATTGTCATCCTGAAACAGCATGCTGATTGGACGGCGCTCAGGCGGCAGTGACAAAAGATCCTGCTGACGCCAGCTCGCTTCCCCTGATTTGGGTTGAATAAAGCCTGCCAGCGACATCAGCAGTGTTGTTTTTCCAACACCGCTAGGTCCTTTAAGGGCAAGGCGTTCGCCCTCCTCAGCCTCCAGCGAGTATTCGCGCTGCCAGTCGTCGTAGTCAATAAAGAGATTTTTTACTCGAAGTGTCAACGGCTCAGACCTCTGATGAGTGGTGGGACTTCTCGAGTATCAGCAGCAGAAGCGCGCATAACATCAAGAGTGCGGCTGAAGCGATACCGGCCTCACCCAGACGATAGCTACCAGCGTAGTTATATATCAACCAGGGCAGAGTCGGTGCGTCATAGGATCCAAAGATCGCAAAGATTGAGACATCACCCAGGGCCAGCAGCAAGCCGAGAGCAAAAGCTGATGTCAGGGGGCGCTTAAGATAGCGCAGGTAGATCTTAATGCGAGCAACTGGACCGAGCCGAAGATTGGCTATCAATGGGCCGTATTGGCTAGTGTAAGCACTGGCGCTAGTACGAAGTTGGGGGAGCAAAAATGGCAGAACCAGAGCGGCATTAAGAGCGATTAACCAGAAAAGACTCCACTGCTTTAGGGCACCTGTGCTCAATAACCAGATATAGATACCGGTTGAGAGTACCATCGCAGGGGCTACAAGGTGGTGGGTTGATAGCCAGTTGAGTAGCGCGGCACGGACTGGCCTACGCTGCGCACTGGCCTGTATCTGGAGGGGTATTAGAAGGAGTGCCATCAGCAGGGCAACCGATGTTGCGCTCAGGGCTATTAGCAAGGAGCGACCGAGACTGGCTGCCAGAGTCCAATAGTCAAGATTGACCAGTTTTGACAGTTGTAAAGAGCTTATCAACGCAAAAATGGGTAGCAGCATAATAACCCAACCGAGCAGGTAGAGAGTCTGCCCCAAACGGCGCTGCCATGCAGGCATGGCTGGCTGCCAGCTACTCATCTGACGCGCAGCTCCCAGCCAGTTGATGCGACTGAGCAGTGCGGTCAGAGCAAAGAGTGATCCCGCAATTGCAAACTGCATCCACGCCAGCGTCAGTGCCTCCGTAAGATTGAATTGATATTTAAGCGCCTGATAAATCGCCAATTCGAATGTCGTGGCGCTTGGGCCACCACCGAGTGCCAACACCACCGCAAATGAGTTAAAGCAGAGGATGAAAATCAGTGTCGCGACGGCGAGTAGAGCGGGTCGTATTTGTGGCCATTCCAATACCCTAAAGCGTTGCAGGGCGGTCAGTTTAAGCTGGCTAACCAGACGTTCACTTCCCTGAGGCAGCGACTGGTAACTCTGAAGCATGATCCGTAGCGCCAAGGGGAAGTTGAGGTAGACATGGGCAATCAGAATGCCGTTCAGTCCGAATAGCTTCCAGTCCTCTGGCAGCAGCGGTCGCATAATCCCCTGAGGGCCAAATAGGATCATCACGCTGGTGATCACTACCAGTGTAGGGGTGACAAAAGCAAGCAGACAGAGACGCAAGAAGTGCTGGCTGCCATAGGGGTTAAGCCGATAGAGCAAACGTGCGAGAGGCCAAGCCAAGCCAACTGATATCAGAGTACTGAGTGCCGCTTGCCACAGAGAGAAACGTAGAATCTTATGTGTATAGCTGTCGCTGAGTAATCCGGCGTCAAAATGGGCATTATCGAAGCCTGCTAACCCCTCAAAAGCCAAGACGGTGACTGCGATCAAGCAGCCCAGTGCGGCGTAACCACTGAGCTGCTCTACAGTTCGCAGTCTAAGCATCATGCTCAGTTGGCTGCTGCATCGCGCCAGGTTTTGATCCAGTCTGCACGGTTCGCTGAGATTGTCTCTGGCGTAAACTCGATGGTTTCCGGTACGACAAGCGTATTGAACGCCTCTGGAAGCTCAACATCTTCAATGACGGGCAGCATCCAGTTGGTCACCGGTATAATAGCCTGAGCCTCAGGACTAATGAGGAACTGTAGAAACTGGTTGGCTAGCTCTGGCTGATCGGTGTAAGCACTGATTGCGGCTACTTCGACCTGAGCAATATGTCCCTCAGTAAACTGCGCTGCCCGGTAGTGGTCAACCTCTTCTGCCACCTGGTGATAGGCAGGGGAGGTGGTGTAGCTGAGCACATAGTCAGCACCGCCCTCAAGGAAGAGACTGTAGGCTTCCCACCACCCTTTTGTGACCGTCTCCGTGCGTTTGGCGAGCTCTTTCCAAGCCGCTGCGCTGTTCTCACCATAAACCCCGTTTATCCACAGCATCATGCCTTGCCCGGGTGTGCTCGTACGCGGATCCTGATAAATCACACTGGCGTCCGATTCGATTAACTGTTGGAGTGAGGTCGCGGGGGAGCTGATTTTGCGGCTGTCATAGATGAAAGCGAAGTGGCCGTAGTCAAAAGGAACAAAGAGATTATTTTGCCAGTTGAGATCAGCCTTGAGTGTTGAGGTATCGACACGATGAGGCTGTACCAATCCGAGATCGGCAGTCTCTTTGATCAGTCCAAGATCCAAGCCCAATAGGACGTCAGCTTCAGTCGACGATTGTTCAATCCGACTGCGGTTTAAAATTGAGACGCCATCGTCAACAGCAATAAAATTGAGTGTACACCCACACTGGTTCTCAAACGCACGCTTGAGTTGAGGTCCTGGTCCCCACTCAGACACAAATGAGTCATAAGTATAAACATTCAGAGTGGTGGCAGCGTATACAGGCGAAACGATAGAAACTGCGAATACAGTCGATAAAACGGCTGATCTCATGTTAAATGTCCTATAGGCTTTGTGCCAAAGAGGTTTTAAGGATCGAGGGTTTATAACCAATAGGCGCAGATGATACTGACTGATAATGCCCTTGTCATGCCTGTTAAGGTGTCGCAGCGATTGGATGTGTATTTCGGGCAACGGCTCAATTGGCTACCGATGCAGAGCGGGGGTACGCGGCACAATCTGTTTTTGGCGAACTCGGATAATCAACGCTGGGTGGCTCGCGTTGCACCCAACCGTCCACTCCCCCCCGGTGTAGATCCCGAACGCGAGGCAAAAGTGTTAGCCGAAATCTCAGGCATACGCGGGGCCTTGCGGCCTGTACTTATAGATCCAGATGCTGGTTTACTGCTAATGCCCTATCTCGGCAAGGCGCTCGATTCCGATTCGATCACCACAGAGATTATTAGTAACATTATTTTGTTTATCAATAGATTACATAAGGTTACTAATGCTCCGTCAATTAACTATCCAGCGCTATTTACGCGTTACCGTAATCATTTCAGCCGGTCGGCGCCGGGGATGGCACAGCTGGTGGATGAGACAGAGGCGATTCTAAACGAACTACCCGATATCGGTCTGTCATTGGTGCATCACGATCTTCACTGCGGCAATTGGCTGTGGGATTCGCAGCTCCATTTGATCGATTGGGAGTACGCAGGTCAGGGAAACCCCTGGCTGGATTACGCCGCACTGGTAAGAGACTTTGGCTTAAATCTGGAACAACTCAGGGGTTTTGACCGTCTGGCGCTGCTGAATGATAGGGCGTTGGGGAGTGGATTAGCTAAAGCGATCCAACTGGTAGATCAACTGGAAAATATCTGGCAACACTACGTTGCGCTGGCGCAACCTGACGAACAACCGACTACACTTTCAGAAGGAGAATTTTATGTCCAGAACCCAGGCGTTGCTTGAACAACTAACCTCAGATCCAGAGAGCGTGGAGTTCGAGCAGGTAATGGCCGTCATTGCTGACGAATACGTGCACACCCCCAGTGCTTTTGCCAACGGTGATCAGGTAAATAGCGATGAGCAGAATCAGGGGTCGTGCAAAATATTGGGGTTTGCTCGTCTTAATTCGCTCTCGGAGTCAGAGACGCTTTACTGTTTTGGTCGCTATTACCGAGAAGATGTATTGCTCTATCCAGATGGGAGTGATCATGGGAATATCCGCGCATTCATGCGCACGGGTTGGTCTGGGGTAGAGCTGCCTGAGCAGGCGTTGATCCGTAAAAACTGATCCATATGTGAAGGGCACAAGGATAAGCGTGAGTCACCATAGAATTCTGATTATTGAAGATGAGAAGGCGAATCAGCGGACGTTGGCTCGACTGCTGGGTACCGACTACCGGCTGGAAATCTGTGATGACGCTGAGACGGGCTGGGTGGCACTGGATACCGCTGAGGCGATCGATCTGGTGCTCCTAGATTTGCGTCTTCCGGGCATGGATGGTTTTGAGATGCTCAAGCGTATTCGCTCGGAGGCCCGTTTTGAGCTTCTGCCAGTGGTGATTCTCACCGGTATGACAGATGAAGCAGATGAAGAGCGAGGTCTGGAGCTCGGTGCCAGTGACTATATCTCAAAGCCGTTCAGGCCGGCAGCCGTAAAACTTCGAATTAAAAATCAGTTAGCGTTGCTAGATCAGCGCCGTATGCTGCAGGAGTTGGCAGTCAGTGATCCGCTCACCGGGCTTTACAATCGTCGCGGCTTCAACGATATCTTTAAGCGTGAGCTGGCAAGGGCCAATCGCAGTGGTACATCACTTTCATTGGCGTTGATAGACGTAGACTTTTTCAAGAAGTTTAATGACTGCTATGGCCACCCTGAAGGCGATAAAGCACTGCAGTTTATCGGACAACAGCTCAAAGCAGTGTCGCGCCGTGCAGCTGATCTGGCGGCTCGAATTGGCGGCGAAGAGTTTCTGTTACTCTGGCCCGAAACCACATTAAAAGGCGCTCAACAGCAAGCGGAGAAGGTTCGTCACTCAATTGAGCAGCACGCTTATCCTCACGCGTGCAGTGACATCTCCAACTACTTGACGGTCTCTATTGGTGGAGTCACTCTTGAGGCGGGTAATTATGATGCGGAGGTCGCGATTCGTCAGGCCGATGACGCCCTGTACGAAGCTAAACGCACAGGGCGAAACCGGGTTGTTTGGGCTCCTACCGTTTAATTACCCAACCACTTGAGCGTGTATAGGTCAGCGCGCTGATCTTTGCCGTTGGTAACTGAACCAGATAGGCGTAAATCAGTTAATAACTCCAGATCAAGATCTGCTATCAGCGCCATCTCAGTGTTGGGTGTACTAACCGCCATTGTTGCATCGTGAGGGAAAGCAAAATCCGACGGTGAATAGACAGCAGATTGCGCATACTGAATGTCAACGTTCTGAACCTGTGGCAGGTTTCCAACGCTACCGCCGATAGCGACATAGATCTCATTTTCAATAGCACGTGCCTGCGCACATCGTTGAACCCGCAGAAAACCGTTCTTGGTATCGGTCCAGAAGGGGACAAAGAGAATGTCGATGCCTTGTTGGCGCAGCAGGCGAGGTAACTCAGGAAATTCAACATCGTAGCAGATAAGGACACCCACTCTGCCCGCGTCGGTGTCGAATGCCTGAAGTGAATTACCGCCGCTGATCACCCAGTCGCGCTGCTCATGAGGCGTGATATGAATCTTTGGCTGTACTTCTCGCGAACCGTCTCGACGGAACAGGTAGGCGTTGTTGTAGAGGGTGTTGCCGTCTAGGACCGGAATACTGCCGGCGATAATATTAATATTGTAAGATACTGCGAAGTTCTGAATTGCATCAATAGTTTGTTGCGCGTAGCTGGCCAAAAAACGGATCGCTTCATACTGATTTTTCTGATCGCCCATGCTCATCAACGGAGCGTTGAAAAACTCCGGGAATAAGACGAAATCAGCGGTGTAGTCAGCCATTGAGTCGACAAAATACTCTACCTGTTCGAGCCACTCATCAAAACTTTTTGTCGCGCGCATCTGCCACTGAACAATACTGATGCGAACGAACTTTTTACGAAACTTTTCCGCTTCCAATATCTCCGGCTCATAGACGATGTTGCTCCACTCAAGCAATGTTGCAAAGCCTTTAGAGCGCTCATCCTCTGGCAGATAGTTGCGGAGGATGCGAAGAACCTGAAAATCATTGGCCAATTGAAAACTCAATATGGGGTCATAGGCTTCGCGTTGTTTTACGGCGCGAATGTACTGCTCAGGGGTCATCTCATCGGAATATTTGTGATAATTGATAATGCGCCCACCGGCGATGATTGAGCGCAGGTTTAACTGTACACAGAGCTCTTTACGCGCATCATAGAGTCGTCGCCCGAGTCGATAGTGTCGGTAGTCCGGATGAACGAAAAGATCTAAGCCGTATAGCGCATCGCCATCGGCGTTGTGGCGAAAGCTCTCCCGCCGGCCCAGAAGGTCATCGTAGGTGTGCTGGCGAGTAAATCGTGCATGTGTGCACCGAACGGCCAGCGCTGCAGCGACTAGCTCGCCTTTATCTTCAATAGTGATCTGACCCTCTGGGAATTCAGCGATCAGTTTTTTTAGCGATTCGCGCGGCCAGGAGCCACCAATGTCATCATAGACACGGTCCATCAAGGCCTCTAATTGAGGTATATCGTCAACCGTCAGGTTGCGCAGTCTTAACATTACTTCTTGAGGTTTATCTGTACTCATACAGGAGATCCCGGATTTTAATAACACCCCTTAAGCATAGACTTTACTGGACATAACGACTGAATTTAGATTGGGCTCTTGAAGTTTTCATCATTTAACCCACAATCTGCGACCTGAAGTTAAACGGGATGGAGGTCCATAAAATGTTTACCCCCGATGAAGCCTACCCAGAACTCTTTGTCGCAGTGCAAGGCTCAGCCCTCTATCCCGACTCTAAAACCTTTGTTGATCTCGAGCCGCTGTATGATGCCGCTTTTATTAATTCTGAGTACTCGAGACTAAGTATCGATGAGGGGTTTGAACTTAGACAGTTTGTCGAGGCGCATTTTCGCAATGAACCGCTGGCCGATGTCACCGCAACGCGCGAAAAGGATATCTGTCAGCATATTCGCAGTCTCTGGCCGGTTCTTTCGCGCCAGCCGGAGTTGCTGAGTGATTACTCGAGTCGGTTACCGCTTAACCACGCCTACGTTGTACCAGGTGGCCGCTTTAACGAGATCTATTACTGGGACAGTTACTTCACACAACTGGGTTTGGCAGCACAGGGTGAACTCGAGCTACTGCGCTCCATGGTGGATAACTTCGCTGACATGATCGCTAGCCTCGGCTTTATCCCTAACGGTAATCGAACCTATTTTTGCACTCGCTCTCAACCTCCTTTCTTTGCCCTGATGGTTGAATTACTGGTAGAACAAGGGGATGAAGGGGCGTATCAGCGCTATTTTAATGCTTTACAACGTGAATACGCGTTCTGGATGGCAGGTGCCGCTGAATTAGATCCCAGCAGCGCTCATCGTCGAGTTGTCAACACATCTAAAGGTGTGCTGAACAGATACTGGGATGAGGCTGATACGCCCAGACAGGAGTCGTACAAAGAGGATGTTGAGCTCGTCTATGAGTCAGGTCGTCATGCGGCCGAACTATACCGTGATCTGCGCGCCGG
>Ga0102948_1000287_pt1 | contig 19738 bp, 18 predicted proteins | sample SalPonA_A_H2O_MG_FD_78211 | JGI IMG/M metagenome (GOLD analysis project Ga0102948, IMG submission 78211) | Water microbial communities from South San Francisco under conditions of wetland restoration - Salt Pond MetaG R2A_A_H2O_MG | ecosystem: Environmental > Aquatic > Non-marine Saline and... | reverse complement strand
AGAGTGGGGCTCTGCCGTATGGGAAATTCGTTCAGTTAACCAACGTTTTTTAGAAACCTACTTCCGCTTGCCCGAACAGTTCCGTTCGCTAGAGCCTGTACTTCGCGAACGTTTTAGAAAAAAATTAGCCCGAGGCAAGGTTGAGTGCGCGTTGCGATTTACCGCAAACGACGCAGCCGTTACCAAGTTAAGCTTAAATGAAGCACTTGCCAAACAAGTAATGCAAGCTGCTGATTGGGTACAGTCGCAAGGACAATCTAGTGGTGTTAACCCGCTTGATGTATTGCGCTGGCCTGGCGTTATTGCGGCAGAAGAAGCCGATATGGACACCATTCATGCCGACGTAATGGCGGGGTTCGATCAAGCCCTTAACGACTTTATAAGTGCACGCGCAACCGAGGGTGATGCACTTAAGAGCATGATTACTCAACGTTTAGATGCTATTGAAACCGAAGTTGCAAAAGTAGCAGCTCGCATGCCTGAAATAATGGTATGGCAGCGCGAAAAAGTGCAAAACCGTTTTGAAGAAGCAAAAGTAGAATTAGATGCCGGCCGCTTTGAACAAGAAATGATTATGCTAGCGCAAAAAGTTGATGTTGCCGAAGAACTAGACCGCCTAAATACACATGTAAAAGAAACACGTAACATTTTGAAAAAGGGCGGGGCAGTAGGCCGCCGTTTAGATTTCATGATGCAAGAATTCAACCGTGAGTCGAATACGTTAGGGTCTAAATCAATCAGCACCGATATCACCCAATCAGCGGTTGAGCTTAAGGTATTGATTGAGCAAATGCGCGAGCAAATTCAGAATATTGAATAATTTGCTACTGCACGCAGTAATACCGAAAAAGCCCAGTCATTCTGGGCTTTTTTTATGGTTAACAACTATGATTTTTGAACGCTTTGGGCAGTCGTTTTTACGGAGGGTGCCGCAAACAGCAGCACCTTTTAAAGGGTTAAATTATTCTTTATTAGCAATTTTCTGAAGGTTGCTATGAATTTTAAACAGTACGATAAGCAATTCGCACCAGATTCTGGCGCCAATACAGCCTGACACAATAATAAATAGGCCGTAAACAAAGTTCGAGTCGTACCCTACAAACATGGTTGTTACGCCACTTATCACAGAACCTAGAAGCAGCAGCCAGTAGACAAACGTGATAATTTTAGGCGTTAGCATTGAGTCGAAGAAAAAAATATCTTTCATAATCATTCCTTGATGAAGTTTGCAGGTAGCAAGCTTTACTCTTAATGCCGCATCCTGCGACAAACTTCTCGTTGTTATTGTTGATTTATTATTTATAAGTATTGTGAAGAAGCTCACCCAGATAGTATAAACACCGAAAGATAGGTAACACAATGCTTTGTTATAAAGGAAGTATTAACGCTATTTGTGCAAGTTTGGCTACCCTGTATTCGTGTTACGCGGTTTTATCCGGCACACTCGTTACGCCTTCTTTTTTGGCTAACGCCATTAACGCTTTGTTATTCGGGAAACGCGTTATTGCGTCGATTAACAGTGCTTTTGCTCTTGACGTATCATCCATTTCGTATAACAAAACAATAAAGTTATGAAGGTATGCAGGTTCGTTTTGGCCCGCATCTAACCCTTTTTCAAACCATTGAAGCGCCTTTGATTCATCGGTTTTCATGAAGTGATTAGCCAGTAAAAAGTAAGCCAACCATTGCGTAGGCCACTGTTTTGTTGCGGTGTCTAAAAATGCCAGCGCACGCGACTCATCGCCCACCTTCAACATGTCATAGGCTGCGCTCGTATAGGTGAATGGCACCATTTCTGACGATGTAACGCCAGGTGGAACGGGTGCTAGATACCAATAATTACCTCGTGCCCATGTACGCTCAAACAGCTCAAAAGACATGTCGTGATCTGGGGTAACCCCCGTATGCAGCGTTACTGTGCCCTTTTCGCTATCAAAACCTGTTACTACCGCATAATGCCATTGCGGTAACAATTGAATAGATAAATTTTGGAAAACTATAACGGGAATGTCATCGCTAACTAATGCCATGATAGATGAGAGCGTTCCGCGAGCCGTATAAGGCAAAAAGCTATACTGGCGGGTTGCTGTTATCATTTCTAGTTGTAAGCTTCCATCCTTGTCAGGAATAAACATCTTAGGCGCAATATCGTTGGGAGATATATCGCTTCCGTAGAAGCCAAAGACTTCAGACAGAGTTGTCGGCCCGCAGTAAAATTGCTCTTGCGGATAAAAAGGAACCTGCTCAATGGTATGAGATGGTGGGAGCGACGCTAATCCTTGCTGCCGTAATCGGTCTGCTTGTGGCGTACCTTGGCAGCCTACCAGCAACAAAAAGCCTGCTAGTAAGCAGGCTTTCTTAAAAATCATTTCCATTTAATTAATTACTTACTGGACGTATAAAGGGGTATACATCGGTTACGCCTGCCAAATCAAGGATAGCGATAACAGCAAGAACAGTAAGAACAGCACCTACAATTCCGCCTGCAGGAGCTTGATTGATTTCATCGTTTAGCTGAGCAATTTCACTGTCGGTCATTGCATTTATACGGGCAACGGCGTCATTGCTGTTTACCCCTAAGCTCATCAGTTTATTTTGCACGTCGGCTCGGTTTACCATATCGATAAGCTGCGTTTTGTTGTATTGCGCCACTTGTGTTTGCATTACAGTATCTGAACTAATAGCTTCAGCATGAACACTACCGGCCACTAATACACCCGCTGAAAGGCATCCAATTAATGTTGATTTGATAAGCTTCATTGTATTTCCTTTATTGTTTGCATAACACTAAAGCATAGCGACGGGTGTCGGTACGTTTGCATTATGTCGTTTTGCAAAGATGTGCAATGTAAATCTCGTTCAACCGGCTAATTGCAATTACACAACGCCTCACCACCATCTTTGCTTTTATTTAATGTCACACTTTACCTTGCAAAGTTAACGCCAACCTTGTTATCGCTACTTTTGAAAATAAAAGCGCTATCATTTGGTGCAGATGAGCATACCCTATTGAAGGTACCCCTATTTAAATATAGCCGACTTTTACTGGTAATAAAATTAATCCGCCATGAAGCGCTTTTTTGCCACTATATTGCGCTTAACGATTGTTTATAGAGTGTTTTTACTTAGCTTTACGCAATAAAGACGACTATTTTTTATTGCGGCGAGTAACTGCATTAAAGGCATAGCCTGCCCATGTAACAACGCCACGTTCGCGACATAAATGTAGCAGTGCGCCTGAACGGCATACGTTTTTTTGCTCGCACAGCGCGACGCTATTTTTCGGGAATATTATTCCACCTTGCGTAATATTTTCTCAATGGCGTCTATGTGGACATATAGGCACGCCTCCTGAAACGAGCTCTAATAATTAGAATCCTAACTATTTAGGCGTCCCAACTGCCATCGTCATTGCAAAAATTCATGCACTTTGTGCTTTTTTTCGTACAGAAATTGAAAATAAACCCTCCTTCTTTTAATAAACACGTTAAATAATACCCAGCTACAGCCTTGTTTAAAAACAATCGAAAACAACATAAGCATATGTTTTTTAAAAGCTTTAATGGGTTAATGGACAGATTTACTGCTTGCACGGCAACATTATCCAATTGTTATTAATTGATTGTTCAATTAACATTAATATTAATGTCACATCATATCTGTAATCTAAAAACTCATAACAAAATACATTCAACAGGAACTTTTATGAAACCTTACGTGCCTATGAAGCGAAGCTTAGTCGCACTATCTGTACTATCAGCGGTTACGCTAACGTCGATGTCAGCAACTGCACAAGAGGCCTCTGACAAGGAAGCCGAAGAGAAAGAAGTAGAAGCTATTCAAGTAACGGGGCGCAGCGTGTCGTATGCAAACAGCACTACGTCATCAAAAATGGTGAAGCAACAAACACCTATGACAAGCGCCTTGTCAATCATTGATAACCTGCCAGGCGTATTGATTAATGAGGGTGACCCGTTTGGCTCAGATGAATGGTCAACAAGTATCTCTATCCGAGGCTTTACCCTTGACCTAGAAGCACAACAAATAGGCATGACGGTAGACGGCATTTCTAATGGTAACTCTAACTACGGTGGTGGTACGAAAGCTAGCCGTTACATTGATACCGAAAATCTACTAAATATTGCAGTATCACAGGGTACTGCAGATGTTAGCTCTCGTTCAAATGAAGCACTAGGCGGCACACTCGATTTTAGAACAATCCTTCCTAGCTTCGACGAAAAAGTGACAGCAAGTGCGACGCTTGGTGAGTTTAACGCTCAAAAGTTTTATGTACGTTATGACACTGGCGAAATAGCAAAAGATACGTTTGCATGGGTTTCACTATCAACGCAACAAAACGACGACTATATCGACGGTTCGATTACAAATACGCGTGATCACGCTGAAGCAAAAATTATTAGCCGCGTTAATGAAGTAGATTTAACCGGTTACTTCAGTTATGACGATGCCCAAGAATATACTTATCAACGTATTTATGGCCTAGGTCAGTATGAACAAAATCCAACATGGGACGGCTTAACCGAAGATTGGAGCGGTATTCCTTACCAAGACCAAGTTTATCGTGGTGGTTGGACAACAGAGCGCGAAAACATTTTCACTTACCTTAAAGCAGACTTCATGGTAGGCGAAGTGGATGTAAGTACTAACGTCTATTATCATAAAAACAAAGGTACTGGTGGTTGGATACCTTACTACATGGTTGACGTTACTGACGATGGCGCGGGTAACCCACACTCTGAACTCGACGCTTCGACAACGGCACTAGGGGGCGCTTCTCAAGGGCTTATCTATTTCGTAAACCGTGCTGGAGAGTCATTATCGCCAATCGATGGTTGTGAAAGCGCTGTAGCCTTCCCTTATGGTGGCGGCGGTGCAGCGATTGATCCAGGTTGTTATGAGCAAGGCGCTATTCCAGTAAGTTCTCGCCGTCATAGCCACTACAGCAAAGAGCGTTACGGTATAAACGCTGACTTCGTTTGGAATACCACCATTGCGGGTATGGCCAACACATTGCGAAGCGGGTTTTGGTATGAAGATTACCAACGTGAAGAATACCGTGACTGGCATAAAACCATTGATGCGGCAACAGGCCCTCGCGCTGAAAACAATCCGTATTGGATCCAGTACAGCCGTGAATTCCCTGTTGAAACATTAATGTATTATGTGGAAGACGAATTAGATGCAGGTTTTGCTAAGCTTCGTCTAGGTGCAAAACAGTTTAATGTTGATGTAGAAAAGGTGGATAGTTTTACCGCCGCTAATAACCTTGCCGTATCATCAGATTCAGACGTACTTATTTCAGCAGGCTTTGTTGCGCCGATTACTGAAAGCCTAGAGTTCTTTGGTGGATATGCAGAGAACTTCGCAGCAATTAAAGACGCGGTATTAGAGCGTGACGATGCTGATGTAAGCGTGGTTGAGCCAGAAACGGCGGACAATATTGACGTAGGGTTACGTTACTCTGCACCTGGTTTCAACGCTAGCTTAACGTACTACAATATCAAGTTCGAAAACCGTATTACATTCATCAGCAACGAAGATGTAAACGGTATCGACTTCTTAGAGTCTGCAGCTGGCGGCTTTGTGAATGATGGTGGTGTAGAATCTGATGGTATCGAAGCTTCGATTGATTATCGACTCACTGATACGTTCACAGCCTATGTGTCGTACACCAAGAATGACTCGACCTACACCGACGAAGAATTCCGTGGTAAAACGGTGTTGGGTAGTGCCCAAGATATGGCTGTCGTAAGCATCGACTATACAAAAGGCGATTTTTACGCCGGCTTTAGCACCAAATATGTCGGCGAACGCTTCTTAGACCAAGCGAATACACAACGCGTTGACTCTTATACTGTAAGCGATTTATATGTTGGTAAAACGGCATATGATATCGGTGGCTCAATCGATAGCATTGAAATGAGCTTAACGGTTAATAACGTATTTGATGAAGAGTACCTAGGATCCATCGCGCAAAATGCGGGTTGGATTGGTGCGCCTAGAACGGCGGCATTCAATATTAAATTTGTTATGTAACACGCCACTGAACCACATGCGCATTAGCGCATGTGGTTTTTTTATTTGCACACAAGGCTACATCACCTATGTTTAGACTTTTAACACTTTGCACAGCACTGCTTAGCCCAATGGCGTTCGCTGATGCCCCATCACGCATCTTGTTTGGCTCTTGCTCACATCAAGACAAAGAAATTCCTATCTTTGAAAGTATTATTGACGATAACCCTGACCTCTTCATTTTTCTTGGGGACAACGTCTATGGCGACACAGAAAATATGGCGTCGCTGCAAAAAAAATATCAAAAACTAGGGGCTAAACCTGGTTTTAAAAAATTAAAGGCACAAACCGAACTGATTGCCATCTGGGATGACCACGATTACGGTGAAAATGACGCCGGCAAACACTTCCCTCAAAAAGAAGCTTCACGAGATATCATGCTAGATTTTTGGGGCGAGCCAGAGCAATCATTACGTCGTTCTAGAGAAGATGGTATCTATACCGCTTATGAGTATGGCGAAGACGACCAACTTGTTCATGTCATTTTACCCGATCTTCGTTGGAATCGAGATGACATTGCCCATGTCACTCGCGCACAGTACGCCAAAGAGCGTAAACCTAAAAATATGGGGCCATACAGTGTTCATAGCGATCCAACGGCCAGTATGCTGGGGGAAAAACAATGGCAATGGCTAGAAGAAGAATTGAAAAAACCTTCGCGCCTTAAAATCATTGGCTCTAGCTTACAATTACTTGCCGACTTTACGGGGTGGGAGTCGTGGGCCAATTTTCCAGCTGACAGACAGCGATTATTTTCACTGATCAAAAAACATAAGGTAAATGGCGTAATACTCATCAGCGGAGACACCCATTGGGGTGAGGTAAGCTATTATGATGAAAATATAGATTATCCTTTGTGGGAAGTAACTGCTTCTGGTCTTACGCAAGAATGGAAAGAGGTAAGTCCGAACAAACACCGTATAGGTCAATATACAAGCAACGTAAATTACGGGGCGCTGAACATAGATTGGGAAAAAAACGATCCTACTATTACGCTGGGGCTGTATGATGAGTCAGGAAGCGTTGTGAACGAACACACGTTTAGACTATCAACGCTTGAACCCTATCCGTAAAAATAGCTATAAGAGATTGCCATGCCAAAAGTAGGAATGGAGCCAATGCGCCGCCAACAACTAATCGATGCAACCATAGATGTTGTTGCAGAGGTTGGTTTAAAAAGTGCCACGATTAACCTTATCTCCCGTCGTGCCGGCATGTCCTCCGGTATCATTAGTCATTATTTTGGAGGTAAGCAGGCACTTATCGAGGCATCCGTTAGGTACTTACTTACGCAGTTAAAAATGGTGGAGTCTTCACAAACACCGCATGAAAGACTGATGAAAATTGTCGATCTCAATTTTTCTGATCTTCAACAAGCTGATGCGAGCACTAAAACATGGCTAAGTTTCTGGGGGCAGTCTATGCATGACCCCGATCTTTACCGTTTACAAGAGCTCAATAAGCGTCGTCTTGTTAGTAACTTACGTTACAGCTTTAAACAATTATTACCTGCTGACAAAGCCAGCCAAGCTGCAGAGGTCACCGCAGCCCTAATAGACGGATTTTGGCTGCGCTGTGCACTAAGTCGTGCCAACCACGAAAAATTTAGCGACGCAAAAGCGCATTGTAAACACTACATAAATGACGTGCTAAAACAGCACGGTATTACTTAAACATTTTCATATACACCGGAGTTACCGTTGTCTTTTACACTACTTAAAAACTTCATCGATGGTCGCTACATAGACAATAGCGACAGTGCCACTTTCAACGTTGTTAACCCTGGAACGGGGCATGTAATTTATGCCGTTCAAACCGCATGTGAGCCGCGTTTAGAGCACGCTATCAGTAGCGCACAAAAAGGCTTTACTGTGTGGTCAGCAACACCGGCTGTAGAACGTGCGCGAATACTGCAACGAGCGGCAAACCTACTTCGAGAACGCAATGATGAGCTTGCAGACATTGAGGTGAAAGATACCGGTAAACCTTGGCAAGAAGCCTCGGTAGTAGACGTACAGACGGGCGCCGATGCCATTGAGTATTTTGGTAATTTATGTACCTCGACCATGGGCGAGCAGCAAAGTGTAGGCAATGATTTTTTCTATACACGACACGAGCCGCTTGGGGTATGCCTGGGAATTGGTGCATGGAACTACCCAATACAAATAGCCTGCTGGAAAGCCGCTGTCGCGTTAGCTGCGGGTAACAGCATGATTTTCAAGCCTTCTGAAGAAACACCGCGTGGCGCAAGTATGCTAGCCGAGATATTTATAGAAGCAGGCTTACCACCCGGTGTATTTAATGTAGTACAAGGCGACGGTGTTGTCGGTGACTACTTAGTCCGCCATCCTGCGATTGCAAAAGTATCGCTAACGGGGGAAGTAGGCACTGGTAAGAAGGTAATGGCCGCTGCCGCTGGCTCGTTGAAAAATGTCACAATGGAATTAGGGGGGAAATCACCCTTAATTGTATTTGAAGATGCCGATATTGATGAAGCCGTAACCGGTGCCATGCTTGGTAATTTCTACACGCAGGGCGAAGTGTGCACAAATGGCACGCGGGTATTTGTTCATAAAAACTGCTACGACGCATTCGTCGAACGTTTGATTGAACGCACACGAAAGAATGTGGTTGTCGGAAACCCAGCAGACCCAGCCACCAATTTAGGTGCGCTGATATCTGAACCTCATCTACAAAAAGTATTGTCTTATATCGCGTTAGGTAAAGAAGAAGGTGCAACCCTCGCATTTGGCGGAGAACGCATTAGACCTCAGCACTGCGAGGATGGCTATTTTGTTGGCCCAACCATTTTTACCGACTGTACTGACGATATGCGCATTACCCGAGAAGAAATCTTTGGTCCCGTAATGTCTATCTTAACGTTTGAAAGCGAAGACGACGTTATTGCCCGCGCCAACGATACTGATTACGGCTTAGCGGCCGGAATTTTTTGTAACGATATTCGTCAAGCACACCGTGTTATTGCACAACTGCAAGCAGGTATATGCTGGATAAATGCCTACGGTAACTCGCCGGTAGAAATGCCTGTTGGCGGTAACAAGTTATCTGGCATAGGCAGAGAGAATGGCGTCGAAGCGCTACGTGCTTACACCCAAACGAAGTCAATTTATGTCGGCATGGACAAGCTTGAAGGGCCATTTTAATGTCGCCAAGTAACACCAAAAGCTTCGATTATATAATTGTTGGTGCCGGCTCTGCTGGGTGCGTATTAGCGAACAGATTAACCGAAGACCCACAAACGACGGTATTACTGCTAGAAACGGGCGGTTCAGACCGCAGCATCTTTATTCAAATGCCCACGGCGTTGTCTATTCCAATGAATACTAAGAAGTATGCATGGCAGTTTCATACACAACCCGAACCTTTTCTAAACGATCGCGAAATGCATTGCCCCCGGGGTAAGGTATTAGGTGGTTCTTCATCAATCAATGGCATGGTTTATGTGCGTGGACATGCTCGTGACTTCGATGAGTGGCAAGAGCATGGCGCACAAGGCTGGGATTACCAGCACTGCTTACCCTATTTCAAAAAGGCTGAAGACTGGACCTTTGAAGAAAATGATTACCGCGCTAAGAATGGCCCACTTGCCGTAAATAATGGCAACAATATGCAAAACCCGCTTTATCAAGCGTTTGTTGATGCAGGTGTCGACGCAGGCTATATGGAAACCAGCGACTATAACGGCTATCAGCAAGAGGGTTTTGGCCCTATGCACATGACGGTCAAAAATGGCGTGCGCTGGTCAACGGCTAACGCCTATTTAAAGCCTGCAATGAAGCGCGCTAACCTAACAATACAAACAGGTGTTCAGGTTGAAAAAGTACTTCTAGAAAACAAGAAGGCGGTTGGCGTTGCCTTTTTTTCTGGTCAGAAAAAAAGTCAGGCTTTAGCCACTAAAGAAGTGATTTTAAGCGCAGGTTCAATAGGCTCTCCGCATATTTTACAGTTATCCGGTATTGGTGATCGCGACACGCTAGCGGCAGCTGGCATTAACACTGAACACCACCTGCCAGGTGTAGGTCAGAACCTTCAAGATCACCTAGAGTTTTATTTTCAGTACCGTTGTAAACAACCTATTACCCTTAATAGCCAATTAGGCCCGCTCAGTAAGCTTGCTATTGGCATTCGCTGGATCCTGTTTAAGACCGGTTTGGGCGCGACTAACCACTTCGAGTCGTGCGGTTTTATACGCTCAAAACCTGGCGTGCAATGGCCAGATTTACAGTATCACTTTTTACCCGCAGCAATGCGTTATGATGGACGCTCAGCGTTCGATGATCACGGCTTTCAATTACACATTGGCCACAATAAACCGAAAAGCCGCGGCTGGGTAAAAGTAAAAAATGCTGACCCTCTTACGCCTCCTGAAATTCAGTTTAACTACTTACAGCACCAAGACGATATTGAAGCGTTCAGAGCTTGTGTAAGACTATCGCGAGAGATCATTGCGCAACCCGCCATGGATGCTTATCGGGGTACGGAGATTCAGCCAGGAGAACATATTGTCAGCGATGAAGATATTGATGCGTTTGTGCGCGAGTCAGTAGAGAGCGCTTACCACCCCTGTGGTACTTGCCGAATGGGTGATAGCCGTGATGGGATGGCCGTTATCGACCCAACAATGCGCGTGATCGGCATTGAAAAGCTTCGTGTTGTTGATTCATCCGTTTTTCCAACGGTGCCTAACGGCAACTTAAATGCGCCCACTATCATGGTTGCTGAGCGCGCAGCTGACATCATCAAGCAACAACTGCTTAAGCCTGCACAAGTCGAGGTTTATCAAGACGAACATTGGGAAACGAAACAGCGTCACAACGCCCCTAAGCGAGATATTTCATGTTAACCCTTGTTAGCGTTGGAATGTTGTTTTTTATGGCAATGGTTGTGTTTATCCTCGTTCGCTGGGGAAAGCTTGAATTAAATGGGCGCTACCCCGTATCAACCCTTACCTTCGTTGCTATACTATTTACATCAGGCCTTGATGTCGGCCTGATTATGTTTCCGCTAACTGAGTTTCCAGTCTATGCCGATACGCTTGCAAACACAGAATATGCCTTTGCAAATCCACTAGCGATAGAGTTTGGTTTTTGGGGGTTTCTTGTTTGGGCGATATACTTTGTCACTTGCTTCTATTTTTGTGCCATTGAGCCTCGTGTAAAATTTTTCGAAATATCCTGGGTAAAGTGGATTAACAACTTCGTGATAATTGGTACGTGTGCTTTTACTGCGCACCTATTATTTGCCAACCTAAGTTGGTATTTGCCCTCTATCGCTATCGAAAACGGGTTTCCTTGGTATTATGCACTTATTGTTGGCGCAACGATCTTATTCGCCGTTTATTCAAGTACTGACATAAAGTTTGTTAAAATACTGAGCCTTTCTTCTGGCGGATTATTTTTAGTATTAACCGTGACATTGGGTCTACATGCTCTGATGTCCCCTGATATTTCAGCTGCAGACTTGGTTAATACACTTCCGTTAATCTCAGAATATTTCTTACATTTAGAGAAATTTGTTCTTCCCATTAATGACTACCACGCCTTTTATCTGTTTTGGTGGTTTGCATGGAGCATCATGATTGGTCAGTTTACTGCCAGATTTGTTGGAAGCATGAACACGACAAAGCTTTTCATTGCTATGTTAGTTTGGCCTTCACTATCGATTGGCCTGTGGTTCAGTGTGTTGTATTTGTTTCATGTGAAAGGGCTTGAAACAACAGGCCTTATCAATATCGCGATGGTGCTTGTGGGAATCGTTTTTGTAATCAACTCTTTGGATTCGCTGATTCGCCTGTACTCAGACAATCTACAATTGACTGTCGCTCGCTTTGGAAAACAGCAGTACATCATGCTTCATGCATTATTGATGATGACCCTCACAGTGCTTTTCAGCCTACAATTTATTAAAATTCAATGGGTAGGCGCTCTCGTTATAGGGCTAAGCCTTTGTTGTTTTGCATATATGCTGGCAAATAACAGTAAACTCTCTATACCGAAATCGGCAAGTTTGCTATCACGTAAAAACGACACAAAATAAACCCGCTCATTGCCTATAGTTGCAGATAAGAAGGGTTTATTTGAGCTATGCAAGGTTTGCTCTATAGTAAATCGTAAGCTACGCAGTCGTGTTTATGTAAATGGGGTAAGAATGTTTTCAATTCATGTAGAAAGAACGATAGATAAACCAATAGAAACGGTTTTCGCTGCGCTGAGCGATCATGACAATTATGCTCAATTTAAAGGGATAGATGAGGCTAATCTGTTAGTCGAAGGCAAACATGAAAAAAATGGTTTAGGGGCCGTACGCGAAATTATTGCTGGCGGTGCAAATTTGCATGAAGAAATAGTTGCCTTCGAACCGCCGTACAAGCTGGGTTATAAAGTAGTAAAGTCTTCCCCTCTTCCTTACGACCACCGCTTAGGCGAAATCACGCTTAAAGAACAAGACGGTAGAACACATGTGACGTGGCGCTCGCAAGGTCACATCACAATATTCCTGTTAGGTACGCTTTATTTCGATAAACAAATTCAAAAGAACGGCGGACGAGCCTTTGGCAGTATTCTTAAGCAGATTGGCAACATGCCTGCTTAGTGTGCGTATAACATGGCCAGTGTACCGCACCGTGCACTGAGAGCAGCCATTTGATGGTATAGACCGTTAAGAAAAGCGCTAATATAGTAACCTCAAGAAAGCGCTTTCCCATATCATAACTCTAACGATATACTTATATGCACTTATCATTTTAAAGTAAGTAAGCACTTACAGACATATAAGGTTGTGTAATGGCGACTATTTACGAAGTAGCAAAACAAGCAGGTGTATCGTTATCTACTGTTTCCCGCGTGCTCAATGGCAAAGGATCAGTCAACCCAATTATGGCTGAGAAAGTCAAAAGAGCCGCCGACGAATTACAGTACGCACCTAGCCATATTGCTCGTGCATTAGCCTCAAAATATACTAATGCTATCGGCATCGTGCTGCCAAATACCAATATGGTATTTGCTTCGCATCTATTATTTTCGTTCGAACGCATATTACGCAAACATCAGAAACACTGCGTAGTTGCATTCTCGCATGATACCGAAGAGTCAGAAAATGACGCTATTGCATTCTTGTTGTCACAAGGCTGCGACGCAATTGTTGTAAGCACCATTGCACCTAACGCGCAACATTTAAACAATAAAAGTAAGCCAGTGGTAGTACTTGATACAACAGGTACCGATAACAATAAAACAGGGGTTATTGCATCTTTTAATCGCGTTCTACAGCATGCACATGCATTTCTTGTAAGCGAGGGGCATACCGAAATAGCGCTGTTATACGACGATAAGTCGATAGCATGTGATGACACATTATCGCTGTTTTCGGGTTCAATGGTAATTCAAGCTGGTAGTGACACGACCTCTGAGCCTCTCTTAGACTTACTGGCGCTAGAACAAACCTTCTCAGCCGTAATTTGTTCTAACGCATTATTAGCAGCGTCAGTGGCAAGCAGTGCAAAAGAGCTGGGAATGGAGTTACCTGACGATTTATCGATAATGGTCGCACACGCTCCAAATGCACCGGTGGCGTATTCCTACACGCCAACAGACAGGCCTGTATCTTCTGTGGAATACTCAACGCTTGAGATAGCGAAAGCCTTAGCCTGTAAGAGCTTATCAGTAGCTTACGAGTTAACGGAAAATGAGGATGCCACGATTGAGCCTACGCCCATTATTCACGACTATGGAACGGTTGCGCCTTTTTCGTAGAAGACGCAGTGCAATGCTCTACATAACAAAAAATATCGGCGTTTTGCCCGTAGAACAGGGTATGATTTAACCGAGCGACTTATTACAGGCATAAACAGATGCGATTTATTATTTCTATTATTTTACTTATCACTACTTCATTAGTTAATGCAGCAGATAATAAACATCAAATTAACAAGGTATTAGATGCACTACATGAGCGAGCATCAACCGCAGATTATGAAGGATACTTCTCGCTTTATGCCCCCGGCGCAACGTTTATAGGCACTGACGCTGGCGAAGTTTGGACGGTTGAGGCCTTTAAAGCCTACGCAAAGCCGCACTTTGATAAAGGTACAGGCTGGACTTATCTACCTCGTGATAGAAACGTCTATTTTTCGCCAGACGAGAACGTGGCGTGGTTTGATGAGCTGTTGGATAACGAAAAGCTAGGGGAAACAAGAGGTACTGGCGTACTGATAAAGGTAGGGACACTGTGGAAAGTCAGCCAGTATCACCTCACTCTTCCCATCCCGAATGCAATAGCAAGTGATGTGGCCAATCAAATCAAAGCGTTAAAATCTAATTAACGACAGTAAGCGTGCTAAGCCACAAGCTATGGCCTAGCACAAATGAATGGTTAAAAGCGCTTAGGTATTTGATGCCGTTAACGGTTGAATTTCCATTTCAACGCGGCGGTTCATTGAACGATTTGCCGCACTATCGTTAGGCACTTTCGGAGAGTACTCCCCCATACCCACGGTGGTGATCCGCGTAGAGTTTACCGAAAAGTTCACCAATATATTTTTTACCGCACTTGCTCTACGCTCAGATAACGATTGATTATATTGCTCTGCACCCACATCATCGGTGTGCCCTTTAATCATCAATACCGTCTTCTCGTAATTGTTCACAACCTTTGCAACATCTTGAAGAACAGGGTTAAAGTTAGGACTGATGCTAGAGCTATCAGTTGCGAAGGTGATGTCACCTGGCATGATAAGCCTTAGATTGTCACCTTCACGTACTACCTGCACACCCGTGTCTGACAACTCACTTCTTAGTTCTTCTTCTTGCTTATCCATATAATTACCTATTGCACCACCCGCAATAGCACCTACTGCAGCACCCCAAGCATAACGGCTTTTATCATTGTCACCCGTCGCTTTGCCTAGCAATGCACCTACAACAGCGCCGATTGCTGCGCCTTTTTGTGTATTGTTTGGATCGTTAGCACAACCTGCAACAGAAAGTGATGCAGCGATAAGCCCTACAGTAAATAATTTTTTCATAACGTCCTCGATGTATAACCTGAGTGTGTAGCGCGTTTAAAAGTAAATAAAAGCGCAATCGCTTAGTTGGTACGCAGCAAATAGCGTTCCATAATGTGTGTCAGCAGTAATGCGATAGTCTCCGCTCGTGCTTAATGCTTCTATAACGTGCAGTATAGAGGGGGAAATATGAACGTAGGCTAAACAGCGATGGGCAGCGTGTTAATTATCATAAAGTGGGTAAAGACGTTATTTTTTGCAGATCTGAAGCACTCTTTGTAAAGACTACAGGATGCAGAACCTATTTTATGTACCTAATAAGCTACAGTACCCAACACCGTTAACGTTATACCGCTACCGAGCGCTCGAAGAAGCCTTTAACATCTATATTATAGTCGGTCGCCAAAACGGCTTTCATTACGCTCAATGAATTGTCTGAACTCAAATCAATGTCTTTAGGCGGCAAGAAGTGACTGTTTCGAACCGAGTAAAATACTTTTACTTTGGGTTTTAGCGGCGAAGCTGTTTGATCCATTACCATAGCAATTCGTTCATTAGATAACAGAACTAAACTTCCTACCGGATATACGCCCATACATTGAATAAAGCGTTGGACTAGCGTTACATCAAGACGGCTCGGTGCGTCGGCAAGTAAAATAGAAAAGGTTTTTTGGCTTGATAGCCCAGGTTTGTAGACCCGTTCGGCGGTAAGCGCATCATACATGTCGGCAATTGCTAGCATACGCCCCTCTGTGCTTATCTCATCACCTTTCTTACCTTGTGGATAGCCTAACCCATCAAGTCTCTCATGATGCTCTCCAACAATAGTGACTAAGTTCTCAGGAATGCTTTCCCCGCGAAGATAATCGACACCGTATTCAACATGCCGTTTCATTTCTTCCATTTCTTCTGGTGTAAGCCGCCCAGGTTTGTGAAGAATGGCATCTTCTACTTTTATTTTCCCGATATCATGTAGAAAAGCGGCATGCGCTAGCTCATCGATTTTCTGCTCGCTTAACCCTAAATATTTGGCAAAATTTGCCAGGATAATGGCGACATTTAGGGAATGCTCAAGAAGATAATCATCTTTCTCCTGCATCTTTGTGAGGCAAAGAAGTGCATTAGGATTTCGGTGTATCGATGCCACTAGTTTTTGTGTGAACACCTTAGGAATGTCTATATCAAGCGAGGTTTGCGTCGCAACGCTCTCGAGCAAATCAGCCTGTATTTGCTTTCCTTCTTTGTGAAGTTCAGTGGCGCGGGTCAGCTCATCAATTAATGAAGTGGCTTTCACTTTTTTTATACCGTCGATTTCGACGTCTAAAGCAGATTGGGTATTGTCTTTGTCGGAAAACGCTTTCTCAGTGTCTATTATTACTGACTTTACGCCCTTCTTTTTTAACGCGGTGATAATAGCCTGCGAGGTCACACGGCCTTTCGTTTTTATTGAAATAGTCCCTTTGTGTTCTGCAATCTCATGGACGTACATGTCTACTTTAAGATGTTCTATGCTGACTTTCTTTAACATCGAGTGACCACTACTTGTAATGTTGCGGGTTAAAAAATCGACTAAGTTGCAGTATGCGCTTAATACGGCAATTTTACCAATCCTGTGTAAAAATCCGGCTGCCATAGATAACGCTTCATATTAACTTTGAAGTTCGTTACTACAACCCCTTCTAACACGAGTTTTTCACGTTGCTCATTTGCTTTTTCAGACCCTGGCGGGAAGGCTATTTTACCATCAGACCTGACCACACGGTGCCATGCAATGGGGGTCGTAATTGTGGTTAAGCATTTACCCATTAATCTTGCGCGGCCGGGTAATCCACACAAGTCAGCAAGCAACCCATAACTGACGACATGCCCTTCAGGAACCATTCTGAGAATCGTTGAAACCTTTTGGTTTAAAGCGCTATCTGACATATATTTTTCTCAAACAAACTATTTATGTAACGAGACAATAGAGGTTATGATCAACACACGTGGTGCATATTTTAAAAGGATGATAAGTGAGAGCGTACTGTAACATTTGTCAGTATCCGGTGAAAACCTGTGTATGCGGCCATATTTCAACGGTCCATTTCCCTATTACCTTGACGATTTTACAACACAAAAGGGAAGTCACACATGCCAAGAACACGGCGCGCCTCATATCGCTCTGTGCGCCAGATAAAACCAATATCATTGTTACTAGCAACAGCGATGCAATGACACAGTTACAAAACAAACTGTGTGCGAATCGCTGCGCCATTATTTACCCAAATGATTTAAGCCGACCGATTGAGACACTACCGGTTAGTGAACGGCAAACGATTAATCATATCGTCGTTATAGACGGTAGCTGGAAGCAAGCCTACTCTATTATTGAACAGCATAATTGGCTTAAAGCATGCGCTTTTTATCATTTCGATGAGGCCCCATTAACGCGCTATCGAATACGTCATACAAAAATGGATAACGGCGTTTCGACGCTTGAGGCGGTGGCATACACAATGAATACGCTATTTGACGTAGATGTTTCTGCGCTTTATGAGGCACAAGAAGCTATGCAATCATTTTGGCAAAGCCCAACGCCACATTTGCGTAAAATATAGTTATACGTTCATCGCCACAAAACCAGTCTGGGCTTTAATTAACGATAACCATTGTCGAATTGCAGGGTAGGCAGATAAGTCAAAACCTCCCTCATGTGCAACATGTGTGTACGCAAAGAGAGAAATATCAGCAAGCGTTAGGTAGCGACCAATTAAAAAAGGCGTTTTGCTAAGTTGAGCTTCCATTACCGCTAGGGCTCGATAACCTTGCGCTTGTTTAGCAAGGAATTCATCTTTCCTATCTTCAGGCATACCTAAGTAAATATTGATGTATCGCGCAACGGCGATATACGGTTCGTGACTATACTGCTCGAAAAACTGCCACTGCAATAACGTTGCAAGTTCATAAGGCGACGTGGGAACAAGCGGGCTTCCATTTCCTATAAAATGCATAATAGCGTTGGATTCGGCGATGATCCGTCCGTCGTCTAATTCGAGAAGTGGGATTTTGCCATTTGGAGACTTATCGAGAAATGAGGGAGTTCTTGTATCACCGGCAAGAATATCTATATCAACCCAGTCATAGTGCTTATCAAGAAGCGCCAACAGTAATTGAAGCTTATAGCAGTTACCCGAACGCCTATCACCGTATATACGCATAATTACTGACCAAAAAATAACAGACCATCATAGTAGCTTGGTATGATTTCAGGAACAATGCGTACAGCCCGCACAAAACGATTTTAAAATGGTGTGGCAATAACCCACTCAAAGACAGCCAATAAAAACCAAGATAATGGAATAAGACTAAAGCTTGCAACAATCTGAAGTTTATCTCTAAACGTGAGTATTTGTACCGATAACCCTTCTAACGCTTCTCGCTCGCTTTCTAATGTCTCTATTGATGACAGTGAAGCTGGGTCGTTGCTGTTACCCGCCTTAGATATACGAGACGCTATATCCGTCTCCAGTGACTTTATCAACGCTTTACGCTCCCTGTGTAGCCTAAAACGTAACCTAACGACTGGGAGAAAAAAATAGACGAGAAGGCTACTACTAAATATGCACACGACGAAGACATCTAAGGATGGCACGTCTTTTTTAAACCAAAAAATAGGCGCTAACGCTAAGCCTCCTATAGAAAGTATGGCATTAGATACCCCTAATCTAATTAAAGAAGTAAGCGACGTTATATAGTCTTTCGCGCTTTCAGCCTGCGGCAATAGTTCTTTGGTTAAGTATTTAAGGTTAGTTGTAACCTGCATGATATAAAGGATAGAGAAGAACCAAAAAGGTACCGCTAATGCGGTAAGCATAAGTACGTGAAACTCCTGTGTAGAGGAAAGGAGGCCCTCTAAAATACAGTACACCACGGTAATAAGAATCGAGACAATAGAGGCATTAAATATATGGTGTGTGAATTCGCCCGATAGTCTTTCGCGATGGTGAGAGAATTGCCCCAATTGATGGGATTTAACGAGTAAAGAAATAAGGCAGCTTGCAACATTCTGATGCAGCATACGCAGTGACAACCAAAAGTAGCCGGTTAGCACCGACATTGCTATTGCAGAATTAAAGTCTCTCTGTGCGTCTACATCTGAATAGGCAGGCCAATCCAATGCACCAGAAAAATAGTGTATCAATAAAAGCGTAAGCGTTGTAACAAGCGGATAGAATCCAATGTCAGCACTGTTACGCGCTTTCTTGTACGGAGAGAGTTTCATTGATGATACGCGTTAATAGGCCAGTATCGGTTGCTGTTATCATCCGTTAACAAAAGCAAACCATGTATTAAAAATATTTCGCTACCATATGCTAAAGCATTACGAAAATGCAACCTTGTTGATTACCTCAGCGGTTCAAAGGTAAAGAAATATGCTATGTCGGGTAATTATCTGCGCTGAGCATAAGGCAATCAGACAATAAAAAACCCGCCGATAAAGGCGGGCTTTTTCAATAGCTGCTCGCTTATTTGCGTAACTTCTGAATAAGGCGAAGTTGCGCGATTGCTTCAGCCAGCTCATGAGCTGCCTGTGCGTAATCAAAGTCAGCGCCTGGGTTGGATATGTGCTCTTCAGCACGT
>Ga0102948_1000286_pt1 | contig 19846 bp, 28 predicted proteins | sample SalPonA_A_H2O_MG_FD_78211 | JGI IMG/M metagenome (GOLD analysis project Ga0102948, IMG submission 78211) | Water microbial communities from South San Francisco under conditions of wetland restoration - Salt Pond MetaG R2A_A_H2O_MG | ecosystem: Environmental > Aquatic > Non-marine Saline and... | reverse complement strand
TAAGAAACGTAAATTCTCTATTTACAGCTAACGAGCTGGACCTATTAAAACTGTTAGGTCTAGTTTATGTAGATAGTAAAGGTCGTTATACCTTTATTGATTAGGAGTGTCTATGATACAGTTATTGAAAGATTATCTAACCAATAAGTTTTTCGTCTCTATCGATGACTATATAAATAGAGACGACGTGAGTCCCTATGATGTATATATAAACGAAAAAAATTATATTACCTTATGGACTCATCTCCCCTTTGAAAAATTCAAAGGCAATGCAATCCCGATTACTTCAATTACTCGCGGAGGTTTTATTGAGCCTGCATTCTTCTCCATCAGAGAAGAACCATACGCCTTTATTAAATGTTTTCCGAAAGGATTTCCATCTACTATTAAAGGCGTATTAGATTATCGTTAATTTTCTATCTATCCCTAAGATAGATTAGGGATAGATATTTATTCTTTATCATTTCAAAAAAAATGACTTTATGTATTAAACAAAAGAAATACTTCGATGTAACTGAAAACTGTTCCACTTCCCTTTGGGAAGTGGAAGGGAAAGAGTTCTTTTTAATTCATGAGGTAGAAGAAGATATATACTCTTTAGTACCTTTAACTGATACAAATACCTCTATCTCCTCCGATATCTACCCCACTAATTTTTCAAATAATCAATCCATCATTGAATCCTTGTTTATGGCGTATGAAATAACACCAAAGGTGTTTGATTTATGGCGGAGATTATTTGAATTATTACCAACAGAAAGTCAGCCAGGTCAGCCAGGTTAATATAAGCATGTATTAACTAATTAAGAACTCTAAGTTACCTAAAGCAATATCTAGTTGGTATCAATGATAATTATCCCCGATAGTTCATTTATATTCCTCCTTTAGAAGGAATATACCGTTATCGGGGATAAGCATCATTGAAATAATCCATAAGTTAATAAATGAGCATATAAAATGAAGAACCTCTTAAATATATGTAAAATAGGAAAAACAGATTCTTCTCTTTACTTTAAAAGAGAAGACAACGGTAACATATTCTGTTTAGTAAAAAAAGAAAATCTTATACATGCCCAAAATCTACATAAAGGTGAGAAAGTAATCCTTCCTAATAAAGAACCTTTAATCGAACAAGCAATATACCTTCAATTAAAGGTATATACTCTCACCGAATACCCCGATTTATTTCAAGAGTTAGATAATATCTCCTTACCTGATGTCTTTAATATTCCCTCTGAATTGGTTAGGTATATTAAAGACATCTCCACCTGGAATGTTAAAGGAAAAGCATTTTATCTTCTTTCCTTTGAGAAAGAAGATAAATATATATATTCTTTATTTAATAACAATGGTAGTGAAACTTTAACTACCCTCAAATTCTTAAAAGGTCAAGATAAAGATACAGTTATTAGACTGCTTTATCAATCCTTTACAATAAAAAGTTAGTTTATAGTTATGTATTTAATAAATATGGGATTGGTAGCACATCCTAATCTACCAATCCCTTTTTCATTACAAGAATATCTTAAAGATTATGTAGAAGATTATATTGAATATAAGGGATTAAACCTTGTATTTTACCATCTAGAATGGGTTAATAAATACCCACCTCTTCTCAACTTTATTAAAGAGAATAAAGAGCAGTGTTCATTCATTATTATAGGAGAGGAGAATGATGATATTGAGATATATAATCAATGCGACGAATTACCCGATTTAGGATTTTCTAGAGAAATTGTTATCATCGTTAATGAATAACCTCGTCCCGATTGGTTTATCAGGAGGAATAGACTCAATGTCTCTTCTCCACTACCTCATCAACCGCACTTCCTATGACCCATACGCTCTCCATTTTCATCATGGGGATGAATACAGTCAAAGGGTATATGAATTAGTAAAAGGATATTGTAAAAAATTAAATATCCCCATTAAAGTGGGATATATTCAACCCATCAATAATCCCAGTGAGGATTACTGGAGAAAGGAAAGGTACAAATTCTTTGATGAAGCAGTAAAGGGGTTTAATAAACCTCTTCTTCTTGCCCATCATTACACAGACCAAGAGGTAAGTTATGTAATCAATTGTCTAAAGGGTTCAAAAAGAGGATTCATCCCTCCTGTATCATATAGAAGGGAATACGAAATACATAGACCTCTTCATCTTATTTCTAAAATTGAAATCAAAGAATATGGAAGAATAAATAACCTTCCATATATGGAAGATCCTACCAACTCAACTTCTCAGAGAGGTAAGATAGAGGAAAAGATAGAGGAGTTAAAATTAATTGTCTCTCAAATGGAGGGGGCAATAAAGAATAAATATATAGCCTACCTTCATAAGAACCAATTTAGTTGTTCACCTAATATTCGGACGCTCTTATGAACACAAAAAAAACTGATGTTAAATCATACCCACTCGATATATTCAACCTTCCTCTAAACGAATGGGTAGCTATGGTTACCCCATATGGGGGTCACCCCCGAGGAGAGGATATCCGGCAAGAAGAAAGAGCTAAATATTTATGTCAAACCAATTTAACGATTTCCTAAAGAGTTACCCGAATGCCTCCCTTTCTGTAGTTTTAAAGGAGGATATCAGGGTAGTTGATGGCGACACCCTTCGTATATACGAGGGAAAAGAAAACAATGAGTATATACGTCTACCATGTATAAATTGCCCTGAGAAACTATCTCAAGAAGGGCAATTAGCTACAGAAAAAACCTTGGGTTTTATAGATTCACACCCCCTCTTCCTTATTATCAAAATAGGGAAGGGATATTATGGTAGAACTATAGGTATGGTATTTCCTATTCAGTTAGAACAAGACCTTACCTCCTATCTTCTCGAAGAGAAAGCGGGTGATTTTAAGGATTACAATAATAGCTACTGTCAGCTATATGAAAGTAAACCTTAATTTCAATGTACCTTAATCTCTTCTTAATGGACCTTTATATATAAAGGTCCATTATTATTATTTCATCATTAACCTAACATCAACCTCATCATGAAAACCACCATCAAACCCACCCGCAAGATTAATACAATTTCTCTTGATTTAGAAAGCAACAACCCCAAGAAAGAAAAAATCCCCACCTGGGTTATCGTAAAGGTTCTTCCTAAACCTAATACTCAAGGTAAGGAAGTTAATATCTTTGGGGAATACAATCATCCTGACTTTGGAAAAATCTACACTTTATCAATAATGGTAATGTGTGATGAAACTCGTCTTAAGGACGATACAGACCAAAAGGTTAAGTTAGTGGCATTTGACGATAATGGATATGTCCCTCTTGAGGAAGAGAACTATGGGACATTAAAGGTGAATAAAGAGCAGCTACTGAATATTCAAAATGAGTTAAAGAATCAATACGATACAGTAGTGGCAGTACCACGTCAATCCCAATATGTAAAAGTATGGATAAATAATAATGGAGTAAAATCTATTCAGTTATCGATGTACAACCATAGCGATATTACTTTTGTAGTTTAATAATTTCCATTATTGTGAATAACTTCAAACTAGCTGAATTGGTTACATCTGATATTCAATATATCTCGATTAAGGGCTTTAATAAGCCCAGAGCAGATGTAATCATTCTTTTTTCTATTCCATTACCCCAATCTTGTTGTTTAGTTCGCCGAAATGTTTATCTACTTAAGGTCGAATATCGGGGAACTATAAAGGAAGATAAGACTATCTTTTCCTACGGTATTAACTCCGAGTATGATAACCCTCCTATCCTAAATGGACTAAAGGGGTATCTAGAAGTTAATACGGTACAGTTAAATATCCTTAAAAGTATCTCCAAAGAATCCCTAAATATAGGGATTAAATGGAAATATAATCGGGTCCATTTAAAAGAAAACAATAAAGAAGGAGGGTATATTTACCTGAACTTAAGGGGCAAGGATATTGAATTTACAGGTTTTGATATAGATATAAATAGCAATCCCTGTAAAGTAGATAAAAGAAGAAAGGGAATCCGTCTTCAATTAAGGTCTTTAAAAGAGATATCAGATGCGTAAATTGCATAAATTTTTTATAGGAAAACCCCCTGGTTATCCTTCAAATAAACTATCAAAGATAACCAACTTTGGGAATAAGATAGAAAATATTGGATATTCCTTTGAGATTATCCAAGGAAGTTACAATGGGGAGGGTATTAGTGAAGCTAATATAGATTCTCATATCATTGCTTTTCTTACAGGGTCAATTCTTATTCCCCATATCTATAAAGACTATTTCATAGCTTCTGTTAACAATAAAGTAACAGAAGCTATCCAGTATCAAGCTAGGGAATATATAAAAGATAAGAAAAATAATATCTTTCTTCTATCGGGGGATGGAGATTTTATTCCTATTCTTCAACAGATAGGAGAGTATTCCCAAGAAAAAATTGGGATATATGTAGTATCTAATCCCAAAATTACCCATAATGATATGAAGGTTCTCTTCCCCTTCTTATCCATAGATGATGTTATGGATAAGGAAATAGAGGAGGGAAATAACCTGATTATTGTAGACGGTAATAACTTTCTCAATGGGTTAGCTCAAGGAAATTATATTAAAGATAGAGAAGATTACGATAAAGCCTTCGATTTACTTGAGCAAATAACCATCAAATTAACTTCATCAAAGGACTAAAGACTAAATCATGAATAGCGCATACATTAAAGTAACGGGTAATAAGGAAGTGCTAGAAGCTTTGTGCTTTTTATTACCCCAACTCACCCAAGGTTTAAATCCTTGGAATTTAAAAGTAGAAGAAGTAATCACCGAATTACCAGATTATGCAGAGGATGATATTGAAGTAGAGGATGATATTGAATGGAAAGAGAAAGAAACCTTTAGTCCTCCTTTACAGAAAAGTATTGAAGGGCTTGATAGTTTAAAGAATAAATTAAAAGAACCCCCTACATATAAACCAGATTATGTAGAGAATGATATTGAATGGGAAGAGGAAGAAACCTTTAGTCCCCCTTTACAGGGTTCTTTAGAGGAAAGTATTGAAGGGCTTGATAATTTAAAAAGTAAATTAACAAGACCCACATACTCAATCGATAATGATAAAACACGAAATAACAACCCAAAATCGATTGAGTTTGTAGAGGTAAATGGGTTGTTATTGATTGAAATCGAAATGAAAAAAGACATGAATAAAAAGCAGATTAATAGCTTTGGTCGCTATCTCTGTCAAAGCCTTAAGGGTGTAGATTATCGGTGTGTACCCAATGCGAAACTAGAAATAGACGGAAGTAATTACGCTAAAGTCACTCCCCAAAACAATATTTTCGTGTTGGCATTAACCCCATTACCCAAACCTAATAATGATTCGATTAGCCAAGTTATTAAAGCATATCCAAACATCAAACGAATCTCCCTCTAAATCTCCCTCTAAAGGGAATATCTCGTTATTGATGGGAGCTCCGGGGGCAGGTAAAACCACTGCCCTTAAGGAGCTTAAAGAAGAGATTAAAGGAAAAGATGTTTATGGTTTCTTTTGTGCTACCACCAATTCAGCAGCACAAGAGTTAGGAGGAGTTACCATTCATTCTTTCCTTAATATCCCGATTAAAGAAGAGGATAGAAGATTATCTATTCAAAAGATTGAGAACTCCTTTCTATCCTCTTTCTTTTCTCAAGCCCAAAGTGTGGGCTTCATTATCATAGACGAAGCTTTTATCTTGGATTCATATACTCTTGATTGTGTATATGAAGGGCTGTTTGAAGCCAATAAAAGATTAATAGCGAGGGGGTATAATCCCATTCAGTTAATCCTTTGTGGAGACCCCGCTCAACTTCTATCCTTTAAAGAGGGGAGGTTTTATAAATCTTCCATCTTTAAAGAAGATATCCCGGTATTTGAATTGGAGGGATTATACCGTCAATCAAATTCTCAATATCAAGAGTTATGGCGAACCGCTATTAACTCATATAGAAGACAAGGGAGTACCCAAGATATACAGCAATGGTTAAAAAAAACCAACTGTATCAATCCCTATCTTGAATACAATCCTTCCCATAGCTGTTTTACTATTGCTTTCACGAATAAGCAGGTAGATGAGATTAATCTCAGAACCCTGTTGGAATACTGTGAAAGCAATAATAAGCCGTTTTATGAAGATAGAAAGATTAATTTATTTCTAGCGGAAGGAGCACCGGTAGTCTATACATCCTCCTTAAAAAAGCAGGGTATATTTAAAAGAACAAGAGATGTTATCAATAGTATTTCTCATATTCCAAATAAGAAGTTATTGATAATAAAAACAAATAAAGGGGAGTTTAAACACGTAATAGGAGGGAACGATGTACCCTTCAAACTAGCATATGCAGGAACCATTCACATGAGTCAGGGAGCAACCTTTGATAAGGTTCAAGTGTTGCTATCCGACTTAATGAAATTCACCCCTGGTGCTGGGTTAGTAAGTCTAACCCGTCACAGCAAAAACCTACAACTGGTAGGTAAGAATATTAAGGGGATACTCGATATTCTTAAGCAAGGTATTGATAAAGATGCCCTTGCTTTTCTCAATCAACCCCAAGCTATCCATCTATAAATCATCAAGGAAATTATGAGCTTACTATCTAACAGCGTTCAAACTGCCATCCGTAAAGCAAGTGTTATGGATTCCCAAGATATCTATATTCAAGCAAACTTCTGGCGGAAAGAGGGCCGCTCCTTGGTACGCCAGAAGGGTTCTACCGATGAAGTAGCCCATATCCTCGGAAGCTACGAAGGTCCTCTCCCTCCTAATGATGAATTAGAAAAACTATTCGTCAAAGAGGGCGATATTGGCGATATTAAACAAATCATCAAAGAGAATATTCCTATTCTCTATGGGGAAGGACCCGAGGAGGGCTTATTCCCAATTATTAAGGGAAGTACCTTATCGTTCTTCATTTCTCAAATGGAGTACGAGAAGATTGAGGAATGCTTTAACGAAAACCATTGTAATGCGGTTACATTTCGCTTAAAGGTTCCTCAAGTATGCCCCTATCTTATTGGGCATACTCGAGGGGAAGATACTCGTCCTATCTTCAGCGTCCGTATCAATACCTCTCTCTTCGAGAATGGTATTGATGTAGATGTTTGGAATGCAAATGTTTCAACCATTCCAGTATTTATTCCTTCGCCTTATGAGAATCACCCAATGATTGAGTTTCAAAAGAAGGCTAAGGCATTAGCTGCGGAAGCTGCTGCTAAACAATCTCGTCTGCGTAATGCGGACGAGGTTAATAAAAACACCTCTCGTAATGGGGGTCTAATTATCCCCAGCTCTTTGGTTGAACCTATCGACCCCGTTAAGGCCGCCCTTAGTCGTTAACTTTCTTAATCAAGGTATGGGAGAAGTCGAAATATATCAACTTCTCCCATACCTTGATTTTTTAAAGTGGTATAAATAAATGAAAATAGAAGCGTATAATACTTCCTTAGAATCCATCCAGAAGTTATTACTTCAAAATAATGTTATTCAATGTATAGAAGATTGGGATACTGTAAATGACCTCTCTTCCCTTAGGTTTAAGAGTCCTTTTATTGATTACGAAGACAATTTGGTAAAGTTCGTCGGCAAAGGCAAAAAGGGAGATATTCTTTATCTTTCCCGTGAAGGAGATATAGTCTTTTGTCATAACCTCAACTATTCTTCCTTGGTGTATCGAATGAAGTATTTTAATAAACACCGAGACCGCTTTACTAGTGTTACTCATTCCATTGATGAGCTAATGGCTAAGATAGATGAACGTTTAGAACAACAAAAGGTTCCCTATAAGTTGACCTTTAATAAGGTCGGGAATAAGATACAGTGTATCTTAAACTCTAATATCGAAGAAGCAAAAGCTGAAAGTGTGATACACACTTGGCTACAACGGTTAGCTAACCGTAAGATTTTTAAAGATAATCTTACCTTTTGGTTTTAATATTAACTAACACAAAATAAATCATCATGAATATTAATTCAAATTCAATTTATTCTTTATGTTTATCGATTTATGAACCAAAATATTCAAGATATTATTATATCTTTACAAAAAACGATTGATAGCACCCCTAACTATATAGACCTTAAAGCCATGATAATGGCTCCTCATGTTATATACCAAGGTATAGAGGATATATTATTAATGGCTGAATTAAGGGATGCTTTCTTATCCATAATGATGGATGGAGAAATAAAAGGTATCGATTATAGATACCTTATACTTGATTATTTATTAGATAAGAGTTATCAAATAGACCCTTTATTAGAACAATATAAGGATAACTTTCTAATGGTTATCCAATATCTTATATCACCTTCTTCCGAATATGAGGAACATATACCCTTATATATTCGGAAGAAACATGAGGAAAAAGCCCAAATATTTATCAATAAACATTCACCGTTACCGAGATTAAAATGAAAAGCTTATTAGGAGCGATTGTCTCTTTTTTGGTAATTGTTGCCTTTATTAGTGTGTTCATGAACCCCTCTTCTCAAAAGAAAGAGTATAGAGCAGAGGTAATGGATATCCATAATGGGATATCCAAAGTAAGGTTCTATGAAGTAGAACCTGCATTTAAAACCCATAATCCAAATGATACTACCCTAGTTAAAGCTAAGGTGATAAAAGATAAGGGAGGGGTTGAAGTAGAGTATGAAGGGATTACCTATAAGGTAAATGATAAATCCCTTATAGGTAAATTGGGAGAGTATGTTGATATCTCTCTTAATCTACAAGATTCCCGATTTATTCAGGTTAATAAGGTTTTAGAAAAAGGAAAGTTATACACATTCACTTCAGATATCCACAACAACAATATTGTTGTGGGTAACTTAAATGGATTACCGGTTATTGATGTGAATACTGTTGAGGTAACTCTCCCTCAACCCCCAGAGACTGCTTGCTTCGTAAAGGGAGAAATGGGTACATTTAAATTAGTCAATGACCCTAATACAAATAGTAAATTCTTTTACTATAAAATCCCCACTGCATTTGTAGAAAGAGGGGTATATCTTCAGGTAAGTGATGATAGAGGAAGTGAAGTATCTTTGATAAAAGATACCCATTACTCTGAATTAGCAAATCTATGTAACGGAGAAGAAGTTGAATATGGCGTAAGAGGTAAAGCCTCTTCTAATCTTAGTGAAATCTTCTACCATATCGGATTATAAGGAAACAACAAAATGATTCTCGTAGTTATCGGAATTATTCTCATCATTCTCTCTTTTATCCTCTCCTCAATTCCTAGCTTATCTTTCGTAAGCGGGATTTTATTAGGGATAAGCATTTTAATTTTAACAATTAAACTGAATCTCGTTAAAATCATCCCTCTTATCCAAATTGGGTTGGTTATCACTACCAATAATCCTGTATTCATGTACGCTACCTTAGCTACATTAATGGGTAGTAGAGGATTATTAAAAGCTTATAGGAGTTTAAGAAAAGGGGGTACATATGAGGAAGGGGTAATTGCAAATACCATTAAAGATATCAATACCCAGTGGTATGTAAACTGGTTATGGAACCTCATAATCTTAATTAGCAGTATCTTTACGGGCTCTATCTTTGGTTTACAAGTTATCTCAGGTTTGGGGCAAATTCTCCTTTATATATCATTCTTTATCAGCCCTTTAACCTGGGTTATCTATCTTCTTCAAGTTAAAGAAGATGAGGGTAAATCCACAATGATTAAATATATCATCGGAGGTATCCTCACTTCTGTCCTCTTAATCTTCTCTCTCCTATTTACCTTCAAAGGTATAGGGGCTTTAGGTATCCTTATTCCCCTTATCCTTTTAAGTCAAAGAGAAGAAAAGGTAAAAGTTATTTCTCATATTGATGACGATTTCGGTAATATCGAAATCCAAAGAGGATATACCTCTCATGTCCTCTTAAGTGGATTATTTAGGACTTTATATGTGTTCATTAGCGGAGAAGTGCTAATGAAAATTATCAATCGAGGGGTAGATAAAGAAGAAAGTGATATTAATAGTTTCCACTCCGAAGCTATTTCTGAGGCTTTACAACCCTTTGTCTTCTGGGGTTATCTCTTAAGTAGAGGGGAAATGGATACCTTCTCCCAACTATCTATGAGCTATATTCTTTCAAGTGGGGAGGTTCTTATGCTTATCCTCATCATGCTTTCTATTTGTTCTATCTTCTTTTTCTACCGTACTGAGCTGATTAAGCTCATTGTTAAGGAGACTAATAAACCCATTCCTTATCTAGATGTCCTCTTAATTACCTTTATCTGTACCCTTATCATGGGTAATCCTATCCCCATTCTTATCACCATTACCATCTCTTTTGTATTAAAGATGGTGTTTAAACTTAATCGACTACCTGAATTAAGTAAGAGTATGTCTATTACTCTCTCCCCTATCCTTTTGAATTTCATCTAGGAGGTTTGTTATAAATGAAAATTAAAGTTAATCTAGACATTTTTACTGGTCCTTATCTTGGGGAAATTGATAGTATTAAATTCCTCCAAGATATTAAGGCAAGATTACTCTTTGATTCCCCAATGGGGGTTTTAGAGATAAATGTTCACCAGGGAGCTGTCTTTAAGGAATTAATTTCTATCCTAAAGGAATTGGAAATGACTGTGACTTATGAATTCAAAACCGAATACGGTTCTATATTAGAGGAAAGTCCCAGTAATATAGTTCAATGGTTAAATGACTATCTTAATTCCATTAAGTAATTTAAAGGAAAGAAATAATGTCAATTGAGGATATCAATGTTAAGTTTATGGGTTTATTATTAGACCCATTAACCAATAAACTGAGTGTATCATCGCTCAATATTGGGAGATTATTCATTGAGTATAATCATCCCATCTTTCCTCTTTCCTGGATATCTGATACAGATATTCCTATCATCATTCTTGAGGAAGAAAATAATAAGGATTTCCCTCTATGGTTAAACTCTATGGGGAAGTTCATCTCCTTCTTAAAGGAAGAAGGGATATTAATGGGAGCCGTTAAGGAAAAAGAAGGTTTTCTTACCTCCTTGGATATTCAACGTTATGGCTTCTGTATAGTTGGATATACAGAAGCCGTAACACTAGAGGAATTAAGGAAACAAGAAAATGAGGGGTTAATTAAAATATGGACCCCTCATTCTTTTGGAAATGAAATCCTAATGAATATTTATTCTTTGTTCAATAAATTAGAGAATAAATATATATTCCTAAACCGGGTTAACCCTCACATCTTAATCAGTAAGAATGGGGTAGAAATTAAGGAATATACCACCAGTACCAATAATAGTATGGGGTTAAATATCTCCTTTAAAGATGAGGGAGAGGTATTGGTAAATGGTAAAGAATCCCATAGATATTGTTGGGTATATCCAAATGAATATAAAACTTCATTTATTTTCTGGATAACCCTCCTAAGCTTACCCATCAAACCCACTCTCTCCCAAACATTAGGTTTGATATTTAGTAACACTTTTAAGGGTATATGGAAAGAGGAAATAAATTATGGAGTAACACCCCAAGCAGACTCCATTGCCTTTGCAATTCATTGCAATATCATTAAACCTCTTGAATATCAACTTAAAGAGGATTTATTCCCCCCTTTCCTCTTTAAAAGTCCGGGGAGAATCTCCCCTACTAATAACCCCAGTAGCTCTGATATCCTTCATCATTTTATATCTATTAAAAACCAACCTTGCACACCACATAAATACGCGCAATATGACCAATACGCTATATGCGGTGTAGGAGCTGAAGCAATGGGAATAGGGTTAAGGGTAAATAATGATGGAAAAAAGGAAATCCTTAGTGTTAATATCGACCCAAAGTCGAGAGAAGGGGCAAAGTTATTTAATAGACCCACTAGCAATTGGAAATCTACCACTGCTGAGGGGAGTGAGGATATGCCCTTAACCCCTTCCCATCTAAAGATGGGAACATCAGCAGGACCTACAAGATTCTATGGTATCCGCTTACAGGCAGCTATAACCAATAGCAGATTAGGTCATGGGAGTGGGGTAGCCTCTATCCATCCTAATAAAAAGATTAGCTATAAAATATCTAAAAGGATAGAAGGAGAAATACCCTCTTATCTTATCCCTCCTCCAATAAAGAAGGCTATAAGGGCTAATGGAGGATTTGGGGATGAGTTATTAACTCATCTTATTGAACCCATTAAAAAGAAATTAAGGGATAAGGTGGGTAAGGTATTTAAACCCAATGAGACCATCTTGGAGGTTTGGGATAAATATCCCAAATATCATACCCATATTCTTAAGGCCCCTAATCTAAATCTCGAGTTTACTCTCTTACCCATTAGAGATGAAAACTTTGAGATTATTAAATATAGTCGGTCAAAAACAGGTCTTAATATTAGACTTGATTTGGAAGCAACTCTTAAGGATTCAGAAGTAAAAGTAAGGGTGCCGGGGGGTAAATTCACCACTATCCCGGAAGATATAAGGTTTAAAGATAAAGCAACAAAATGGGATTTATTCATCCCATATGAGGGGATTAAAGGAAGGTTATTAATGTTAACTTCCTTTTCTAACTTTATCTTCTCCCAATATGGGATTGAATCTACTTATGTATCCAATGAAGGTAAATTGGTATTTGATACCCCTATAAACCTATTTAACCAAGAGGTATCTTCCATCGATTTAACCTCAAATGATAACCCATTTGAGGAATGGATTAAAGAGAATACTCAATTGGTATGGGTTGAGAGGGAGATAAATAAACATATCCTTGATTATCTTTATCTTGATAATCAAGATATGGTTCAGTTATTGGGACAAGATAAACCCAATGCCGATATTAGAGTATTGGAAGATATACCTAATGGATATAAGATAGAGGAATATGTTCAGTGCTTAATGGGTGAAATCTATATCAATGTAGAGATAACATCACCACGAGAGTATTTGAATGTTCAAGGGTTGACTCTTGAACAATTGGTTATTATCGAAACCATATCCCCTGAATTAGCCCAGGCTTTAAATGATAAAAGTATAGGTCTTCATCAAGGGGTAAAAACCTTCATCGACTTCTCTGAAGGTAAATATATAACGAAAGCAACAGAAAGTCTTATACCCAAATACTCCCCCACTGATTTTAGTGTATATCTAAAAGATAGATTGAAGATAGAAAAGGTGAAGAGAGAAGGGGATATCTTAAGAGAATGTGAAAAGTTATTACCCAATGGGGTGATAATAAAGGAAACAAAAGGGAAAGGAGTGTTTATACACTTCGGTCTTTTATGTAGTTACGGTCAATCAGGAGCGGTAATAAAAGGATTAAGTTCAAGCGTAATTCATCTAATCAGATTGCTTATTGAAGATTCTTACGATGAAAAAACCATAAAACTATGGGGACAAAAGATACGGATTGAATCCATACAGTGGATTCAACGCATGCAGGGGTTTAAGAAAGGAAACAGCAAAATCATTAAACGATTGGGTAGAACCAATCATCTAGCGGTGGGTATTAAGGTAAAGACAAGTCAATTACCTGAAGTAGAACACCGGGATGGTTTACCTGTATTCCTATTCCACCCTCAATGTGAGGCTATCAAGAAGCTTCGATTAAAAGATGGGGATTATATTGGAGTCGGTAGAAACCCAATGAGTTCCCTAGCTTTTGGTATAGCTGTCATAAGTTCATATGCTCATATTGGGCATATAAGATGTTCCCCTATTGTTTGGGATAGGGCCGTAGCAGGAGATTCAGATGGAGACCCTACCTTCATAATGAACCTGATGAATCTAGGAATAGATATCAGTGAAGAGGAGATGAAAATATGGAATAACTCCCTTTTAATGTCAGGGAATAATGAGTTCCTTAAAGATGACAACTTTAAAGGATTTGTATCTCCCAAAAGTAAATGGGTAGATAAGGTAATAGATAGCACCAAGGGTATTCCTACTTATCAACCCAATCCTCTTGACCCTATAACCACTATTATTCCTTCTGAAGATTTCGTAGATAAATCAGAAAAGGTAGCAAATCATTATGCCTATAACGTAGGTAATGGTTATGGTATATTCTCCCTTCTCTCTTTCTGGTGTGCTAATCAAGTAGCATTATTAAGAAAAGAGAATAAAGATAAGAGTATATATGAGATAAATAAGAAGATTAATGAAGACCCAACCATCGTTAATCTTCAAAAGGCTCTCATATTATCGGGAAGGATTATTTATGAAGCTAAAGGTTTAGGAGGTTATTCAAAGGATAGAGCTGAAGTATTCGAGGTATTAAGGGCATTATCCTTCCAAGAAAATGGAAATATACTGAAGGTATGTAAAGATGGAAAATGGATATATGCTTCATATAAAGACATGACAAAGTATAGGGAAGAAGTCTTTTCTATTAGAGATGGTAAGAAATTATTAACAGAAATGTTATTAGGTGAAGATAGAGATAGAGAAGCGATTAATAAAATCGTTCAATCTAATGCTCTACGTCTTACCTTCTCTTTATTAGAAAAAGGAAAGGGTCTTCCCTATAATAATTCCCTTATAGACGGGATATGGCCTAGTACCCAACAAAGAGCGGCTATCTATGGTAGTCTTAGACGACTAGGACAAGGGAGCTTCTCTGAAGGAGTAAACGGCTTATCTCTCCCTCAAATCGTAGTAAGTTTAGGGGAAGATGTAATTAATAATTTCATTAAGTCCGATATTATTCATTACTATCTCACCCAAAATATCCCTTATTTAGCTCGACTACATAATCAGTTTAAACGTTATCGATAGTAAGCATGAACATAATTAGAGGCCCTTAAGGTACTGTTAATATAATCTACTCTTAAGGTTTTCATAAAAGAACAATCATCAAACATCATCACTACAGGTAAGTATGACTCAAGAAACTCAAGCTCAAGAAATTCGGAAAGCACTGAAAAACAAAACAAGCGAGACCAATACTGTCTTCACTAATGAAGAACTAGATAAGAACCTCTTTAAACCCCCAAGCTATAAAGGCCCCGATAGCTTTGCTGAAGCTATCGAAATCGTCAAGAAACATGAGGGTATCCCATTAAAAGAGATACCATTTAACGAACGAATCGGCTATGCCGAGATTGAATTGATTCTACCCCGGGAAAATACCCCTTTAGGAGTACAGGAGCAGCAACGATTAATCGCTAAGGCAGTAGATTGGGGTGGAATGCATATTCAATACCCCAACAAAAACGGCTCGGTAGAGTGTGTTAGATTGGATGATTCGAATCCAACCATTGTTCAAGTGGTATTTAATATGGGGAATATTCCCCAATTGGAAATGTATCTACGGAAGATGGGAGGTCAAGTCTTCCGTATGGGCTTGATATTTCAAGCCGTGGTAAGTTTCGTAGAGTTGGACCAGATTAATAAACAAGCAAACTATCTTGCTATGCAGGTTAGCGGTAATCTGGAAGGAGATGAGGAAGATGATGAAGCCTTTAAATGGAAGGGACTAAACCTCGCTGGGGTATATCTAGACCCCAAAACGATTAGCGTTACTGCTGGAATGTCCAATATCAACCCGGAAGATACGAATAAGCTAAATTTGATTCTGTATGAGAATCAAATTAGAAATACCGAGATGTATCGTAAGCAACGTATCAGCGAACTCCGGGAACTCCAGGAAATGCAAGCTCCCGTTTCTTCTATTAACCAAGCGGGCGGTGTTCCCGATATAGATGTTTAATCTATCACTTATCGTTCTGAATTAACCATAAAGGTTCAAGTTTAATTTCAACTTGAACCTTTATTTATCTTGTAAACACCTAAATAGAGTGGAAAAGGGTATGCAAAGAGTTGGGGATAATGGACTATCAACACTATTTGGTAATCTAAGAAAGCAAGCAAATAACCATAGTAAGGAGCAATATATAAGAAATATTTCATTCAAACATATATTTTTTCATTTACTTGAAATGCGTAGTATCCCCATCGATAATAAAATAAAAGAGATATATTCCAATTTCTTGATTTCAGGTAAAAGGGTTTCTAAAGGAAATCTTTGCTTACATTTACAAAAGGTTCTTAGTGGTGCTCTCTATTACCAACTACTTAAAGAGTATGAAGAACCCTTAATTATTTCTTGTTTTTATTTAATAGGAGATGAAGGATATGCTTATCTATATCAGGAGTTACCCGATGAATTAAAAACAAGAATAGAAATACAAGCTCGTAAGGATATCAATAAATATTTAGGGGTTTGTTTCCAAAGACAAATGAAATGATAAAACTTCTACTTTATAGAAAGAGGGAAAGAGTAAATAATCCTTCCGCTTTCAAACTCAATGGACCAAAAGGTATAGTCACCAATATAAGTCCTAAAGGGGATATATATGTAAAAGGAAGATGTATATATGCCAATATCCCAGATGAATATAAGGTTAGATTAGAGGTGGATAATATATATCTAATAAATAAACCTCTGACGGTTGTAATTAAAGAACGTCATCATATTCGACAATTATTGGATATATGTGAATATGATTACTTTAATCCCATCCTAAGTAATAACCATTATCTCATCAAAAGAATACCCAAATATTTTACCTTAAGCGTAAATAAGGGTATTCCTAGATTACCTAAAACGGGATTTTCCATTACTAATACTAACCCCAATCCTAATCAATCCGAATTGATAGTGGATTTGATAGAAGACTCAACCCTTAAAGGGGAACACCTATTCCATCTTCCATCCGTCCCTATCCTAAAAAATTAGCTCTGAATATAAAGAGGAAAAGAAAGGTTTAGTTTCAGACGCTAGAGGTTTATTATCAGGTAATAAAGGTTTAGTTTCAGACGCTGAGGGTTTATTAGGGTTGAACCATTCTCCTAAAGAGAGAAGAAGGTAAGGGGGAAGTAAAAACCATTCACCATAAACTCTATACTTCCCCATCTTTTCGTGTAACAACTTCTCTCTTAAACTCATATCATCGGTGAAAAAATAATCAATAATCTTTAAAGGAAAAGGACAACATTCTTGTAATTGTTTAAATCGATTATGAACATTTTTAGTTCTCCCTATCTTATAACGAGGGGGTTCAGAAGCAACCTTAATTAAATAAACATATCCTTTCTTAGATTTCATAAGTTTAACCTATAGAGAATCAACAATACTTTGTGTTAAAGAGGAATGAAGAATGAAATAATTCTTAGATAAAAGGAAAAAGATGTGTACATTATCTCGAATTAAAAGGAGAAAATAAAGATGATTAAAAGCGAATACGACTGTGCAATTCAAGTAGTAGACGACTCAATGATAATTTTATCATTAAATCTGGGACAACTTGAAGGACAAACAAAAGATTCATTAAAAGAGGAATTATATCGAGATAGTGCGGAAAGCCTTGAGATAACCCAAAATAAAAATGAATTACTTATTAGGTTATCTCCGGTATTTGATACCGAAGATGTAACGAGGTTCCTAACAGCAAAGCTAAAGGAAAAGAATATCAAGTATAAAATAATCAATGGATAAGATAGAATAAAGATACAGCCCCCTTAGCTTAATGGATAAAGCCATTGCCTTCTAAGCAATTGATATAGGTTCGATTCCTATAGGGGGCGTTTTTTAATAAAGATAAAAAGTTCAATTTCAATGCAATCAAAAGACCAGCACAAGCTCAAGAGTTATCCTGGGAAGAATATCTAACAGGACTTTCATCTAAAGGTAAAGCTACTGTTGATGTGTCTTATCAACGGATAAGAAGTACCTTTACTATTGAAGAGTTAAAGCTATTACTAATCCCTGATAAACATTATCAGGATAATCCGAAAGATGATTTAGTACTGTCGTATCATCTGAATAATCTACAGACTTGCTGCTTACGTCTATTATTAATAGATGAAAGAGTAGCATCTGATATTAACTTCTGTGATAGAAAGACGGCTAAATTACCCTTCGGAACAGGATGCACTCAACTCCTTGCTGAGACTATAATCTACTTACTTATACCTTAGGAGATAGAAATATGTACCCAGTACATATCGTCGAACAAATCATCAATTGGACCCGCAATGGTAATCTCTTATTCACTAATAGAGGTTCTGTATCAAACATTGATTGTCTTCTAGTATATCTACTTAAAGATACAGAAGTACAAGCTACTAGCTGGATTCATCCTTTATCAGAAGAGGAGGCTTATCAATACCATCACGCTTTCTACATGGAAATAGGGGAAGCATATCTGGATACAGATGTAGAAGGTTTAGCCAAGCGGTATAAAGACGCTCTGACTGTCGTTATCTGCAATGAAACTACCTTTGAACAGATAAAGGAAGTATTTAATTAAACCTAGTAGAGAATCTTTAATAAATATTAAGGATTCTCTAATATCTTTTACTATTAATGACACCTTATATAGTTATCTATATGGGACCGTTCTAAGTCGGTGATAGTAGATAAGAAATATATCTACAAAGTCAGAAGAATAGTAAGGAATACTTGGCGGTATCATTCACTCAAGCCGTCACACAATAAGATGTTAAGAGGATATATAAATGGATAAGAATGAGGTAACAACAGGAATCTATCAAGATATAGAAAAAGTCTCTATTTGGTTAGAACTCATGAAACTTGAGCTCAGTAAAAGACAGTTTTCTCATGACAGAAGTAAGTTTGGAGTTGATGAGTTAGAGGTTTATAAAGAATACACCCCCAAATTAGAACAAGTTAATTACAATTCAAAGGAATATCATGAATACCTAAAAGAGATAAAGAAAGGTATTCAACACCACTATCAACATAATAAACATCACCCTCAATTCTATGAAAATGGGGTCATGGGTATGACCTTAATAGACCTACTAGAGATGACTTGTGATTGGAAAGTAGACGCAGATTCAAAAGGAGTGAGCCTATATGAATTCATTATTTCCAATAAAGAAAGATTTAATATACCTGAACCTTTAGTACAGATACTTAAAAACACAGCTTCTAACTTGGAGGGATTAGATAATCCCTTTATAAATCTTAATACCCAAGCTAATTTATAGGTCTTTATATACCCAATATATCTAAGGTTAAATCAGGAATAGGAAATGAAAATACAAAAGGTTGAAGTAAAGGATTTTAAAGGAATTAAGAATATAACCTTAGATTTCACAGATGAAGAAACAGGATTAGGTAAAGACTTAATAGTCTTGATAGGTCCAAATGGGTCAGGAAAGACTTCTATTCTAGAAGCTATCGCTCTCACTACTAATCTGGGGGTGACACTAGATTCTACTAATATCGTTAAAAAACTAGGAATTAATACTCGTTTAATTTCGCAATCACCCCCTAAAATAGAAATAGAAGTAGGTCTTAATGATGATGAATATAGAGAAGTAAATAAAACAATACCAGTAACAGTCAAATGGGAAAATGACCAGATTGAAAGCAATATTCCCTTTGAACTAAAAGGAAAAATACTATATTACTCACAAGACCGGAAGGTAGATATTGAGTGGATAAAAGAAGAACTTATTTTATTTAAAGCAGTTCATGATGATATTAAGGAAGGAAGGATTAACTTAGAAGAAGGAGAAAAGGATTTATATGAGGAGTTAGAGGAGTTATACGGAAAAATATTCTACTTAAATGATGGGGATAACTCATTTGAGTTATCCGAAATGGGAAGAGGAGAGAAGAGAATAATGGAATTATTAATACATATAGTGTCAGGGGGAATCAATAACTCCATCATCTTAATAGATGAACTATATCTTTATCCTCTAAATCAACAAGCTTTTATTAAAGTCCTACCAGATTTAGGGGAGAATAATCAATTCATCATCACCTACTCAGAAACCAAATACCTAAACTCTGATAACATCATTCATCTAAATCAACTCACTCAATAGAAAGATTCCTTTATTTCTCCAAAAGAAGATATTGAAAT
>Ga0102948_1000284_pt1 | contig 19862 bp, 19 predicted proteins | sample SalPonA_A_H2O_MG_FD_78211 | JGI IMG/M metagenome (GOLD analysis project Ga0102948, IMG submission 78211) | Water microbial communities from South San Francisco under conditions of wetland restoration - Salt Pond MetaG R2A_A_H2O_MG | ecosystem: Environmental > Aquatic > Non-marine Saline and... | reverse complement strand
GGGTTCCTCTGCCAACATGCGGTCGCAGACGGTTGTTTTTCCACTCCCGGCCGGCCCGGAGACAATCAGAAGGAGTCCGCTGTTTCCCGCTGTCGGCATAGCAGGGTCAGCGAAAGCATGGTGAGGGTCAGCCCGGTAACGGTAAAAATGCCTCCAAATACGCGGGGCCGCCGCTCCGCCCGGTAGAGCCAGGAAATGAAATCGCGCAGCTTGTAGGGACTCGCCCCGAGGATTAGGGCGACAACAATCGCCAAATAAACGACCCCTTTCAGAGTCAGTGTCGCGAATTCATAGTTCATGTAGGTCGCCTGCAGAATGGCCCCTGCGATCAGCAGGGTCAGTGCGGCGAGGCCGCGGACCGCCAAAAAGTCGGGCACGAAGAAGAACGAGCCGACCGCAGTGCCGAGGAAAACAATCAACAGGAGCTCTTTATACTGCCCGAAGTCGGCGGGGCCCAGTTGCGTCACCTTATAGAGAAACCAGCCCGTCGCCGCACTCATCAGGACAACTGCTGCCACTTGCGAGCGGGGAAAGGCCTTGACCTGCTTTTCTGAGCGCATCCCGTGCCAGAGAAAATGGCCACCAAAGGCGGATAGGAAAAGTCCCGAAAGAAGGGTGATAAGAAAGGGAGACATGCGTGCGAGCAGTAGAAGGTGGAAATGGAGCGGAGGAAAGCCGAAATTCGCGCATCTTGCCGGTGGAAGGCTTCGGACGCCTTCTTCACTAAAATAGGCGAATTTTTTTTCGTTAAAATTTCTTCGCGTTTACTTGAAATCGGGCAGCATCCCAATTTATTCTCTCATCGGTCTAATGACGTTGGCTGATAAACGACTCCTTTCCAGTTTTTAAGTTCGTCAGTCAGCGTGCATTCAAAAACAAAGGTTTAATCACAAAAACAATGAACAGCAAAACAAGCACCTCTCTCTTCGCCCTCGGCCTCGCGCTGGCGGCAACCTCTCTCAACGCGCAAGGCGGGGTCGTCCTTTTCGGTGAGTCCGGCGAGGCACCAGCTCCGGAAGACGGGTGTGTCCGCCCGCTCACGGCACCTTACTTCAATGAGGACTCTTTTGTAACGACCGGTTTCCGCGCTTGGTATGTGAATCACCACTTCTATGGTGACACGATCGGTGGTGACCTCACGGTCATGGCCTTGCAGGCTCGTCTCGCGCTGACCGAGAGTCTGCAACTCGTCGCCTACAAGGACGGCTATTCCGAGTTCAGCGATGACACGGCTCTTCTCGGCGGTAACGACGGATTCAATGACATCGGCGCTGGCTTGAAGTGGGCCTTCCTCCAGGACTGGGAGAGCAACTTCCACATGGCGGCTGGGCTCGGCTATGAGTTTGGCTGGGGCGATGACAAAGTGCTTCAGGATACGGACGTGCTCCGCCTTTGGTTATCTGCTAATAAGGGCTTTGGCAAACTGCACTTGGGTGCCGTCGTGAACTACCTCTATGCGGTTGATGACGACAAGGATCCGCTTGGAAATTCCGATATGGTCACGGTTTACCTGCATGCCGATTACTATCTGACGGAGTGGTTTAGCCCGGTTGTCGAAATCAACGGCTATTTCTCACAGGATAGCGGGCAAGGTTTCTCGGGAGTGGATGCAGCAAGCATCGCCGGAGGTGAGGACGAAGACACCATCACGGGTGCGCTCGGTTTTGAAGTCCGCCCCTTCGCCGATGAATTCGGTATCCGTGCTGCTTACGAGACTCAGCTGACCAACAACACGAGCCTCTTTGGTCATCGTTGGACGGTCTCGGCGGTTTACGAATTCTAGTTTGTTAACGTTTGTTTATCGAAGGGCGGCCTGCGGGTCGCCCTTTTTTTTGAAGGCGATCCAGAGGATGGGCGGCATTCGGTCCGGCGAGGTTGCGGGCGGTTCGTGTTGTTCGACCTGCCAGATTGCCTCCGGCAGTGCGCGCATCCAGCTTTCGACGGTCGCGGCTTCGGTGTAGCCGCCGGGGTGGCCGCGATAAGCGGTGACGAAGAGCATCCCACCCTCGCGAAGCAGTGGGCCCACCGCGTCGAGGGCAGAGCGGGTCTGTGCCGGGCTGGTCGTGAGACTCTTGTCGCCTCCCGGCAGGTAGCCGAGGTTGAAGGTGGCAGCGGCGATTTGTTCCCGGTAGCGCTCCTGCAGGCTGGCGAGAACCACGGCGTGGTCGCCTTGCAGGAGCTCGCACGGCTCAAGGGCCTGCGCGGCACGCAGCCGTTCGCGGGTCGCATCCAGCGCCACTGTCTGCAGGTCGATCGCGAGGACTTTTCCTGTTGAGCCGACGAGCTGAGCCAGCATCAGGGTGTCATGGCCGTTGCCAGCAGTGGCATCGATCGCGACCGCTCCTTCCTGGAGGGTTGCTTTGAGTTGTTGGTGGACGAGCTCGGTCAGGCGCATGGGAACAGGCGTTGAATATCGGTTTCCGGGTGCAGAGCACCGGCATGAAAGAGAAAGGCATGCATCTCGCGGCTCAGAGTGGGGGCGAGGGAGGCACCCTTGGCCCCAAGACCATTGAATACGAAGAGGCCCGGCACCTCAGGGTGCCGGCCGAGCAGAGGCTTAGCATCGCGCGTGCTCGGGCGGATGCCAACGGGCTGCTGCAAAACCTCAAGAGCCTGGGGCGACGCGGTCATCTGCGCAAAAGCTTCGCGCAGCTCAACCCGTGCCTCGCCCGTGGGCTCCGGCCTGAGGTCCTGCTCGTCGTAAGTGGCGCCGATCCGAAAGCTGCCGTCCGGGTAGGGGAGCAGCCACTTGCCGTGATGAACGAGTCCATCCGGTGCAGGAAACGTCTCGCTGCGGCAAAGGAGGGTTTCCCCTTTGGCCGGGGTCAGGGGCAGGTCGCCGAACCAGGGGTTGGCGCGAAGAGCCGCCCCTTCGCAGAAAATGACCCGGTCAAAATGCTCGCCGCCGTAAGTCCAGCCAGAGCCATGGGGTTTTAATCCTTCGTAATCGAAGACGGCATCTTCAAAGCGGCCAAGGCTGCTGAAATAGTGGCGCAGGATATCCACGACCTGCGGGAGATCGACATAGGCGGCCCCGTGGATGTGCAGGCAGCCATGAGCATTGCGGAAGGGGCCCAAGTGGCCCGAGGGTTCCGCGAAGTCCCCGAGCACGCCCGCATAACGCGGGTTGCGACTCCGGCGCCCGGCACGTTTCGCGTCCTCTGCGTTGAGGCAAAAGCGTGTGGCAGCGATCGGGTGGAAGACATTGACGGAAAAGCGCTTCTCAAGTGAGCGGTAAAAGCGGGCCGCCTCTGTGGCGAGGGTGTCGAAGCGCCAGGACTTGGTCATCCAGCGCCCGGTCACCGGGTTGATGATTCCCGCAGCGGCCTCCACCGCGCTGGGGAGCTGTGAGCTGCCAATCAGCCGAAATGGCTGCCCTGCCTCCTGCAGGCGCCAAGCGATGGAGCATCCGGCGAGTCCTGCGCCGACGATCAAGCTTTGAGTTGAGGGTTGTTTGCTGATAATAGATTCCTTGAATAGACAAAAACGCGGGAGCGGGCTCCCGCAACTAGCTGTGCACCCAATACGCGCTATCCTCAATCGAATCTTTGGCAAATCCACCGGGGAATTGCCTCCGGGTAGTTCGCGGGCGGAGCGCGGACGCTACGGGGAGGACCGGGCGGAGCAATTTTGCCGCGAGGAACTCGGCTACCGGATACTCGCGCGAAACTGGCGCAAGGGTCGCGACGAACTGGATCTGGTCTGTATGGATAACGGGGTCATCGTCTTTATCGAGGTGCGTGCCCGTTCCGAACATGCACTCGTCCATGGCTATGCCTCGGTTGATACCCGGAAAAAGAAAGTTTTATTGCGCGCTTGTAAGAGCTACCTCAAGGGCTTGCATAAGCGGCCAAAACACTACCGTTTCGATATTATCGCGATAACACTTAAAGAAGGCAGTTGCGGCGAGCTTCACCACTACGCCAACGTGCCGCTCTTTCATAAACACTACACCGCCTAGCCTGTATGACCCAAGCCAGTGAAGAAGAAGCCCGTCACCCTTTTCTCAAGGGGTTGAGTAAGCACCGGGGCGCACCGCCCACGGTGATGGTCATTTTCGGCGCGTCCGGAGATTTGACCGCGCGCAAGCTCGTTCCGGCCATTTTCAACCTCGGGTTGGACAACCTTCTGCCGGGGGATTTTCACCTCATTGGATATGGACGGAAGCCGATCGAGGACGAAGACTTCCGCGCGCAAATGGATGAGGCCATCGAGGAGCACTCCAGGAGGCCGCTGAGCAAAGAGATCTGGGAGCGCGTCCGTCAGAACACCAGCTACCACGCCGGTGGCTATGACGAGGCGGAGGCCTTCACCTCGCTGGCTGAGAAAATCGACGCGATCGAGAAGAGCCTCGGCCGCGAGGTGCAGCGCCTGTTCTACATCTCCACCCCGCCGAGCGTCTTTGAGCCAATCATCGCGAACCTCGGATCGAGCGGGATGGCCCGGGCGCATCTGCACACGAAGTTCGCTTCCAAGGTGATTATTGAAAAGCCTTTCGGGCACGACCTGAAATCGGCCCATGCACTCAACGCCTCGATCAAGGAGGTTTTCGAGGAGTCGCAGGTCTACCGCATCGACCATTATCTGGGGAAGGAGACCGTGCAGGACCTGCTCGTGCAGCGTTTCGCCAATTCCATCTTCGAGCCGATCTGGAACCGCGAGTATGTCGCCTGTGTGCAGATCACGGTAGCGGAGAGTATCGGTGTGGGTTCGCGCGGAGGTTACTACGACACCAGTGGTGCCCTGCGGGACATGATTCAGAATCACACCATGCAGCTCGTCGCGCTGACTGCGATGGAGCCACCGGTCTCTCTGGACCCGGAGTCGATTCGCGACGAAAAGGTCAAGGTGCTCAAGGCGATCCAGCCGCTCTCGCTCGATCCCGAATCGGGCGATGTCGTGCGGGCCCGCTACGAGAGCGGCCTCGTCGATGGCGTGCCGGTCAAAGGCTATCTGGATGAGGAGGAGATTCCCGCTGATTCCTCGACCGAGACCTACGCGGCTCTGCGCCTCTCGATCAACAACTGGCGGTGGAAGGGGGTGCCTTTCTATATTCGCTCCGGGAAGCGAATGGCTCGCCGGGCCAGCGAGATCGCGATTCAGTTCCGCCGCCCGCCGGGTATCCTATTTTCCGAGGGCAATAAATTCGACGTCGCGGCGAACACCATGGTCATCAGCATCCAACCGGACGAGGGCGTAACCCTCGTCATGAACTCAAAAATCCCCGGCCTCGAAACGCGCACCCAGCCAGTCAAAATGCACTTCCGCTATGCCACGACCTTCGGCTCCAATACGCCGGAGGCCTACGAGCGTCTGATTCTGGACTCGATGGTTGGCGACAGCACCCTGTTTATCCGGGGAGATGAAACCGAGGCCTCCTGGAGGCTCGTCACACCGATTCTTGAGCATTGGGCCGAGTCCGGCGCGGAGGGGTTGGCCGGCTATGCGGCCGGTTCGTGGGGGCCGAAGGAGAGTGAAAATCTGCTGGCCGTCAACGGTCACGAGTGGCGCCGTTCGGGGTAGTTGAATTGTGGATACAGCTATGAAAGATCTGATTGATGCACTACCGGGAATCGACACGCCGGTAGGCAAGGTGACGCAGCGGCTCAACTCCATGTGGGAGGCCAGTGCCGGGGGCTCGCCTTCGGAGTTCCGGGCTTCGCAGATGAATGTGGTCCTGCACTTCGGGTGGGAGGTGAGTGCGGAGGAGGCGGCGGAGCGTTTCAATACGCTGATCCAGTTTGCCCAGCGCTACCCGAGCCGCATCATTGTGCTCTGCCCCTGTGCTTCGATCGAGGACGGGTCGATGCGGGCCAAGTTATTCAGCCAGTGTTACATCGGCGACTCGCACCGCGAGATGTGTTGCTGCGAAGCTTTAATCTTGGGTTACCAACCCGATAACTGCGGCTACCTCGGGAATCAGGTTTCCGTATGGCTAGAGTCGGATCTGCCGACCTACCACTGGTTCAACCGTGTCCCGGCCGATCGTATCCGAGGCTATTTCGATAATCTGCTGGTCGGGGTCCGGCGCTCGATTTACGATAGCAGCATCGAGCCTTCGGAGCTTACTGCGCTTGATTGGCCGGAACCGGGGCGGGTCCGTGATCTGGCCGAAGCCCGGCTCCTGCCGGTGCGGCAGGCGATCGGCCAGTTTCTCAGCGGCTATGCGATGCACCAGCTGTGTCGGGGCCTCGAGTCGGTAACGATCACGCATGCCGCTTCAATGGGAGGCGAGGGTCGTCGGCTGATGGAGTGGATTCGCGGCTGCCTCGCGGATTGTGGCGGATGCGGCGGTCTAAACTCGGGGTGCGTGGTCGGCAAAACCTGCGCAGCTCTGCAGGCTGACTACGCAGTTGAGCGTTGTGACGGTGAGGATTGCCTCCTGACTTTCGAACTTCGCTATGAGGATGATCGTCGCTTGCGCTGGAAGATGTTGGGCGGTGGGCGCTTCGGCCGGGTCGAGGCTTCGTTGGGCAAGGGCGAAGAGGAACACCACATCCGCATCAAGCCACTCGGACCTGCGCAGATGATCGCTGAAGCACTCCTCTTTTAGAAGTGCGAAGCGGACTTATTTGCCGCTTTCGAGGCTGTCGAGAGCGGCCAAAACGTCATCCATCTGGCCGCCGGTGGCTGCGCTCAAGTCGCGCCAAACCAGGGTGCCATCTTTGAAAAGATAGGCCTGCCGACTCCAGCGCCCCTTGCCGAAAGCCTTGGCAACTGCTTTGTCAGTATCCGCTATTAGGGTGAAGGGGAGTTTGTGCTTCTCCCGAAACTCGGCTTGTGTTTTAGCGGTGTCGGAGGATACGCCGAAAATCGCCACTTTTTTTTCCTGTAGGACATCCCAGCCGTCGCGCAGGCTGCAGGCTTGTTTCGTGCAACCGGGGGTCATGGCTTTTGGGTAGAAGAAAACAAGGGTGGTGCCCTCGCTCAGAGCTTTGCCGAGGTCAATGGGCTTACCCTCATGGTCGACGCTGGTAACGGCGGGAGCGGGATTGCCGACGGTTAATTCATCTGCCTGCAATAGTGAGTTAATAAAAGATAAAGACATCAGTAGGAGAATGCTGATTCGCATCCCGTCCAATCGCTCGATCCCTCTGCAAACTTACAAGCTATCTGTCAGCTTCTGCGTGGTGTGCTCGAGCCGGCTGGCCAGAGTTTCCAGCATCTTGCTTGAGATTTCAGGGTGCTCCGCCAAAAACTCCGGCAGCGTAAATTCGGCATACTTGGTCACCTTGACCGGGGTGCGCGCTCGCACGGTGGAAGTGCGGGGCTTACCGAGAATCGCACTAACCTCACCAAATATGGTGCCGGGAAAAATCAGGACGTTTAGCGTGATCCCATCTTTAACCACTTCGACTGAACCTTTTTCGAGAACATAAAACTCTTTGCTGCTGTCACCTTGACGGATGATAACTTCTCCCGCTCGAAATTCCACAGTCGATTCCATGAGAACATTTAAGACGACTCTCAAGCACGCAGCAAGTCCGCGTTTGTTTAAATTGCGTTGACGGGTCCGCAGCAGAATTAGAGAGATGAGCACAATGCCACGACCTACGCCATGCCTCCTCGCGATGCTTTGTTGCCTGCTTTTATCCGGCGGCTGCCGCCCTGCGGGAGTTGAGGTGGTTAGTGAGACCGACGAGAAGCAGTATCAGCTGGCCCAGGATTTTAAAAACCAGGGCCGCATCGAAGAGGCTTTGAGCGCTTTCCTGCGGGTGATCGATGCGAGGCGCGATGCCCCCGAGTCGCACCTGGAGGCGGGCTACATCTACCTGCGGACCATGCGCGACCCTGTTCGCGCGATCTACCACTTTGACCGCTACCTGCAGTTTAAGCCGCAGTCGCCGCAAGCCTCGCAGGTGCGGCAGTTAATTGAAACCGCGCAGAAGGAGTTTGCCCGGCAACTCCCGGCTCAACCCTACGAGGGCGAACTGGACCGCCTCGACCTGATGGAATTGGTTAAGTCGCTCAAGCGTGAGAACGAGACCTTGAAACGGGAGCTCGTAGCCGCGCAAAACCGCGTATCGCAGCTGGAGAACGTCGTCGGGCAGGCGCGGCGGATTCCACAACCGGAGGCAAGCACCCGTATCGTGCAGAGCCAGCCGCAAAGCCGCCCGCCTGCTGCGGGCACGCCTCCGCGGACGACCAATAACCGCAACACCGCACCCGATCCGGCCAGCGTGCCGCGCAGCTACACCGTTCAGTCCGGCGATACCTTGAGCACGATCAGCGCCCGCTTCTATGGCACACCCTCCCGCTGGATCGACATCTATCAGGCCAACCGGGACCGACTCTCCAGCGAAAATGCACTCCGGGTCGGCCAGGAGATCCGCATCCCGTAGACGCCTCGCCCGGATTGACCAGCGGGTTTGACGGGGTTCCCTCTTTCGGACTAAGCTCTCGCATGCGGTTTTTCGATCACAACGCAACCACACCCCTCCTGCCGGAGGCCAAAGCGGCCTGGCTGGAGGCGAGCGAGTCGCACTGGTTGAACCCCTCCAGCCCCTACCGCGCAGCGGCCGCTACGCATGCCCGGATGGAAGCGGCGCGCGAGCGCCTCGCGTGCCTTCTTGAAGTGGACCCGTGCCGCGTCGTTTTCAACTCAGGAGCCACGGAAGGCAATAATGCGGTCTTCGCGCATTGGTCAAAAAGTCTCAGAGAATCCGCAACGATCGCAGTGGGGGCGACCGAGCACCCCAGTGTGCTCGAGCCTGCGAAACGCTATTTCGAAAATAAGGTCGATCTGCTCCAGCCGGATGCTTCGGGTGTGATCCGTCCCGAATCCCTCGGCGAGGGCTCAATCGGGGCCGTCTCGGTCATGGCGGCGAACAACGAAACCGGTGTCCTCAATCCCTGGTCGCGCTGGGTGGAGGCGTGCCGCGGACGCGGATTGCCCTTCCATTGTGATGTGTCCCAGTGGGTCGGGAAAATGCCGCTCCCGGATTTGGGCCGTTGCGACTACCTGACTGCGTGCGGACATAAATTCGGCGGTCCCCGGGGCGTGGGCTTTCTTCTTGTGCCCGAGGGCTTCGCCGGTGGATTTGCCGGAGGTATTCAGGAACAGGGCCGCCGGGCCGGGACGGAGGATGTGGCGGGAATCCTCGCCATGGTCGCCGCGCTGGAGGCTTGCGAAGGAAACGCTGACCGGCGAACCAGCGCGGGCAAGGCGCGTTTCAACGAAGGGTTGACGCGCGCGATTCCCGGAGTCCGCTTCATCGGCGCGGAGGCCCCGACCTTGTGGAATACCGTTTCCGTGATCATGCCCCGGTTTGGCAGCGCTCGGTGGATCCGCTCGCTGGAGAAACGGGGGTTTCTCATTTCGGCGGGTTCGGCCTGTTCCAGTGGGAAGCAGGGACCCTCTCATGTGCTGGCCGCCATGGGGCTCGAAACCGACGCCGCAGGCAGGACGCTTCGGATCAGCTCCGGCCCGTCCACCACCGCGGAGGATTGGGACGCGCTCCTCGAGGCCTTTGTTGACAGCCATGCCTCGCTTCTGGCCGAGCCGGCCAGCGGCCCGTCGAAGGTTATTTCGATTTAGCGGCCATGCGTTTCCTCAACCTCCGTCTACAGGATTTTCGAAATGTTGCCTTCACAGAGCTGCGTCTCGATGCCGCGCACACCTTTCTGCTCGGCTCGAACGGTCAGGGGAAGTCGAACCTGCTGGAGGCTCTCAGCCTGGTCACGGCCCTGCGCTCGTTTCGGACGCAACAGGCAGCCGCCCTCCCGCGCCGCGAGGCGGGTCAATACGCACTTGTTTTCCAGCTAGAACATGAGCGCTACGGTGCGACCGAAATCGAGATCCACGGGGGACGGTTGGGGCGCAAGCTACTGGTCGATGGCGAACCGGTCCAAAAGTTGGGGGATTATATCGGCCGCTATCCTGTCGTTCCCCTCAGCTCCGCCGACTACCAACTGCTTCGGGGCAGCCCGGCGGAGAGGCGGCGATTTCTTGACCTGACTTTGTCATCGACCGATCCCGAATACTATAGCGCCTTGCGGCACTACCACCGGGGCATCGCCGAGCGGAACCGGTTGCTTAAAAACGGAGGTTTGGCCGCCGAGTATGAGGCCTTTGAGGGAGAAATCGCTCGCCACGCGGGCCTGCTGATCCAGAAACGCCGGCAGGGTATCGACTGCCTGCTCAATGTGCTGCGGGAGGTCTACACGGGACTGGCCGAGCGGGATGAGGGCCCGAGAATCGTCTACCGGGCGAATGTCGAATCCGAGCGGCAGGAGGAAATCGCAGCGGTCCTTCGAGCGGCGCGCAGGCGCGATGAAATCCTCGGGTCCTCTCAAAAAGGTCCGCACCGTGACGATTTCGAACTTTCACTGGAGGTGGGAGGAGCCAAAGAGTATGCCTCCGACGGCCAACAGAGGGGCCTCTGCGTCGCGCTCCGGATTGCGCAGGCCGCGCTCTTTCAGGAGGCGCTCCAAATTGCGCCCGTCCTGCTGGTCGATGACGTGCTTGGCGAGCTGGACCCCCAAAGAAAGGCCGGCTTCTGGAGAGCCTGCCCACCGGACCTACAGATTATTGCCACCGGCACGGAGCTCCCCGAGGACACATCGCGCTGGTCGGTCCGGAGGATTGCGGACGGCGCTGTTCAGACCGGCTAGCCTGCGTCGGGTGCGCTGAGTTTCAACTCTTCCACCAGACTCAGTTTGCCGGACGGGTCACAGTCGGCCCGCAAGCCGACAAAGCCCTTAGAGAAACGATCGTAATACGGCCAGAGCAGCGTGCGGTCGGTCTCCGGAATGTCCAGCTGGTCGATGCTGGCCCGGCTGAAAAAGCGGAACTGTCCCTCATCAATTGCATCCGGCAGGGTCTCGATCGTTTTTGTGCAGTTGAAGAGAAACATCAGCCAATGCCCGGAGCCCTCGTAGCTTTTTTCGGAAATATAACCGAAGCAGTGGAGATCCGCGTCGCTCAGGGGCAGCTTGATTTCCTCCATCGTCTCGCGGCGCGCGCACTCATACGGAGACTCACCCGTCGCCATGTCGAGTTTCCCCCCGATCGGGCTCCAGCAGCCGAGGTTCGGCGCCTTGCGACGTTCGATCAAGAGATGCTCCCCCGCTGCATTGCGGACAAAGACAAGTGCGCTGATTTTAAAAGGAAGCATGGTGTTCACGAGACGGACGGTTCTCTGACAGATAGTATTCTGCAAGTGAAATCCCAATCTTTGCAGATTTATCTGAAATCCGCATCGCGAAGACCAACCGTTCGACGAGCTGGAATTAAAATCAAAAATAGATTGCTATGCGGGTTTACGGCTTCTATCGCTCGTGGTCCAAAGATTAGAAACCATCCTCGTTGATGTTACCCATTGTCTACAGAATGAAGTCCTTTTATCTATTCTCCCTCCTGCTGTTTGCTTCAGCACCGCTTTTCGCAGACGAAGCAATCCAAGTAGACCGTGTCGATTTCAACTCTCTTCGGGATGATTGGATTCAGGTGGAGATCGAACTTTCCTGCCACGGGAATCCTTCGCCGGAGGCACGCAACGCCCGGTTCGTCGAGAATATCAAAATACGCGTCTATCTTGCTTACACTCGTGATGCCCAAGCCCGGCAATACGATTATTACTCTGCTGAAGCGGACATCGTAATCATGGAGCAGGGCGATGACAATAATGTCTACTTCTACCTCCCAGGGGCCATTGTGGAAAGGGATCAGTTGTCGACCGATCCTGATTTTTACTACGTTGAGGTCTCCGTTAATGGAGAAGAGCAAACCCCACAAAAATCCGCTACCAGCAGCAGCATTAAGAATCTTGAAATTCTGAATTCGTTTGTTTCAAACGCGACTTCGGGAAGTGTCGACAATGAGCATCTTCTGATGCCGATTTATCTTGTCACGGGAATCGATCTGGGAAGGGTAACGGATCTTCCAGTCTTCCTGCGACGTGATGTGCGCGACTAAACCCTACGATCTAACCTCCGGCTAATCCTGAGAACCGAATGAGTAGCTCGAAGCAATTAATTATAAACTGTGGCGCCAGCCACATCACAGCGGCCAGTGCCGAATCAGTATCGGGAAATCTCGAGTTGGAACGGCTGGTGAGCTTGCCGCTGAAATACGATTATACAGATGACGAGGGCTGGCTCGATGCGGTCCGTGACGGTCTGCGTGAACTGACCCAGAGACACAAGTTTGCCGGGAAAGCGACGATCATTATCCCCGGTAACCAAGTCCTGACCAAAACGATCCGGATTCCTCATGTCGAGGAGTCGAAGCGGGCGCAGATCCTGGCTTTTGAAGCACAACAAAACATCCCTTATCCGCTGCATGAAGTGGTTTGGGACAGTCAGGTGGTGGGCGATGACGGAGTGGAGACTGAGATACTCTTCATTGCCTGCAAGTCGAATACGATCGATGAAATCTGCGAGAGTATCACCTCCGCTGGCCTGACTCCGGAGAAAATAAACGCAGCCACTATTCTGGAGTTCAATGCTCTCGAATTCTCTTATGCCGGTGCGGAGGAGGATCTTCTTCTCATCAATATCGGAGCCCGCTCGACGAACCTCCTTTTCAAGAATGCAGACGGGTTTTTCGTTCGTAACATTCAACTGGGAGGTAACACCCTTACCCAGTCCATCGCGGACAGTCTGGGTAAATCTTTCCCGCAGGCTGAAGAGCTCAAATCAAAATTTTTTAATGGAGAACTGGACTATGGGAACGAGAACTCCGGAGCCAAGCTGCTCCAAGGCGCTGCGGATGGATTCATTCGTCGTGTAAGCCAGGAAGTTACCCGTTCCATCGTTAATTATCGACGGCAGAAGAAAGGAGCCGCCCCACAGCGCATCCTTCTCACAGGACGGGGCTCACAGTTGAAAGGCCTGGCAGAGAAACTCGCCGAAAGCCAAAAGACTCCTGTTGATTTTTTCGACCCGCTCCAGGGCGTCTCTCTGGGTGAGCAGATCACGAGTGATGCTGAGGTGCTGCGTCTCGAGACCACAGAAATTATTGGTGAAGCTTGCGCCGGGCAGGTGGCTTCACCGGCCGGAGTTAATCTGTTGCCGGACGACCTCCAGCAGGAAATGGCCTTCAACGCGAAGAAGCCTTTCCTCATGATCGCTGCGGTTTGTTTGGCTCTCGCCCCTTGGCCGGCGTTTTTGGCCTACCAACAGAAAGCGGCCGCCTATCAGGCAGAGGCGCGCGCTCTCGAAAAGGAGGCTATGCCACTACAAGGCTGGCAAAATGAAATTTTTGAAACCGCTGAAAAAGCGCAGGCGGTAAGTGCGCAGATCGCGCAGGTTATCGAACTGATCAATTCCAAATCGAACTGGATCCAATTCTTCGCCGAGTTGCAGTCCAGTCTGATGCAGGCCGAGGACGTTTGGTTGGATAATCTATCGGTCGTCCGAGAAGACGAGGACAATGGCAAGGAGACCACCGACGCCGGGACAGAGGAAAAAGAGACATACGAAATTGTCCTGACCGGAAAGATGCTCGTCCGCGATTCGGCCAACGGGGGTGAAGTCGGGCGTGATGTTCTTACCAACAGAATCAATTTCCTCAACTCCAGCTTCGAGACTTCGGAATTCGTTGATTCCTCCCGACTGACCAAGATCAATTGGGAAAGCCTAAATTCGGGCCTCAATGTTCTTCCCTTTACAATCAATTTGGTGGTCGATACTTCCAAAAAACTTTAATTAACGTGAGCTTTTTAAAGAAAAATCCGCTTTTTTCTGTCGTCGTTGCTCTAAGCCTTCTGGTTTTTCTCGCCGGCGCGATTCTCGCACTGCAAAGCGCTGGTAAAACGGCTAAGGCCGAGCGAGCGTTTTCGTCAGCGGAGTCCCGGTTAGCGGCTCTCCGCAGTGCCGCACCTACTCCAAATGAGGTCAATGTGGCTGCTGCCGAGGAAAATCTTGAGGCGCTTACATCTGTCGTGGCGAACATCCGCGGGGACCTGCAACAGGGGAGCGAACTCACCACGACTGAAGATGGAGTCAGCGTGATCGCCGGAATCCAGCAGTATATCGCAACGTTTCAAAAAATGACAGCGAACCGGAAGAATGAGGCCGGCGAACCGAGTGCAATCGAAATTCCGGAGGATTTCTCCTTTGGCTTCCGAAGATACTCGCGTGATGTGACGCCTCCTAGTGATCCTAGAATTGCCGCGCTCCTCGATAAACAGCGCCAAATTCTAACCTACTTGCTGGAGCAATTGATTGAAGCCGGACCTCAGGGAATTAATGCAGTCCATCGTGAAGCCGTCGACGGTGCTGCAGCGGACAACAAATTTTCGATCAGTCCATCCATCTCGGCACGAGTCCCCGGGGCCATCGAGACGATGGGGTTTCGCCTGACATTTACCGGTTACACGGATTCTCTGCGCGACTTTCTAAATAATCTGAACGAATTCGAGCTGCCCATCGTCGTCCGCAGCATCGAAGTAGAGCGTCCCTCCGGCAGCGAAACCGTTGTTGCGACCGCGCAAGCACGCGATGGAGGTGGCATCTTCGAATTGTTTGGAGGGGGGGACACAACGACCGACGAAGTTGATAATGAATGGCCCAAACCTGTCATCGTAGATAATGTTTCGACGTTCACCGTAACGGTCGAATTTATTGAGCTTGTTCTCCCCGATGCGGAAAACCTGGAAGATTCGAATCCTGCATGAAAAATTTTTACGATAAGTTACTTCTTGCATTGGCTCTGTTGTTTTTAGCCAGCGGTGCCGCATTTTATTTTCTCAAGTCAGGCCAGGCGGTGGGCGAAACGCGCGGTTCTGTTTCAGAGGGCTCCTCCATTGCCTACGAGGTCATACCGGCACCGGACGCGACCGCCAAGTCTGCAGATTGGCCGGAGCCGGAGCACCAGTCGTCAGGCCCCTTTTGGGTCTATGATATTTTTACGCCTCCCGAAATTTATCTGACGAAAGACGGCGAGTTTACAGCAGAGCCTCCGCAGCCGCCGCCCCCACCGACGCCGTTTGGTGTTTATCTCGCTGAAATGGAGCGCAAACCCTATCGGGTGCAAATGCAGGGTTTCAGTGGCGACCGCAATAAGCCCGAAGAGTGTGTCTTGTTCTTTTTCGATGAAGAGCGTCAACTGCGCTTCTTTATTCGAGAGGGTGAGGAAAACGCGCAGGCTCAGGTCAAGGTCCTGGATTTTGTGATTGAAAGGAATGTCGACGCGGAAGCAGGAGAAGTAACAATCACCTCTATCGCAACCGTACTCGACCAACGCACAGGAGAAGAAGTAAAGCTGGTGGATGGCACGCGCCTGTTCGAGCCGGAAACGTATTTCCTCTTCCTCTCCGATCAGGATCCGAATGTGAAGGTCGAACTCTCCCTCGAAGAAATTCCCGAAGAGGGCATCGAATTTTCGACAACAACCGGACAATTCACACTTTTGGAAATAAATCTTGAAGAAAGCAGTGTTACGGTAGAGAAACGAGGGACAGAGGAGAGCGAAGCAGAAACAAAAACATTCTTTCCAAGGAATTCGAACGAAACCGAAACGGAACCGGAACCACCCGCAAATGAGGCGGAGGAGGTCGAAGATAATGCATCGTTTCCCGCATTTTTCTAAGTGACGAAGAGAAAATTTAACAAACAACACATTCCCGAAAATCCTATGAAACAGAAAATCATTGCATCTACGCGCCTCAGTGCAGCCATTCTGGCCGCTGCTCTTGCGACCGTTGCGCTCACCGTTCCACAATCGTTGCAGGCACAACCCGCATCGGAAAAGGTTCGCCTGATGGCGGATACTTTGCGCGCGCGCGACTCGGGAAACCTTGAATTGGCAAAAGAAAACGCTGAGGAGCTGATTAAAATCGCTCCTGATGATCAGAATGTTCAGCGGCTTCTTGCTTCAATCAACCGCGACCTGGAAAGCCGTGCCGGCACAACAGCGTCCTCGCCTCGTCTATTCGGACAAGCCCCTGACGTTTCCGTCGAGGCCGCCATGGAGATGCCCGCGTCGGCGACAGGAACCGACGGAGTGATTGCGATGGCGACTGCCGAGCAAGCGGAAAGGATCGCAGCAGCAGAGGAGGCAGTAACCGAAGCCCTTAAGCTCGCCGAATTGGGTGCTTTTTCGGATGCGACCAGTCTTTTGGTTTCCGCAGAGTCGAGCCTCGCTTTAAATACAGCAACTGCACCAACACTTCAATCGATCGAAGAGGCAAAAGCTGAAGTTATCCTGATCGAAGTGAATGCACTGAGCGATGCCGGCAACTCCAAAGCGGCAGAGGCTAAATTGAACGAATACCGTACTGCTGGTGGCAGTGAACGCGTGGCCAACGCAATCGCGCGCAGACTCGATCAAAAAATCTCCAACCCATACGATTTGGATATTAATGAGGTCAGCCCGCAATATGCCAGACAGTCCCAGATTGTCAGGGATCTTCTCACGCGTGGACGAGCCCAATACCTCAATGGTGACTACGATGGCGCTCACGCAACATTCAAGGAAGTCGAAGCCCGCGATGCGAACAACTCCGAGGCTAAACTCTTTCAAACAAGAATTTCAAAAATTATCGGTGAAATTCAAGAGCAGAACTATTACAAAACACGGCAACAAATGTTGACCGAGGTCGATCACTCATGGGAGCGCCCCAAAGTGTTCGATATTTCGAATGAGGGCCCGAATGTTGTCGATGACGCCGGACTTCAGGAAAAGCTGAACAGCATCATCATCCCGCAGGTCAATTTCTCTGGAATGGAGATCACCCGGGTGATCGAAACCCTGTCTGAACTTTCGGCAGTTTACGATCCAGAGGGAGTTGGACTGAACATCGTTCCGATCTTTAACCCGAATGAACTCAATCCGCGGGTAAACATTTCCCTGCGTAATTTGAACCTGGACCGGATCCTTCAGTTTGTGACCCAACAGGTCAACTTCTCTTACGATGTCACCGCGGATGCCGTTACGATTCAGCCCAGCGACCGTGAGGGCGGTGTTTCCAACACGATCACCGAATTCTTCCCAATCACCCGAGCTACCGTGATCCGTTTGACGGGTGTGCGTGGCGGCGGTGCTCCTTCCGGACCAATTGATCCATTTGCTCCCGCCCCAACAGGCGGCGGTGGCGGTGGCGGCGCTGGGGAGGAAACCGAAGCCCTGCAAAGCTTCTTCCAGAGCGCAGGCGTTAATTTTGAACTTCCAGGCACAAGCCTCGCCTTCGACGGTGAGCAACTGATCGTAACACAGACTCGCCGTAACTTGGAGCGGATGCGCACCATCCTCAGAAATTATAACGAGGTGAAACAGGTCGAAATCGAGGCCAAGTTTCTTGAAGTTGCACAAAACGACTTGGATGAATTTGGGTTTAACTGGAATGTAGGTGAAGGTGCCCGCCAGCTGGAAGATGATCAGGGCTTCCCGATTCTGGATCAATTTGGCGACCCGAGGGTCGCTTACGATCGTGTTTTCAACACGCAGGGTCGGACAATTAGCGATACCTTCACAACGGATCAGGATGCTTCCAACATTAACATTTCAGGTATCCCGCCAATCCCGGTAGCTCCTCCTTCTTTGAACACAGCGATCGACCTCGCTTCCGGCACGGGCAACTTCCTCACCGCTACGGGATGGTCGGTCGGAAATTACGATATCAATCTCGCCGTTCGCGCACTTTCCCGAAAAGCGGGCTCCGACTTAATGAGTGCTCCCAAGGTCACTGTACTTTCCGGAAAAAAAGCGACTATCACTGTCGCTCAGGAACTGCGTTATCCGGAAAGCTACGGGGATATCGAGTCTCAAGTCGGTAACACCGGTGGGAGCATTAACGGCGGTGGCGGAGGAAGCTCCATCTCGATCACCGCCGGCACGCCGCAGGATTTCGTTACTCGAAATGTCGGTGTTGAACTCGCAGTCACTCCAAATGTTGAGAACGACGATACCATCAGCCTGCTTCTGGAGCCGCGCGTTACCGAGTTTGAAGGATTTGTCGAATTCGGCGGACCCAGCGTTGCGGTTGTGGGTGGCGGATTCGCCAGCGATTCGACCGTTGTAACGGTCCCTGCAGGTTTCTACCAGCCGATCTTCTCAACCCGGGAAATGTCGACTGAGGTAACTATCTTCGACGGCGCTACACTTGTCATGGGTGGTTTGACCCGCGATGAAGTCCGCAGTGTCAGTGACAAGGTTCCCGTGCTCGGTGATATTCCGGGAGTGGGCCGTCTCTTCCGCTCCGAAGGTGAAACCCGCCAAAAGCGCAACCTTCTGGTTTTTGTCACGGCCAACATGGTCAGCCCGGGAGGTTCTCCTGCCCGCCAGAATTATCGGAACGTCAATGCCAATTCCCTTTTCCAAAATCCAACGATCATGACCCCATCGGGTGCAGCCAATCGGGGGATCGAGGATATCAGCGAATAATGCGTAAACCCACAAATTCCACGATCGTTTAAATCCGAGTCTGCGTGGGGCTAGCGTCCTACGCAGACTTCGCTTTCCCTAAATCCGGCGCAGATATTCATGACCACCCCGAAGACAAAGAGAAACCTATCATGGCTGATGCTTCCGACTGCGATCGGCGGCGTGTTTCTCATTTTGGCCTTGTTCGGCTTCTTCGAAAAGGGGGCAGTGGATCGGTCGGAAGTTGAACCTGCGGTTGCTGCACGGGATCAATCCGCATCGCAGTCGTCGGATCAAGATTTGATCGCGGCAGCCACGCCAAGTAGTGAAACCGCCGCCGATGGAGCGCACCTGGCGGAGGGTTGTTCGAGTTGTGCCAGCTGCGCCTCAGCCAGCAAAGAAGCCGAATCCGGCGAGCCGCCGGTTCTGACCACGCAGCCGCAAAACGATGCGATCTTCAAGCGAATCGCAAAAGGAGATGTCGGGTTATCCCGGTCCGACTTCGATTTCTTGCGTGGGGGGCAAATCGGCCAGACCGTAGATTTCGAGATCGCAGGTAACGCTCTCTCCGGCGAGCTGACTTTCGTTCGCGAGGGGGAGACCATGCGCGCTTACGGCGTCGATCTGCCGAATGGCGTGATGAAAGTCACGGTGAATCGACTCAATGATTTCAAGGCGCACCTCATGTTTGATGGCGACTCTCGGGTCGTGGAAATAGCCGAGCCTCAAAGAAACGGAGCCTTCGTCCGGGCGGCGGAACCGAAGGAATTACTCGCCACAAGAGTATCGTTTCATGAGCTCGTTTGTGCTCCGGAGGGCGCGGTTTTCCCTCTCAACGGGCCACAACCGGTGGACTTGGGCATGGGGATGCCGTTCGAACGCGCAAAGCAATATTCTCCACTCAATGAGCCGGTAACTGCGCCACTCCTCACGGAGACGGGTAGTTCCGGGCACGTTCTATTTCTTAACTTTGAGGGTGAAACTGTTGAAAATGATGGATGGAATCTCATTTCAGATCTTGCAACCATTGAAGCATTGCCTGCGCCGCGCGCCAACGACATCGAATACGTCACCAACATCTGGAGGCGGGTGGTCGAAGATCTAGCGCCTTTCGATATTACGGTTACGACCGACCGGAGCCTTTACGAAAGCGCTTTACCAGAGAATCGGCTTCAGGCGGTTATCACGCCCACTAATCTCGTTGCGCCTCCTGAGACAGGCGGAGTGGCCTTCCTCTTCTCCTATCAAACCAATTATTCGGACATCGTCTGGGTGTTTAATCTTACCGAGTATTCTTGTGCCTCCACCATCTCACACGAAGCGGGCCATGCTTTCGGCTTGAGCCATGACGGGCGCGTCCCATTTGAGGAATATTACGGTGGTCACACCAGCACATCCTACCCGCCCGGATGGGGGCCAATCATGGGTGCTCCTTTCCAAGAAGAGAACGAAGAGATCGAAGAGATCGAAGAGGTCGACCAATGGAGTCGTGGAGAATACGAGGGTGCCGACAATCAGGAGGATGATCTGGCGATTATAGCAAATTCGGCAAATG
>Ga0102948_1000283_pt1 | contig 19866 bp, 18 predicted proteins | sample SalPonA_A_H2O_MG_FD_78211 | JGI IMG/M metagenome (GOLD analysis project Ga0102948, IMG submission 78211) | Water microbial communities from South San Francisco under conditions of wetland restoration - Salt Pond MetaG R2A_A_H2O_MG | ecosystem: Environmental > Aquatic > Non-marine Saline and... | reverse complement strand
TACCAGTTGCTTAAGGCTGGGATGTTCGCCATAGAGACCAGCCTTGACGCGCCCACCCAACATGAAGTGGGTGTTTGCACTCCCGTGATCGGTACCCTCGTTACCATTCTCACCCGCGCGGCGACCAAACTCCGAGTATGTCATCACCAGTACATCATCCCAACGCCCCATGCGCTGAAGCCCCTGTCGGAAGGCCGCTAAATTGTCTGCTAACTCTTTAAGCAGTCGTGGGTGTCGCCAGGGCTGACCCTCGTGCGTATCGAATGAGCCGTGTTGCACATGCATTACCGGCACCCCCAGGTCGGCACCAATAACACGCATCACATCGGTGAGCTGCCCTCCCAGATCGCCATGCGGCATCCGTGTGGGGAGTCGACTCGCGGAGTAGCGCTCCAACTCAGCCTCGAGGGTTTTGGAGGCCTGCGACAGATCCGTTTTGCGTTTCGATATGAGGTTAAGCAGCCGGTTGTTCGTGGGAGGTTTCTCATCCACCTCGATATCAGCTAGCTGATTGAGACGCGCCATACTGACATATACGCCATCTCCACGAGCAAAGAGCCCCATTGATCCCTGCAGGGTTGCTCCTAACACGGGGTGATCTTGAGGCATATAAAGACGTTCTAAGGTTTCAGTGACCCACCCCTTCTGTGCACCGCGGTTACCATCGCCGCCCGTCTCCCAGAGTGCGATCGACTTAAAGTGGGAGCGGTTCTGATTGGGGTAACCGACACCCGTGATCAGAGCGAGATCCTCTCCCAAGCTAGGTGCCAGTGCGCTCATGCTGCTGTTAAGACCTAACGCGCCTACATTTCGACTCTGACCCACGGCGATAATCTCGCTGGGATTGACACCAATTCGCCGCCGAAGTTTACGGTATTCGTCAGACTCATAGGGCACCAAAGTGTTGAGGCCGTCGTTCGCACCTTTGAGTTCTACCAGTACCAGATACTTTTTCTGGCCGGCCGCACGCACCTGCAGAAAAGGGGCTGCAGCGCCTGCCAAAGCCATCGCCTTAATAAGATCTCGCCTGTTCATCATCGGCTCCTATTTCAGGTTTATCAGTGGACTGCGTAACCAGTCACTCAGGGAAGCGAAGCGTTCGCCATCATCAATACTGACCATCCACTGTTCCAGTGGCATCTGACTCAGCTTAGGTTGACTCTGCACCAGCTGTTGCCACTGACTTTGTGACTCAAGCTTACCACCCGCAAGAGGGTAGGTCCCGCTGCCGTCGCTCATACTCATGCCGCCCATCATGGCCATCGCCATGGCGCCACCCTGCTGACCACTGTTGAGCTCTATCAGCTGCACCGCCGTCTCTGGTCGCCAGGTACCTGAGTCCGATGCATCAACAAAGACCTCCAAGCGCTCCGTCCAGGTCTCCAACGAACCCGGCTCGTTGTGACGAGGACTCGCTTTAATCTTATCCAGTACTCTGGGCGCAGTGGCAAAGAGTGCTTTCACCAAGCGTTTGTCCTCAGCGCTGAGCTGACGATACTGCTTGCGTGACCATTCGTCGTAGTTGTGCGCGCCAATTGAGACGTGGCGTAAACCCGCTTTATCCCTCCAGGCATCACGCGGCCACTTTGTAAAACAGCTCGGTTTACATCGATCCTCATCCACAGCGATCTCATAACGCCCACGATCATTACGAACGAACTTAAAGCCAAAATAGTCCCACTCTCGCCCCTCAAAGCTGAGACCATCAAACATCAAGTCTATACCCTGCCAGCCACCTTCACTCGGGCGTTTAAACCAGAGCACTGCCAGCTCGCGGGTCAGCAAGTCGCCGGGCTGCGGATTGGCTGGCGGTTGACTTTGCTGGTTAACAAGGCGCGTCAACTCTTCCCAGTCAAGTGTTGTGGTGCCTGCACAATAGAGTCGATCAGGGTGGCGTTTGGCACCCTCTTTATCGCTACTACAACCGGGAAACTGAGTTCCCGCGGCACCGGGAAAACTCTGACCTCTCCACTCTACAGCGCCCACAAAGAGGTTGCGATCGCCACCATTTCCCGCTGCATCGTAGAGAAAGCGCACGCCGACTTTGCGAATCGTTTCAATTTCTGCGGGTAACTCAATGGTTTGAGTTTCCCAAACCCACTCGCTCTCATCCTTATATCGTCCGAGCCGCTCGGTATCGCGAGCAGCAGTCATCACCTGATTATCGGAATACCAGAATTTTCCATCAGCATATTCAACCTGTACCCGATACTGCGGCGGTCCATTGTAGGCCTCACCCGCTACCTTCACTTTGATAACGTTTGCCTTGGGGGTACTGAGCATCATAGGTTGTTGACGCATCTGCATCTCACCCTCCGCCAAGTTGCTCATGGCAACATCCCGTTCTATGAGGAAAGCGGGATCGAGCCAGTACTCACCATACCCCCAACCACTGACATCGGGTGGATCGAACAATGTCTGTCCCATGGCACCGAGCGTCGAGTCGATCTGCTGTAACGTCATACTGGGTTGCTTAGAAGCGCGAATGGCTCCAATCACTAGCTCAACCGGCGACTTTACGCTGGTTGCGCGGTAATTCGGATCCCAAAAGTAAGCGGAGTTGAGCATCACCTCCAGCAGCGCATCGATACGGTAACCCGATGCAACAAAAGCAGAGGCGAACTGATTAATGGCCTGCTCCGGTGCCGCTTCGGTGGAGATAAACTCCTGCCAAAGACGACGGCTCACATGTTTGGACGCTTCGGGATGAGCCAGAATTAGATCGGCAAGGTCGTCGCCGTTGAAATTACCCTGCTGACCGAAAATGGTTTTGCGCGAGCGATCCTGCGCCCAAGGGCTCACCTGAAAACTGAGATCCCCGAACTCAGAGACGTGCCAGCCAGCCAGAGCCCGAGCAGCCTCCTTGATATCTCGCTCTGTGTAGTTGGACTCACCCAGTGTAAACAGCTCTAATAGTTCGCGAGCGAGGTTCTCGTTGGGGGCATCCTCGCGGTTATTGTTATTATCAAGATAGATCAGTACGGCGGGATCTCGCAGCATCGATGTAAGCAGCTCAGCGTAACTGCCGATAGCATGCTCACGGAGAGATTCGTGGTGGTACCACTGAGCGTGCGACTTCTCGTTCAATCCACTGAAGCCGGCTACAAAGGTGTTCTCCCAGAACATCACCATGCGCTCACCCATTGGTGAGGGTGTTGCCAGCATCTGACTAATCCACCATAAACGCAAATCCCCCACTTCTTGCTGACGAGCTGAACGAAATGCCGCGCGCTGAGCCTCCGGCCAATCACCATGGCCCCAGTAGCGGACAGACTCACCAGTCCATTGAGGCGCCGGGACGACTGCGTCGCTAGAGAGGTTCCTCAGCAGATAGCGCACCAGTTCGGAACGCGGTTTGCCTATCCAAGGCTCTACCTCATCCGGGGGTGGTTCAAACCCTGTCTTACGTAGTACATAGGCGACCTCGTCCGCGCTAAGTGGCTGATCGACCATCCTCGGCATACTGGTTGTACTCAACCAGTTCTGGGCTGTCAGGGTTTTAGCCGGCACCCTGAGGACCTCAACCATCTCCGCCTGAGGTATAGCGGTCTGCTGGCACCCGGCGATAAGCAGAGTCGCGGCGACCAGAGATATGAGCTTACGCATTGTGGAATACCTTTCCTTAAACGCCTTCAAAACCTAATCTCTAAATATGTACCAAGCTTGGATAAACCTCAATCGATTAGAAGAGATCGGATTAGAACGCGAGTTCACATTATTAGTTCTCGCTCTAGCAGTCTAGTTTGAGATCTACGCTCGTGGCACTTCCACAACTGAATGGTTGCTGCGACTGAGCCGCAGGCTAAAGCATTACTCAATTAGCTGAATAACCCAGACCCGGGACACTGCCTTCAAGAAGTATTAGAGTTGAGCGGATGTTGAGAGATCGATCCACTGGAGCACCCGTATGCGAGTTATTCGGGTTGTCTGCGTCGAAACTTGAGTGCCCGAGCAACTACAGTTACCGGATATGAACTTAGTGAGCTTATTGAGTCAGGGGGATATTAAGCCCGATATTGAATTTGTGACTCATATACCCGCAAAGGCAAAATGTGCTTCAGCTAGAGTGCCGCTCACCCAGCGAGAGAGCGGCGTAACAAGAAAAGGACGTTTTATGTTAGGCGGCAGGCTGGGCATTGCCCTGCTGTGCCAACCAGGCTTCCAACTCATCAGCACCGCCGACGTGTTCACCATCGATAAACACCTGTGGCACAGTGCCGCGGCCTGATATAGCCTGCAGCGTAGAGTAACTGATCCCCTGCTGGCCCAACTCAATCACTTCATAACGCATCCCTTTGACTGTGAGTGCCGCCTTTGCGCGGGCACAGTGAGGACAGCCTGGTTTAGTAATCATACTGACGCGTCTGGGCAGCGCCGCGTTAGGATTGATGTAGTTCAGCATCGTATCTGCATCGGACACCTCAAACGGATCGCCTGGTTTATTGGGCTCGATGAACATCTTCTCCACCACACCATCTTTCACCAGCATAGAGTAACGCCAACTCCGCTTACCAAAACCTTTGTCAGCCTTCTCCACCAGCATGCCCATGCCGTCACTAAACTCACCGTTACCGTCTGGCAGCATGCGGATGTTCTCGGCATTCTGATCAGCTGCCCAGGCATCCATGACAAAAGGGTCATTTACGGAGAGACAGATAATCTCATCTACACCCTGAGCTTTAAATGTATCGGCAAGCTCGTTGTAACGGGGTAAATGGGTGCTCGAGCAGGTCGGTGTAAAAGCACCCGGCAAGCTAAATACAATGACCGTTTTTCCAGCGAACAGCTGCTCCGTAGTCACCTGGCTCCAGTCATTATTCACGCGGATGGGGAAGGTCACATTGGGTACTGCCTGTCCTTCGCGGTTCTCAAACATCAGTGCGTCTCCTCGGCTTAGTGCCTTACTTAAATTTGATGTAACCAGTCTATGCAAAAGACGTCATTAAATAAAATTAATTGAAGCTACTAAATCAATTGCTTTTAGCAATACAATTAACAGGGGTGTCTGCTGTTTTGAGCCATTTGCGCGAACTCCTGTGCCCCGTTATCAGCACTCCACTGAAAACGACAAAACCTGAAGAGGTTTGACGGGGTTTCTGCTAGCATAAGCGGGTTGAAACTCTTACTGGAATACTGCGTGTTTAGCGAATACCCCCTCAGCGATCGCCTGTTAAAGGCTCTGGAACAACTCTCCATCACCAACCCTACCGAGGTGCAAGCGCAGACTCTGCCGCTAGCACTGGAGGGGAAAGATCTGTTGGTGGCCGCCGAAACCGGCAGCGGTAAGACGCTGGCGTTTCTGGTTCCTCTGCTGCAACGCTGTATTGATGAGAGCAAACCCAGTGCCGGTACGCGCGGCTTGATTCTAGCCCCCACACGAGAACTTGCTGAACAGGTAGCCAAGATGTGTGAGGCGCTGGCTGCTTTCACGCAAATCAAGGTGCAGACCGTCTGTGGCGGTGAGAACTGGAGTAATCAGGCCGCAAGATTACGGAAAAATCCAGAAATTCTTGTGGGAACGCCTGGACGTTTGAAAGAGCACCTAGAGCGCAATACGCTCGATTTTGATGATCTTGAATACCTTGTTCTGGATGAAGCTGATCGCATGCTGGATATGGGCTTTCGAGATGAAGTTAGCTTTATCACAGAGCGGTGTAACAAAGATCGACAGACGCTTCTACTGTCGGCCACACTGTCCAACGCCAATATTGGCAGTCTGATCAGAACCGTACTGAATGAGCCCGTTAAACTACAGCTGAGCACAGCACAGGATGCTGTTGAGAGCATTAAGCAGCAGATCATTCTGGCAGATAACCCGGGCCACAAAGAGAAGTTACTCAACCACCTGCTAGAGAATGAGACCTACGACAAAGCCGTGGTCTTCTGTAACACGCGTGCCTATGCCGAGCTGTTGGCTGATAAGTTGAACCGGACGGAGCTTCGCACCGGCTTACTGCACGGTGAGTTGGATCAGCCTGAACGTAATCGCATTATGAAGCTGCTGCGTGAGGGTAAGATCAATATTCTGGTTGCCACTGACGTTGCGGCTCGTGGCCTTGATATAGAAGGCATCGACTTAGTCGTCAACTTCGACATGGCACGCAAGGGTGACGAGCACGTTCACCGTATCGGCCGCACCGGGCGTCAGGGCCGTGATGGTTTGGCGATCTGCTTGATTCAGCAGAACGAGTGGAACCTGATGGCCAGCATTCAACGCTACCTCAAAATCAAGTTCGAACAGCGTACTCTGCCCGGCCTAACGGGTCACTATAAAGGTCCGGAAAAACTCAAAGGTAACGGCAAGGCAGTGGGTAAGAAGCGGCCAAAACCCAAAGTCGACGACAAAACCAAGACGAAACAGAAGAAGCGTTTGCGTGACCAGAAGGATGTTGGCAAACGGCGTACCGCCTCAGCATCATCAAGCTTGGGCGATGGCTCCATGCCTTTCGGTAAAAAGAGACCGACTACGGATTAACTCAGCCAAAACAACAGGTGTGCCACTAACACTAGTGTTGTCAGCACCGTGCGCAACACCCTGTACCCTGCTGGGTAGCTGTTCCAGGCGTAGAAGCGTTCCCAGACGTAGACCAGAGTAAAACCCAGTGCGCTGAGAACCAACTGCAGTGCGTTACCACCCCACCAGCTTAACCAGAGCAGTGCAGGCAGGAGTAGCGCCAATACCAAGCCCTCTTTTGCGCCGCGCGCTCCAGTATCGGTCAGTGCTGCACGCCACACAGCGCCGCAAAGGAACGCTAGGATGATCCAAGCGTAACTGAAAAAACTAAACGCCGACCACCCCAGGCTATTAATGCCGTAGAGACTAGCGTAAAAGGGTATCAGTCCTGCAAGCCCACCCAGCCAGACACCCGTTTGTATGCGTTCAAACTGCTGCATCAATGGCGGACAGGTTTCTTGGCTGAGGATTTGTTAGCGTCACTCGTCTCGAGGCGCCATGGTTTGCCATCACAGCGATGACGATTTGGGCAGTCGGGTAAGCATCCTCGACAGGGAACGGCCACGGGGGTATTAGTCATTTAGATCTCCTTGAAAGTTGAGCAGTCTACGTATTTCGTTCGGTCACAGTTCATTATAATGGACAGCCTTGGTTTGAGGCCCTAGTTTTATATGATTCTCAACTGGAATTACCCATGCGTCTGATACTGGTTTCACTTTTCGCACTTTTTTTCAGCCTCACACTGGTCATGTCGGGCAACTCATACTTGCTCACCCTCATCGGTGTTCAATTGGGACAGAAGGGTATTGAGCCCACGTCAGTCGGTCTGGTGATGGTCTGTTACTCCATCGGCTTTGTGGCGGGCGCAATCTGGGCACCCAAATTACTGCTGCGTGTCGGTCACATCCGCAGTTTTGCTGCACTGGCAGCCATGGCTGCGATGGCTTCGATTACCTATCCGATCGTCGACTCACTATGGCTCTGGGCCCTGTTGCGTGGGCTTGGAGGCCTGGCGGTTGCCGCACTATTTATCGCGATTGAGAGCTGGCTCAGTGCGGTCGCCAGTAACGACAATCGAGCTCGCCTCTTTGCGCTTTATCAGATCGTTACCTATAGCGCCGCAGCTGGCGGCCAACTGATACTGGAACCGGGAATGGCGGCAGGTCCCGGCGTTGCATACAGTTTTGCCGCGCTGCTGCTCATGGCCGCCGTTATACCCCTGTCGATATCCCGGTTGCAGTCACCCCCGTTAGAGGAGTCTGCGAGCATGAGTCTTGGACGACTCTGGCGTATTACCTCGCTGGGGCTGCTCACCGCCTTCTCTTCCGGTATTCTGATCAGTAGTTTTTACGCGCTGGTGCCGCTCTATGCCACGTTGACCGGTGTTGAGACCAGTTCAATCGGCAGTTTAATGTCAATTTCAGTCATCAGCGCTATGTTGTTTGCCTGGCCAATCGGTTGGTTATGTGATCGAACGGAGCGCAGTCGGGTCTTGTTCTTCACCGCTCTGATCGCTGCGGCCGCCGCCTTCGCCGCAGCTCTGGGCAACGAGTGGCTCTACGCACTGCGGGTAGCATTCCTCGCTGTTATTATGGCCATTATTGCCAGCGTCTACTCAATTGCCGTCGCGATTACGAATGATCTGGTAGAGCCACAGGATCGTGTTGCGGCGGCCTCAACCCTGATGCTCAGCTACGGACTCGGTAGCATAGTCGGCCCACTGATGGGCTCCTGGCTGATGCAGGCTATCGCGCCCAGCGCACTCTTTTACGGATATGCGCTGCTGCTGTTATTACTGGGGGCTTTCACCTTCTACCGTCGTCAACAGCAGACCCCTATCCCAGTGGAGGAGCAGGAGCACTTCATTGTGGCGGTCCCAGAATCACAGGTGGCATCAGAGTTTGACCCACGTACTGAGGATCATGAGGATATTCCGATCGAGGAGCTGATCCGTGACGTAGCAACCGATTCAACCAGCAACGCAGAAGGAAGTACCGACGATGCTCAACGCGCTGAAACGGCGCCGCAGGATAAAACGCCTGCGGGAACTGATCGACAGTAACACTCTGGACCTCTGGCCGAAACTGGCGCCAGATCTGCAAGTGTCGCACCTGTACGAGCCATTAGAGGGTAATCTATGCGCTCTGGAGCTATGCATTGAGCGCGGACATCACACACTGATGCAACAACTTTTGCATCGGTTTCCAGAGCTCTGCAAGCGTCCGCTACCTAACGGCCAGCACCTAGTCGAGAGAGTGCTAGCTGAGGATGCGTCGCTAGCGATGCTCAGCGCACTGCTCGGGGCTGGGATGAATCCCAATCTTGATCTCAATAACCGCAGTCTGGTCGAGCTGGCACTGGAGCAGCCCTCTGAACGGGCCATGTTATTGATCAATCGTCTGGCGCAGCACGGCGCCTCACTCAATCACCCGATACTTCTGCAGCGCGCCCTGAAGCAGCAGAATCAAGCGCTCGTCAAGTTCATGATCGACTCTGGCGCGCCTCTGGTGATGATTGACGAGTCGGTTTACAACGAAGAGATACTGGCCTTTGCCAAACGCTGTATTGAGGATAAGAAGATCCGAGACCTTTGGGCATGAGTACCGACTAGCGCCACTCGATGGCCGGACAGCGGTTCATAACTACCCCGACACCCGCCGCTTCGGCTCTCTGTGCGGCTTCAATAGGCGTGACACCCAACTGTAACCAAACAACCGGCAAACCCAGTTCAACAACCTGATCCACTACGCTGGAGGCTGCCTTGGTATTTAGAAACACATCGACGAAGTCCACCGGACAAGGCAGCGCGCTCAGGTCGGGAACGACCAGTTCACCCAGAATCTCTTTGCCTGCCGCTCGGGCATTCACCGGAATCACCCGTTTTCCGGAGCGCTGAAGATAGGCCATGATGCGATAACTGTCGCGATCTGTTTTCGGACTCGCGCCGACCAAGGCAACAACGCGCGCCTTGTGCTTAAGAGATTGAATCAGTGTTGTCTCATTCATGGTCGCCACTGCACACAGGGCAGTTGGGATCGGCCTTAAGCTTCAGCGTGCGCCAGTCCATTCGGAGCGCATCAACCACTAACAGCCGTCCAATCAAAGGTTCACCGATACTCGCTAGCACCTTCAATGCTTCAGCCGCTTGCACGGTACCCACCATACCGACCAGCGGCGCAAAAACGCCAGAGGTTGAGCAGTTGAGATCCAGCTCTGCCGTTTCGGGATAAAGACAGCGATAGCAAGGGCTGGACTCCTCGCGCGGATCATAGACCGTTATTTGCCCTTCAAAGCGGATCGCTGCACCAGAAATCAGCGGTTTTTTAGCGGCGAAGCATGCACGATTCAGCGCGTGACGAGTAGTGAAGTTATCTGTGCAATCAACGACCAGATCAACGCTCTCCACCAGGCTTTGCAGAGCGTCTCCCTCCAGCCGCTCAACATGAACCTCAGTCGTAGTGGAGGGATTTATCTTACTAATCTGTAGGCTCGCTGACTGGGCTTTTGACTGCCCCAGCGTCTCCGTCGTGTGAATCACCTGCCGCTGCAGGTTACTCAGCTCTACATCGTCATCGTCTACCAATACCAGAGTACCTACCCCGGCGCTGGCAAGGTAGAGTGCAACGGGTGAGCCAAGGCCGCCTAGTCCAAGTACGAGCACACGAGCGTCCAACCAGGATTGCTGACCTTGCATATCGATCTCTGGAAGCAGAAGGTGACGGCTGTATTGCAGCAGTTGCTGGTCGTTCACAACTCGCTCCTTTCGTTATAATTACTGATCTGCCATTGACCCGCGGTCACACGCATATTGCCACCGTAATCGCGCCGCTGTCGAAGCTCAATAAAACCTGTCTGTAAAAATATTTCAGCAACAACGGCGGCTTGATCATATCCATGCTCAATCACCAGCCATGCCGAATCACTGAGATAATCGGGCGCCTGCTCAATAATATACCGGATATCGGCTATACCTCTGTCGTCAGCAGTCAAAGCCGAAAGAGGTTCAAACTGAACATCCCCCTGCGACAGATGAGGGTCTGCAGGATCTATGTAGGGCGGATTTGAGACAATCAGATCAAAATGACCGCGCAGTGGCTCAAACCAGCTGCCCTCAACAACTTCTACGTTACTCGCCTTCAGTGTCCGTGCGTTGCGCTGTGCGAGCGCGACGGCGTTAGAGATCCGGTCGCAAGCAACCACCTCCCAATTTGGACGTTCAAGTGCCAGCGCGAGTGCAATTGCGCCTGTTCCGGTACCCAGGTCAACTACGCGCGCGGTGCTCCTCTCACAGAGCTCCAGCGCGAGTTCAACAACTACCTCTGTATCAGGGCGCGGTATTAGGGTGCTGGAGTTAACCTCAAGCTCAAAATTCCAAAATGCACGCTTGCCGAGCAGATGAGCCACCGGCACACCCGCTCGGCGCCGCTCCAAAAGCTGTTCGAACTTGGAGAGTTGCTCGGCGGTAAGCTCACGTTCGGGCCAAGTGTAGAGGTAGCTTCGGCCTTGGCGCAAAACCTCACACAGCAAATGTTCCAGGTCGACTCTAGCATCCTCTCCCGGAAGTGTGCTGGCGAGTTGCAACGCCGTATCGATACGCATTAGTTCTCAGACAGCGCGCTAAGTTGCTCCGTCTGGTACTCCTGAAGGAGCGAATTGAGCACCTCGTCCAGATCACCTTGCATCACTTCGTTAAGCTTGTAGAGGGTGAGATTGATACGATGATCAGTGATACGTCCTTGCGGGTAGTTGTAAGTACGGATTCGTTCCGAACGGTCCCCGCTACCCACCAGGCTCTTTCGGGTGCTCGCCTGAGCCGCCTGTTCCTTCTCAACCTGCGCCTGCTGCAGTCGTGATGCGAGCAGCGCCAGCGCTTTCGCCCGGTTCTTGTGCTGCGAGCGCTCCTCCTGACACTCAACAACGACACCCGTGGGGATATGAGTGATACGGATTGCTGAATCAGTTTTGTTGACGTGCTGGCCACCGGCACCCGAGGCACGGAAGGTATCGACCCGAAGATCGGCCTTGTTGATCTCGACCGCCGCCGATTCATCTAACTCAGGCATTACCGCAACGGTGCAAGCAGAGGTGTGAATCCGGCCTTGAGATTCAGTCTCGGGAACACGCTGGACGCGGTGTGCACCGGACTCGAATTTAAGCCGCGAGTAGACGCTGTCGCCACTTACGCGGGCAATCACCTCTTTAAAACCGCCATGCTCGCCTTCGTTGGCACTTACAATTTCAACCCGCCACCCCACTCGCTCAGCGTAGCGCGAGTACATGCGAAAAAGGTCACCAGAGAAGATTGCGGCCTCATCCCCGCCCGTCCCTGCGCGAATCTCAAGAAACACGTTGCGGTGATCGTTAGGGTCTTTGGGTAGCAATAGAATTTGCAACTCGCCTTCAAGGCGCTCCTCGGCCTCTTTCGCGACCTCCAACTCCTCTTTAGCCATTTCACGCAGGTCAGGATCATCCTCCTGAAGCATCAGAGCAGCCGTCTCCTGATCTTCGCGAGACTGCTGCCACTGTTTGAAGGCCTCCACGACAGGTTCTAGCTCTGAGTACTCCACAGAGTAGTCACGGAACTTCTTCTGATCGCTAATCACCTCCGCGTCACTGAGCAGCGCAGCGAGCTCTTCAAAACGATCGGACAGCGACTCCAGTCGCAATTTAATTGACTCTTTCATGGGACTCTTTCATTTGACGCTTAATTTGGAATCGCGAGGCTAATTTCGCGATTGCGAGTCGAGCTGGAACAGTTCTGCTGCCAAAGCTTGCAGGTCCTCTCGACCCTCGGCGGAAGCCTGCCGCAGCTGTACACTGGGTTGATGCAGAAACTTATTTGTAAGACCGTGGGTCAGGCGCTTAAGCACCTCCTCCGCCGGTTTGCCAAGTTCTAGTTGATGCAGCGCGCGCGCTAACTCATCTTCAGCCATCGCCCTGTGCTTGTTACGCAACTGTGTCAGCGTATCGACCGCATCCAACTCCCGCAACTGACGCATGAACTGACCCGCTCCCCGCTCAATCAGCTGTTCAGCTTCCTGGGCTGCATCCAAGCGCGAGCGCTGATTTTCCTCAATCACCTCAGTCAAGTCATCAACTGTGTAGAGATAGACATCCTCAAGCTGCCCAACCTGGGGTTCGATATCGCGGGGAACTGCAATATCGACCATGAACATGGGGCTGTGACGGCGCTTTTTCAGTGCCGCTTCGACACTACCCTTGCCCAGAATCGGAAGTTGTGACGCCGTCGAGCTGATAATGATGTCGGCGTATTGCAGCGTTTCTGGAATCTGGGCGAACTCGATCGCTTTACCGTCGATCTCCTCGGCGAGCTTCAGCGCCCGGCCCAAAGTACGATTAGCGATGGTAATCGAGCCGACCCCAGCCTGTTTCAGATGTCGTGCCACCAGCTCAATGGTCTCGCCTGCGCCAATCAACAAGGCTCGGCTCTCACCCAAATCTGCAAAGATATGCTGCGCGAGACTGACGGCGGCGTAGGCGACCGACACGGGGTTTTGCCCTATGCTGGTTTCTGTTCGTACCTGTTTCGCGACGCTAAATGTGTGGCGAAACAGGCGGCCAAGCTCCGCATGCAGGTGACCAGCATCCTGAGAAACAGTGAATGCACTCTTCAACTGCCCAAGGATCTGCGGCTCGCCCAACACCAGCGAGTCTAGACCGGCTGCCACCCGCATCATATGTTGTGCTGCTGACTGATCCCAGTGCTCATAAGAACACTCTTTGAGCTGTTCTACGTCAACCTGATGATATTGTGCAAGCCAGTTGAGCAGCTCTGCTGATTGCGCCTCTTCTAAACTGCAATAGAGTTCTGTGCGATTGCAGGTTGACAGTATTGTCACCTCTCTGAGCTTCGCTTCCTCACAGGCACGCGCAACTGCCTCAGCCAGTTGCTCAGGGGCGAATGCGACACGCTCGCGTATATCGACCGGTGCCGTTTTGTGATTGATGCCCAGTGCCAGCAGCGCCATTGCAGACCTAAGAGTGTGAAAAAATCAGGCGCATATAATACACCTTATGGCGCTTGCGAATAAGACCCCGTAAAGTGATCATCAGCGTCAACCCTCGCGTAAGCGATTCCATGATAACTCTGGTGTTTACGCAATGACATTAGCGCTCAGTTTTCCTATAGTGGTTGAAAAAATTAAGGAGTGACCGGATTGCTTACCGGCATGCGCAACAGCCTTGGCCTCACCCTACTGCTCCTCTCTGGTTGCACGGTAAATCCGCCAGAAACGCGTTCGGTTCACGCGGCACCGCCCGCGGATGAGATAGAGTATCGCTCCGGAGAACTTAATGAGGAGTCTCTCCTAGAGCTGCTGACGGCAGAACTTGCCGGACAGCAGCGGGATTTTGATACAGCCTATGACCTCTACCTGCGGCAGGCCGAGCTCAATCGCTCCGCCATTCTAGCGGAGCGCGCTACTCGTATCGCACAATTTACACGCGACCCCGATGCTGTGATTGAAGCGGGCTCGCTCTGGCTGGATATAGAGCCTGAGCGACAGGAACCGGCGCTTATTCTGGTCAATATACTGCTGCACGAGTCACGCTTAGATGAGGCACTCAATCTGCTTAGGGCCCAGCCGGAGATAAATACTGAGACGCTTGTCGTTGTCGAGTCATTACTCGACAACTTTGACGATTCAAGCGCTATCGAACTGGCTGAACTCTTCGCGCAGCACTTAGAGAAGCGCCCGGATCAGCTCGATATGCTGCTAATCCAAGCCAAACTACGCCGTAAACTGGGCCAAACCGACGAGGCGCTGGTGTTGCTGAACCAGGGCCTGAAGGTTGAGCCCCTTCAACCTGATCTGATAGTAGAGAAGGCCCAGTTACTGAGAAGCGAGGAGCAGGACTCCGGTTCGGCTTTGAAGCTGATTGAGAGCGCCCTGTCCAATAATACCGACCACCGTCAGCTTCGAGCTGTACACGTTCAGCTGCTACTTGAGCTCAAACCTAACTCCGTGGAGAAAGCAGTTAATCAAGCGATTGCCCAGGCCGAGCGCGACCCTCAACTGGTTTACTACTACGCTCTACTGCTTCTGGAGAACAACCAGCCCCTGTTGAGCCGTGCTTTGTTTAACGAACTGCTTGAGAAAGACCCAGCCCGAACTGATCTCTATCTCTACGTGGGTATTATCGAGGAGAGTCTTGATAACAAAGAGCCCGCACTGGCTGCCTTTACCAAGGTTGAGAGCGGTGATGTACTGTTAAATGCACTCAGCCGAGCGCTAATGCTACTCGACGTCGACACTGAGTTTCAGCGCGCCCGCGAGCTGACGCTGGCAGCCGAAACAAACGATCCCGAGCGGGCGAATCAAGCCAGCATTATTTTTGCTCGCTGGGCGAGTGATGCTGATCGACGTCAGGCTGCTTTGGACTATCTGGCGGAAAAGATCAACGAACAGCCCAATGACGTTACCCTACTCTACTCTCGAGCGCTGATGATCGAGCCAGTCGACAGCCAACAGATGATGCTCGACCTGGAACGGGCCTATACCCTTGACCCAGAGAATCCGGCGACTCAAAACGCTTTGGGATACTCTTTGCTTGAGCACTCAGATGAGTACGAACGTGCACTCGAGTTAATCAGTAATGCACTGGCCGAAAGCCCGGATGATCCTGCTTACCTCGACTCCATGGGCTGGGCGCTGCATAAACTTGAACGTAATCCTGAGGCGCTAGAGTACTTGGAGCGCGCGTACGAGCTAATGAAAGATCCAGAAGTAGCTTCGCATCTGATTATTGTGTTGAGTGAGCTAGGAGAAATGGAGCGCGCACTAGAACTGCTGACTGAGCAACTGCAGGAGCATCCCGGAAATGCTGATATAGAGGAGGCTCAACGTTGGCTAGAGCGCTAGTCATTGCAGCGCTGTTCATCCTCAGTGGCTGCGCCAGCTACAAGCCCGTTTCGTTGGAGATGGGTGTAACGCTTGCACCCTCAAATGAATTCACCGCCAGCGGAAAACTGGGCATTCGCAGTACCCAAGTGAACGAGTCAGGACGTTTTACCTGGATCCAGCAGGGCCCTGACTATGAGATCGAGTTGCTCGACCCCTTTGGTCGCCAGGTGATGAACCTGATGGGAGAGACGGGCCAGGTCGTTCTGAGGTCAAACAGTGCAGCACCAAAGATGGCGGGTACACCTGAGGAGCTAATGCAGGAGCTTTTGGGCTGGCAGATCCCTGTCGCGCCAGCTCGCTTCTGGCTGCAGGGCCACCCGGCTCCCGGGGTCAAATTTCAACAGGAACAGCGCAATCAGTTCCAACAACTGGGTTGGACTGTCGATATTCTCGCGCTACAGACCTTACCCCTGGGTACCGTGCCGCGAAAAGTGCGCCTGACCTATGAAGATCTGCAACTGACGTTGATCATCGGTGACTGGGAGTTCTCTAAGTAAAGGATACAACCTAATCAAGCTGTCTAGCCAAATAGATAGGCTCATCTCATTTAAAACCCAGACAAACACAACCCCTTTGAATGTATAAAGAATGAACAATTAGGGGTTGATTTAAGCTGTCGCTAATTTAAAATACCGCCCTCCTGAGACAAGGTGGGATGCCACACTTAGCTACAGGGGTATAGCCAAGTTGGTAAGGCACTGGATTCTGATTCCAGCATTCGTAGGTTCGAGTCCTGCTACCCCTGCCATTTATTATGAGTAACCGCCGAGCCCAAGCCTCACTAATCCCGACTGACGAATACGAGAAGGTACTCTCTGTGTCCAAGATGATGGTGTTTACCGGAAACGCAAATCCGGAACTGGCCGAGAAAGTTGTTGAACGTCTCGACATACCGATGGGCAAGGCTAACTGCACCCGGTTTAGTGATGGTGAAGTAAGCGTTGAGATTCAGGAGAACGTTCGCGGCAAGGACGTCTTCATAATCCAGTCGACCTGCGCCCCAACCAACGACAACTTGATGGAACTCGTTGTCTTTGTTGATGCTATGCGCCGCGCATCGGCAACACGAATCACGGCGGTTATTCCCTATTTCGGCTACGCTCGACAGGACCGCCGTCCTCGCTCTGCGCGAGTACCGATCAGTGCCAAGGTTGTAGCCACTATGCTGTCGACCTGCGGCGTCGATCGCGTATTGACCGTTGATCTACATGCCGATCAGATTCAGGGTTTCTTCGATATCCCGGTTGACAACGTCTACGGATCACCGGTGCTGCTAGATGATATTGTCGATCAAAACTATGACGACATTGTAGTGGTCTCGCCAGACGTGGGGGGTGTAGTTCGAGCCCGCGCCGTTGCGAAACAACTCGACACTGACCTTGCGATTATCGATAAACGTCGCGAGCGGGCGAATGAGTCCCAGGTAATGAACCTGATCGGTGATGTTGAGGGGCGCACCTGTCTGTTGGTTGACGATATGTGTGACACAGCAGGTACCCTATGCAAAGCTGCCAAAGCCCTCAAGGAGAACGGCGCGAAACGTGTTATCTCTTATGTGACCCACCCGGTGCTCTCGGGCCCTGCGATAGAAAATATCGCTAACTCAGATCTCGATGAGATGGTAGTAACGGACACTATCCCTTTGAGTGACGCAGCGAAGAAATGTGGTAAAATCCGCCAGCTGTCGTTGGCGCCCATGTTAGCTGAAGCGGTTCGCCGCGTCTGTAACGAAGAATCTATTAGTGCCATGTTCCGTTAGGTTTCATAATTAACGAACCTGCACTTTAGTGTGGCGTGAGCCACAAAACTGGTCCCAATTAGGGAAACCAAAGCTGTATGTATCTGGTCGCGGATGCATGCAGTTTTTAATTTTATATAGGTAACAAAATGTCTAACTTTACACTTACAGTAGAAGCCCGTGCAGATCAGGGGAAAGGTGCGAGCCGCCGCCTGCGTCGTACTGGTCAGGTTCCAGCAATCGTATACGGTTCTGCTGAGCCACTAAACATCGCTCTGAATGCAAACGAATTGTCTAAAGTTCTTAACGATGATGCGTTCTTCTCTTCACCAATCACTCTGCAGGGTGCTGGCGAATCACAGACGGTAATCATCAAAGACCTTCAGCGCCACCCAGCTAAACCCGTCGTACTCCACGCTGATTTCCAGCGCATCGACGAAAGCAAGAAGATCAAGATTCGTGTACCTCTGCAGTTCGTCAACTTCGAGCGCTCGTCTGCTGCCAAAGCATCAGGCAAGTTCGCTGCTGAGGCGGCAGTTGTAGAAGTCACCTGTCTGCCGAAAGATCTGCCTGAGTCTGTTCAGTGTGACCTCTCTTCTATCGAAATGGGTCAGATCGCGCACCTATCAGACATTACTCTGCCTGAAGGTGTTGAGATCGTTGCACTGCGTCGCGGCGAAGACCATGACCAGGGTATCGGCTACTGCTACGCACCACGTGGCGCGCGCGCTGCTAAGTAACGCCGCGTAACGAGGCGCCGGCGTTATGGAGCGGATAAGTCTGATTGTAGGCCTGGGTAACCCAGGCAGTGAATACGATAAGACCCGACATAACGCTGGTGCCGAATTTGTTGAGCTGCTCGCAGCTCAACACAACATCGAACTTAAGGCTGAGAGCAAGTATTTCGGCTTACACGGCAAGATTCATATCGACGGGCATCCACTGCATCTTCTCGTCCCAACCACTTTTATGAATCGCAGCGGCAAATCTGTCGCCGCACTGGCCAACTTTTTCAAAATTGAACCTCAGGCAATATTGGTCGCTCACGATGAGCTCGATATTCCACCCGGTGTCGCTCGCCTTAAAAAGGGCGGTGGACACGGTGGACACAATGGCTTGAGGGATATCATCGCCTCGCTTGGTAATAGTAAAGACTTTTATCGTCTGCGCATCGGGATAGGCCATCCAGGCAATGCTAAGCAGGTTGCCGGATTTGTGCTCCAGCGTGCGCCGCTGTCTGAGCGCGACCAGACACAACAGGCGATTGACGAGTCTCTGCGCCATATCGACACCGCCATCAAGGGTGATTGGCCGCGAGCGATGAACCACTTACACACATTCAAAGCGACAGTTTAATAGGACAGACCCATGGGTTTTAAATGCGGTATCGTTGGCCTGCCCAACGTCGGTAAATCAACACTCTTCAACGCCCTGACAAAAGCAGGCATCGATGCAGAGAACTTTCCGTTCTGTACTATCGAACCTAACTCTGGCGTCGTACCCATGCCAGATCCGCGACTCGGTGCGCTGGCAGAGATCGTAAAGCCAGAGCGCATTGTTCCAACCACTATGGAGTTCGTCGATATTGCCGGACTGGTTGCCGGAGCATCTCGCGGCGAAGGCCTGGGAAATAAGTTCCTGGCGAATATTCGTGAAACTGACGCTATTGCCCATGTTGTACGCTGTTTTGAAGACGACAACGTCATACACGTTGCTAACCGTATCCACCCAATAGAAGATATAGAGACAATCAACCTTGAGTTGGCGATGGCCGACCTTGAGTCCTGTGAGAAGCAACTCCAGCGAGTACAGCGCAGTGCCAAAGGTGGTGATAAAGAGGCGGTCAAACAAAAAGAGCTATTAGAAAAGATCATTCCGCATCTGTCAGAAGGCCACCCAGTTCGCGGCATAGAGCTGAGTGATGACGAGAAGAGAGTCGTGAAGACTTTCCACCTATTGACCACCAAACCGACGATGTACATCGCGAACGTCGCCGAAGATGGTTTTGAGAATAACCCGCATCTCGATGCGGTGCGTCAGCTTGCAGTCAGTGAAGGTGCAGAAGTTGTTGCAATCTGCAACAAGCTGGAGTCAGAGATCTCTGAACTTGAAGATGATGAGAAGCTTGAGTTTCTACAGGAAATGGGGATGGAAGAGCCAGGTCTCGACCGCGTCATCCGTGCCGGTTACCAGCTTCTTGGCCTACAGACCTACTTTACCGCGGGCGTTAAAGAGGTGCGGGCATGGACAGTGAAGATTGGTGCAACTGCGCCTCAGGCAGCCGGTGTGATCCATACGGACTTCGAGAAAGGCTTCATTCGCGCTGAAACCATCGGTTACGACGACTATATCGCGTACAATGGTGAGCAGGGAGCCAAGGCGGCAGGTCGTGCGCGCCTTGAGGGTAAGGAGTATATCGTCAAAGATGGCGATGTTATCCACTTCCGTTTCAACGTGTAAAACGACAATCGAGGTGGTCTGAAGGGACTGCCTCAGTACTCAACCTGATCAGTTTCTGATCGATATCGAGAGTCGGCAATAGACTGAAATCTTGGAACCTTCAACTGAGCTCTTTTACACCTACATTTATCCAAATTTTCCTTTGAATTCTATTGACATAGAACCGGCCAAAAGGAATAATTTGCGGCCTTGAAAGCACGGCAATGTAGCTCAGTTGGTTAGAGCAACGCATTCATAATGCGTGGGTCACAGGTTCGAATCCCGTCATTGCCACCACTTTTTAGGGGTAT
>Ga0102948_1000281_pt1 | contig 19932 bp, 12 predicted proteins | sample SalPonA_A_H2O_MG_FD_78211 | JGI IMG/M metagenome (GOLD analysis project Ga0102948, IMG submission 78211) | Water microbial communities from South San Francisco under conditions of wetland restoration - Salt Pond MetaG R2A_A_H2O_MG | ecosystem: Environmental > Aquatic > Non-marine Saline and... | reverse complement strand
GCACGAACTGTATCCTCACCAACGTGCTTTTGCACCTCAAGGATAACCACCTGACCGGTAGATTTAGTTACTTCAAGAGCTTCGTAGATTTTAGGAAGCTCACCTTTTGAACTATCAAATTTAACGTCCACTACAGGGCCGATAATTTGAGCAATTGTTCCAACTGATTGAGACATGTCGTAAACTTGTTTTTAAATAAGACGCTGCAAAAGTAGTTTACACTGCCTTTTCACACAACCTTACAAGCCAATAACTATGGGTCTTCAGAATACTTATCAACAAGTTATTAACAACCTCTGTGTACGAACACTTTCTGTTGGGCTTATTACGGCTTGCACGCCCTCACTACCACAAACCATTTCCTACCCACTATTTGAGCGATTAAGCACGCAAGAATCCCTTCAGGGCAACCCGGAATACATCCACTCAAAGCAAATGACCGCCGGAAACCACGCCTATTGTGTCGGATTTCAAGACGGCACCTTCCCCGATATGGGTTGGCACATCAAAGGTGAGATGGGCGGTCTTTGGGCACACCCAATCAAACTCTTGGATGGGTTTAATGCTGCGGTTGTAACCGGTACAGATACATTGGTGTTGGACACCGCTCAAAGCTATGCGACCACCCCAGTTGGGTCTATATTCACCTACAACATCGACGGCAAAACCATTACTCGGACCCAATTCATCCCCGATCCTGCCAAAGGAATGGTCGTTGAGTTTGACCTCAGCAACTTCCCGCGCGGCGCCCAACTATTATTCTACCCCGAGGCAGATTTACGACCTACTTGGTTAGGCGAGCGCTCTGGGATGATGGACAGTCCTGAGGAAGTTTTCGTTCAAGGAAATCAATGGACGGCGACCGATTCGGCCAACGGATGGCAGGTTCGCATTTCCAGTACGCACAACTCCCCTCGCGAGAATAAAATCTCCAAAGCATGCATCGCACATCCACGCGCTACGGTTCATCAATTTTATATCGCCGGTGGGCTCAGCGAGGAAGAAGCTATGAAAGAATTGGCCGCAGTTGAGCGTTGGAGCGACCTTTGGTATTCGAAAGAACAAAAGCATTTTGAACTCAGTCAGAACAGTAGTTTTTTCTGCGAAGGTGAAGAGGAGCTCGAGACTGTTTTCCGCTGGCTAAAGCATAATGCGATATGGCTCGAAATGGACGCCGACACCCTCGGCTATGGATTCGCAGCAGGCATTGAAGATTACCCTTGGTTCTTTGGATGCGATTCGGAATTCAGCATTCTCGGCCTCAATGCAGTGGGTCGGTACGATCTGAGCAAAAGCATGCTGCGATTACTTGCGAAGGCCTCCGAGCGCACCAACGGCACCGGACAAATCATCCATGAAATGTCCACCAATGGCGCAGTTTTTAACCCCGGAAACATGAACGAAACGCCGCAATTTGTGACCGCCTGTTGGGATACGTATATATGGAGCGGGGATCTTGATTTTCTTCAAGAAATGTATCCCTTGATGCTCAAATCCATGCGCTGGCTTGAAAAACAAGACCTTGATAATAATGGCATACCCGATGGATACGGTATGATGGAGATCCATGGCATGGATGGAGAAATGATTGATGTCGCTTCCTATAGCGTGCAGGGTTGGGAAGCGCTGAGTAAGGCTGCCCTTGTCGTGAAAGACGAAACACACATCGACGAATGGGCCGGAAAAAATGCCGCGAGACTACGGAAATACATTAATGAACACTATTGGGTAGAAAGTGCTGGTAGCTATGCCGACGTGCGCGGTTTACCAATGCAAGCCGTAGAACTCATCGAAGATGCCATTGAACGCGCGAAGGGACTGGACAAACCATGGGCCGTTGAGGAATTAGAAGCAACCAAGAAGCTCGCACTTAAGGATGTTCTTCGAAATATGCCGTATCCAGATCAGGACAATTGGACTCCTACCTCCTACCCGTACAGTATTCACCACAATTGGATCGTCAACACCCCAATGGAAGTGGGATTCGCACCGGAAGAATATGCATTGAAAGCATTAGATAAAGCAGCACAGTACACAAATCCATTTGGGATGTTTGTAACCGGCATCGATCGTGACGAAAGTGCAGGAACAGATACCGACGGGTTTGCCAAACGCAAAAAGACCTTTACCTATGTAGGCGCTGTAATGACCTTGCCTACGGGAGTGGCAGCAGTAGCAGAAAACAACTATGGCCGGCCAGACAATGCGTTGGATTATTTGCACCGTATGACCCGCAGCTGGGGGTATGCGCACCCGGGGAGCATGTATGAAGTGAGTCCCGATTTCGGGATGATGTGTCAGGCTTGGAACATTTATAGTTTCGCCTACCCTATTGTTAGGCAATTTTTTGGAGTTCAACCGGATCCACAGCAGCATAAAATCACTATTGATTTGGCCTTCCCTTCGAATTGGACCCATCCCCAACTAAAGGGTATTGCCATTGGCGAAGGGGAGCTACAAACGTATTTAGATGTCGCATTCCTGAAGGGTGACGCAATACGTAAAAACCAGTTACTATTGATTCAAGAAGGTCCTAATGTTTGGACGCTACGCACTAAAATTCCAAAGGGTGCCGAGGTAATGGCTGGGGGCCAAATCATACAACCTACCCTAGACCAAGAAGGCTATGCAGAAATGTCCGACCGCGAAGTTGTCATACGTTGGTAATGGCTATTTTTGAACTATGAATTTTGCCTCCATCATTGGTGTAGTCGCTGCCATTTTGACTACCTCAGCATTCGTCCCTCAAGCGTTTCGCGTTATCCGATTGCGCCAAACTGCTCATTTATCTTTGACCATGTACATCATGATGTTTACGGGTCAAGCATGCTGGCTGGTTTACGGACTGTATCTATCAGATTTCCCGCTCATTCTAGCCAATGTTATTGGGTGTAGTCTTAGCGGGACCATCTTGGGGCTGAAAATATTCATGAAAGAATAATCGAACCCCCGAATCCATTGGCATAAACTTTGCCTATTGCGGAACAAAAAAGCGAGAAATCGCTTATGTAAGAGTAAAACTACCGCAATATGAAAAAATGGCTTGCCTTTTTAGGACTAGCGTTAACCTTTTCCACTCAGGCTCAGAACGTTACTTTGAGTGGTTACATCCGTGATGCAGCAACAGGCGAAGAACTTATCAATGCCTCAATAATAAATGAGCAGCGTCAAGGTACGGTCTCAAATATCTATGGATTCTACTCGTTAACACTTCCTGCTGGGAAGTACACCTTTACAGTAAGTTACATTGGTTACGAAAATCAAGTGCTTACTCTAAATCTCAAGGAAAGTCAAAGCTTAAACTTTGAACTTGGCGAAGCCACCAACCAACTTGAAGAGGTTGAAGTAACGGCTAAGAAATTGGACGAGAATTTGAACCGCGCCGAAATGTCCACGACCCAATTGAGCGCAAAACAAATCAAGGCTATTCCACAGTTTTTGGGCGAGTTTGATGTTGTACGTTCCATTACCCTTCTACCAGGTGTAACCACCGTTGGTGAAGGTGCATCGGGATTCAACGTACGCGGGGGCAAGACGGATCAAAACTTGATTCTACTCGACCAAGCCCCTGTTTACAACAGCTCTCACATCTTCGGCTTTTTCTCAGTTTTTAATGGCGATGCTGTTAGAGACTTGAAACTCTACAAAGGTGGAATTCCAGCTCCTTATGGCGGCCGATTAAGTTCTGTACTCGACGTCTACCAAAAAGAAGGAAACACTAAGGAATTTGGGGGAAGCATGGGCTTAGGATTGCTCTCTTCTCGTTTGATGTTCGAAGGTCCACTGGTTAAAGAAAAGGCCAGTTTCATGGTAGCAGGACGTCGCTCTTACCAAGACGTATTGCTGAAACTTAGTCCAAACGATGACCTCAACAACATCATTGCAAACTTCTACGACCTCAATGCCAAGGTCAACTATAAATTCTCAGATAAAAGCCGTCTCTTCCTCAGTGCTTACTACGGTAAAGATGCCTTTGGGGTACCTGGTCTCGTAGGATTTAATTGGGGGAACCTTGGTCTGACCGCACGTTGGAATTACTTATTGTCGGACAAGCTCTTCATGAACGTAAGCAGCATCTATTCCGATTATGATTATGCCATTTTGTTTGATTTCCCTCAAGCTAAAATTGACAACATTGCTTACATCCGAAATCAGGCCAACAAAATCGCTTTCAGTTGGTTCCCCAATGCAAAGCACCAAATCAACTATGGGGTTGAAGCTACCGTTTACGATTTCGAACCGTTCTCAACTACCCTTGATTACATAGATAGCAACTTGACGGATATCAGTATTGAATTACAAAACGAATATGCTGTTGAACCGGCTCTTTACATTGAGGACGATTGGAAAATCAACAACCGCTTAACCGTTCGTGGCGGTCTGCGCTACAGCTCATTCTATAATGTTGGTGCTCGTAATGTCGTAAACTACACCCCTACTTCAAATGGAACGGTTCGCAATGACCTCATCATTGATACAACCGCATATGGGTCGCGTGAAGTCATTGAAGCATTCGATGGACTGCAAGGCCTCGAGCCACGATTGGGGATCAATTACAAATCCACGGAGAATACTGCCATTAAGGCCAGCTATAACCGCATGCGCCAATACCTGCACCTTATCTCTAATACAACATCTTCCTTACCCATTGATACTTGGCGACCTGCCGGCCGGTACATCCAACCTGGAACTGCCGATCAGGTGGCTGTCGGTTGGAACCGTAACTTCAATGACGGCGAATGGCAACTTAGCATAGAATCGTATTACAAGAGTATGCGTGATCTCGTAGACTTTAAAAACGGAGCTCAACCCACGGGTGTAGACAATATTGAAGTCGCATTAATGACAGGTCAAGGCCGAAGCTACGGATTGGAAATGCAATTGGACAAAAAGGTAGGACAACTTACAGGTTGGATCGCCTATACGTACAGCCGCTCAGAACTACAAGTTGACCTTGGCAACACCCCAGATGAATGGATCAACCTCGGTGAGTGGTATCCTGCTGCGCAAGACAAACCACACGACTTTGCATTGGTTGCAGCATACGCTTGGAAACAAAACATAAGCTTCTCCGGATCATTTATCTACCAAACGGGGAAACCCTATACGTACCCTGAAGCTAAGAGTGAATTTGAAGGAATCATATACCCGTTCGCCCTTAGCCGAAACAACAGCCGTACACCTGCTTACCACAGATTGGACTTGAGTATGGACATTGCCGTACCAAGTAAAAATGGCAATAAAGGCAGCTGGAACGTGGGTGTTTATAATGCCTATGGACGTAAGAATGCCTTTAGCATCTTCTTCGAAGAAGAGCTCGATGACAACGGTGACCCTACAGGTCAAACCAAAGCGACTCAGCTGAGCATCTTCGCTACTGCTATACCAATGATTACCTACAACCTAGAGTTTTAATTACCCATGAAGAATTTTATTTATTTCGTTTTAGCAGCGGTCGCATTAACTGCATGTGAGATCGATGTAACCGATAAAGTAAAAACCGATGCCTACGATGGCGCTGCACTTATTTCAGTGAGCGGCTCCGTAACGGATATAGAAGGCACAGGAACTTATTTGGATCTTGCTATTAGTGCTCCTTATCTAGATACGGCAACAGCAACCCAAATTGAAGGGGCACTTGTTGAAGTTTATGAAAACAACACCTTAATCAGCACCCTAGTCGAAACGAGCCCAGGGCGTTATGAAGACACTGCCCTACTTGCGCAGGTTGGATTTGGCTACCGCGTACTTATTAATGTCCCAACGGGATATGGTAATGCCACGGGGCTTTGGGAAAGCACCACAGATGTCGTAAACGAACCGTTTACCTTACTCGCTCCAATGTTCCCCATTATGGAAGACGATAGCAGCTGGATAGATTTTCGAACGGGAGATTCTGTTTGGTATGCAGATGCGGATTCTTGCTACTACAGCGCATATGCGCTTTGGAATGATCCAGCCGGAAAAGGGAATGCCTATTGGGTAAAGAATTACTGGACGACTGAAATCTACGCTCCAAATGGATTACTAGGACCTTTTGAGCCTCAAGAGACCGAAAAAAGTTTAAACTCAAGCATCAACATTTTCAATGATGACCAATTCATTGAAGGTGCCCAAGTAAGCCGTTTCAATTTCATCGGTCCTCCGTACACCGTATTCCGCGATACCCTAATTAACCTCGTTTTTGAAACACGCACCGTAAGTGAAGGCATGTACGATTATTTGAACGTTATGGCCAACAACATCGGCGGTGGGGGTCTCTTTAGTGTGCCTTACAGCCCACAAATTGGAAATATTCGTCGTTCAGATGATACAACAGTCTATGGTTTGGGATATTTTTATGCTACGTCAGTACGATTTGATAGCATAACTCTATTCCACCCATACTAATGAATCAACTTCACTGGACCACTGATTTCTTATTAAGCAAAGGCGTTCGAGCAGATTTGGTCGAATGGATTGCTTTGGGCATCGATGTTGTCCTAATCGCCCTCGTTTCTTTGGTTGCCGATTTTCTCGCGCGACGCATTCTATTGTCCGTTATTCATGCCCTTGTCAAAAAATCCAAAGCGACTTGGGACGATTACTTTTTTGAGCAGCGCGTATTCCGCAATTTGGCCCACCTAGTGCCCGCATTCATAGTGCACGAAAGTCTTGATTACATCTTCAACGATGTACCTGCAGCCATTCCGTTTTTACAGAAGGTAGTTGTGCTCTATGTTATCGTGCTTGGAGTAAGCTTGGTCAATAGAACATTACGTGCATTAGAGAATTGGACAGGCATGAATGAGAAATATGCCAATACCCCTATTCGTACGATTTCCCAAGTGATCCGCATCCTTGCCTTTTTCGGAGCGGTCATTGCCATTATCAGCATCCTCACGGGCACGAAGGCGGGGACCATTCTTGGCGCTCTCGCAGGAACAACCGCCATTATCATCTTGGTCTTCCAAGACAGTATAAAAGGATTGTTAGCGAATTTCCAAATCCACATGTACGACCTAGTCAAGGTTGGCGATTGGATTACTTTTTCAAAATATGGTGTCGATGGCGATGTGCTTAGTATTGACCTTACCACTGTAAAAGTTCAAAACTTCGACAAGACGGTCAGTACAGTTCCTGCTACTGCATTCGTTAGTGATAGCTTTGTCAACTGGCGGGGAATGAGTGAAAGTGGAGCGCGCCGCATCAAGAGAAACATCCACATCGACATCACCTCCATCCGACACCTTGACGAAGGCCTTGCAGATAGCTTACGTGAAATTGATCTCATTCACGACTTCATGGTCAAGCGTCAAGCAGAAATTGATTCCAATAATGACAAGCGCGGGATCAAAGGTGCAAGTAAATTGAACGGGCGCCGCCAAACGAATGTCGGTTTGTATCGAAAATACGTGGAGTTTTACCTGAATAATCATCCAGGCATCCACCATGACTTCACCTTAATGGTTCGTCAGCTCCAACCGACAACAGAAGGACTGCCAATAGAAGTATATTGTTTCACCAATACTATCGTTTGGCAGGAATATGAAGGAATAATGGCGGATATCTTCGACCATCTTTATGCAGCAACTCGTCACTTTGACCTGGCCCTCTTCCAAAGCCCAACTGGAGCAGATATACGCTCCTTGAAATAGGTCGAAAATTTCAAACACATAAAAAAACCCGCGCCTCCGGCGCGGGTTTTTTGTATCCGATTTGCCTCGGCTTACGCCTCGGCAGTTTCCATATAGCTCTCAATAGGCTCACAAGTACATACGAGGTTGCGATCACCATAGGCATCGTCTACACGACGTACTGAAGGCCAAAACTTATTGTCCATGACAAAATCTAATGGGAACGCTGCCTCAGAGCGTGAATATGGCTTGTCCCAAGTATCCGCGCAAATCATAGCTTGCGTATGAGGTGCGTTCTTCATCATATTGTTTACTGCATCGTATGTTCCTGCTCCAATAGCAGCAATTTCTTTGCGGATGCTTAGCATGGCATCACAGAATCGATCCAGCTCGGCTTTACCCTCACTTTCCGTAGGCTCTACCATAACGGTTCCGGCCACTGGGAAACTCACGGTTGGTGCGTGGAAGCCATAGTCCATGAGACGTTTTGCAATATCTGTTACTTCGATACCTGCTTCTTTCTTGAATGGACGGCAATCCAAGATCATTTCGTGTGCCGCACGTCCATTTTCACCGCTGTAGAGTACGTCGAATGAACCTGCTAGGCGCTCCTTGATGTAGTTCGCATTCAGAATGGCATACTTTGTAGAATCCGTCAATCCTTCTGCACCCAACATCTTAATGTATGCATATGAAATCAATAGAATCAAAGCCGAGCCCCAAGGTGCCGCCGAGATTGAGCTAATCCCTTGTTCACCGCCCATTGGAATTACATCATGCGTTGGCAAGAATGGAGCTAGGTGTGACTTACAACAAATTGGACCCATACCAGGACCACCACCGCCATGAGGAATGGCGAATGTTTTGTGTAGGTTCAAGTGACATACGTCGGCACCAATCAGACCAGGTGAGGTAAGACCTACTTGGGCGTTCATATTGGCACCGTCCATATACACCTGACCACCATGTTGGTGAATGATATCTGTAATTTCTTTTACCGCGCTTTCAAAAACTCCGTGCGTAGATGGGTACGTAATCATCAAAGCGCTCAAGTTTGCACTATGTTGCTCCGCTTTAGCGCGAAGGTCCTCAACATCGATATTACCGCGTTCATCACAAGCAACCACAACCACCTTCATTCCGGCCATTACTGCGGATGCAGGATTCGTTCCGTGCGCAGATGATGGAATCAATGCAATATCTCGGTGATGATCACCATTTGCTTGATGGTAAGCACGAATAACCATAAGTCCTGCATACTCACCCTGAGCCCCAGAGTTTGGCTGCAACGAAGTCGCATCAAATCCTGTAATGATTGCTAGATCACGCTCTAAAGCTTCAATAACTTCAGCATAGCCTTGTGCTTGTTCAACCGGTACAAATGGGTGCAAGGCATTCCAATTGGCCGTAGATAAAGGAATCATTTCTGAAGCAGCGTTCAACTTCATGGTACAAGACCCCAATGAAATCATGCTATGGTTAAGCGCAAGGTCCTTGCGCTCTAGCGATTTCAAATAGCGCATCATGTCCGTTTCACTGTGGTAGCTATGGAACACCTCATGTGTCATGAAGTCAGACAGGCGCACCAAATCTTCTGGCAGGTTGCCTGAAGGAGCATCCATCTCGATATTTTCCACACCCTCGGCCTTCGCTAAAACCGCAATGATGTCGGCTAAATCGGCATCTGTAGTCGTTTCGTTTAATGAGATACCAATGGTTTTCTCATCGAAATATCTAAAGTTAATTTCTGCGGCCTCGCTCAACATTTTTACCTGAGCAGCGGTCGCTTTATTCAATTCAACCTTTAAGGTATCAAAGAAGTATTTGTTGTGCTGCTTCAGCCCCATCCCTTTAATGGCTTCATTCAATGCAGTAGCATGAAGATGAATGGTAGCGGCAATTTCTCTCAAACCTTCGGGACCATGAAACACACCATAAGCACCAGCCATAACCGCAAGCAAGACTTGCGCAGTACAGATGTTTGAAGTCGCTTTATCACGCTTAATGTGCTGCTCACGCGTTTGTAAGGCCATGCGGAGTGCCGTATTGCCGTCCGTATCAATGGTTCTACCAATGATGCGACCTGGAATGAAACGCTTGTAGCTTTCCTTAGTTGCGAAGTACCCTGCGTGTGGACCACCGTAACCCAATGGAATACCAAAGCGCTGAGTAGTACCTACAACCGCATCTGCACCCCATTCACCCGGAGGCGTTAACAATACAAGCGACATGATATCAGAGGCAACTACAAGCTGAACCTCAGCTTCATTGCATTTCTTCGCAAATGCACGGTAATCTTCAACAGAACCGTCTGCATTCGGATATTGCACCAATGCCCCAAAGAATTCCTCTGAGGGCTCAAAAGTGCGGTAATCACCAAATACCAATTCCACACCAATAGGCTCCGTACGCGTCTTCAGCAAGGCAATGCTTTGTGGGAAAGTGTTGGCATCAACAAAGAATTTGTTTGCACCAGCCTTCTTTTTAGCGCGAGACATTGCTCCATAGAACATGCTCATGGCTTCAGCTACTGCAGTGGATTCGTCTAGCAGGGATGCATTCGCAAGCTCCATACCTGTTAAATCCACAACCATTGTTTGGTAGTTCATCAACGCCTCTAATCGACCCTGAGCAATCTCTGCCTGGTAAGGCGTATACGCTGTATACCATCCTGGATTTTCAAGGATGTTTCGCTGAATCACACCGGGTAATACCGTAGGGTGATAGCCCATTCCAATGTACGTGGTATAGATGGAATTTTTCTGACCTAACTCCCCGATATGTGCAGCAAACTCTGCTTCCGTCATAGGTTCACTTAGGTCCATCTCTCCACGGAAACGGATGGTATTAGGCACAGTTTGGTCGATTAACGCATCCAAAGATTCTGCTCCAACAACTTGTAGCATTTCTGAGGTTTCGGCGGCTTTAGGACCGATGTGTCTGTAGGCAAAGGAATTGCGCTTCATGTTCTGTTGATATTAGATGGCACAAAAGTAAGGCAGACAGCCGGAACAAAACGTACATTTATAGCACGTTAATGGCACGAAATATCAACCCGTTTATAAACATTCTTAACGGCTTTGTTCGCCCCTTTGTTTACGCAAATTTTTGGGTAGCAGGAGCGGTATGGGCATTGACCCGTTTGACCGAGTTTCAAACCACCGCTTGGTGGGAACCCAATTCATTAGCTGGATTCAATGCTGCAGCCACTTTAGTCTTTTATGGATTTGCACGATTATTCGAATCCCCATCACCAGAAGGCCTACAAAGTAAAATAAGCGCATGGCGTTCGTCTATGCCACGCACTGCACAACTAAGTATGGCCCTAGGCATTGCTTACATGCTCGTCTATTGGCTGTATTTCGGAAGCTTGAAACTATTCTTCTTTTATGCCGCTGGCCTGCTGATCGCAGCGCTCTATCCATTGCCATTCATCCTCAGTCGCAAAGGCGGAGGACTTCGTGCTATTCCCGGCTTAAAATTATTCCTGATTGCTGGAATCTGGGCGTATGTAAGTGCCGGAATCCCCAGCTTAATGGCCGGTAGCTTTTCGATGGAGGCTGTTTTGGAACGCTTCTTTTGGACTGCCGCATTAACCCTACCTTTTGACGTACGGGATATGCAAATAGACGCTGGGAGTATTAAGACCATTCCCCATTATTTAGGTGCGCGCACGACCATCACAATGGCAAATTTCCTTTTGTGGCTCAGTTACTTTTTTCAAGTGCATTACTTAGGCATGCCACTGGAAGTCACCTTTGGCTTTTATGTGCTTTTTTCGACAATATTGCTGCTCACCAACACAAAGTTTGGGGATTTATACTACAGTTTATTGATTGAGGGACTGCCCTTCCTTCTTTTGGGCGCATGGGTTCTTTTTGCCTAACTTTAGAGCCCCGAAAACAGAAGCTATGAACGTATTAGATCCGGCCTATGCCGCATCCCTTGACGCAGCAGATTCTTTGCGTGCATTCCGAGATGAATTCCACATCCCTGTAATTAATGGGAAAAGCACCCTATACTTCACCGGAAATAGTCTTGGCCTCATGCCAAAATTGGCACAGACGTATGTAGAAGAAGAGCTCGAAGATTGGAAAAACTGGGGTGTAGAAGGTCACTTTCATGCGCGCCGACCCTGGATGCCTTATCACGAATTTTTCACGGACAGCTTGGCTAATTTAGTAGGCGGCAAACCTGAAGAAGTCGTGGTCATGGGCTCCTTGACCAATAACCTTCACCTTCTCATGGTCAGCTTCTTTCGCCCTTCCGGCAAACGAACCAAAATCCTATGTGAAGCCAAAGCCTTCCCATCCGACCAATACGCGCTCGCATCGCAGCTGCGTTTCCATGGACTAGATCCAAAAGAACATCTAGTAGAAATTGGGCCGCGCGATGGAGAACATCACATTAGAAAAGAAGACTTCATGGCGGCTATTGATCAGCACGGCGATGAGATCGCTCTAATGATGGTGGGCGGAGTCAACTACTACACTGGACAAGTTCACGATATGAAAACCTTGACGGCATATGCTCAAAACAAAGGCATCATTGTCGGCTGGGACCTCGCACATGGCGCAGGCAATGTAGAACTTCATCTACACGATTGGAATGTGGATTTTGCCGCTTGGTGCCACTACAAATACATAAACTCTGGTCCTGGAGCTACCGCAGGGTATTTTGTACATGAACGCCACCACGGCATTACTGACATTCCTCGCTTTGAGGGTTGGTGGGGACATGATAAAGATACTCGCTTTACCATGCCAGAGACCTTCAAACCCATACCTACCGCTGAAGCCTGGCAACTTTCCAACGTGCCTGTTATGGCGATGGCGCCCTTGCGTGCAAGCTTGGATGTATTTGATCGCGCAGGACTTGAAAACCTCCGAGAGAAGAGTAAAAAGCTTACATCGTATTTGCAACAAGTCCTAGAAGAAGTAGCGCTAGCATCAGACAGTAATTTTGAAATCATCACTCCTTTGGAGGAACGTGGTGCGCAAATCTCATTATTGGTGCACGGCTATGGCCGACCACTTTTTGACTACCTGATGGAAGAAGGCGTCATTGCCGATTGGCGTGAACCTAATGTTATTCGAATGGCCCCTGTTCCGTTGTACAGCAGTTTTGAAGATATTCGTGCGTTCGGCGAAATTCTACTTACCTACCTTAAAAACCACTAAGCATGAAAAAAGTATTGATTGTTGGTGCAGGGTTGGCTGGTTCTTACATGGCCTATGCCATGGGCAAGAAAGGCTACGAGGTTAGCGTGATGGAAAAACGCCCAGACCCACGCAAAACTAACTACGGATCTGGCCGATCGATCAACCTTGTCGTTAGTCACCGAGGCTGGACCGCTTTTGCATACGCAGGAATTGAAGAAGCCATTCGCGAGATAGTAGTTCCTGCCTATGGCCGCCAAATCCATGACCTTGAAGGCAACGAAACTTTTTTTCAATACAATATTGAAGGCAAGGCCATTCATAGCATTAGTCGCAGCGAATTGAATAAGACTTTGGTAGAATTGGCCGAGGCCCTACCCAATGTCACGGTCACTTTTGATGCCTTCTGTGAGCACGTTGATTTTACAACGGGAACAGCTCATTTTTCTGTTAGCGGAGAAAAGATACGCATGCAAGCCGACCTCATTGTCGGTGCCGATGGCGCAGGCTCCTCGGTCCGTGGCGCAATGATGAAACAACCTCGCTTCAACTACAGTCAAGACTTTATTGATAGCGGATATAAAGAGGTACATATTCCTGCAGCCGAAGATGGCACCCCCCAGTTGAACATTGACGCGTTGCACATCTGGCCGCGCAGAGAATTCATGTTAATGGGATTGGCCAACACGGACAACGGTTTTACCGGAACTGTTTTCGCACCTTTTGGGGGCGAATATGGATTGGACCATTTGCCAACGGGTAAGGATGGGATGCGCTATTTCGAAAAGTACTTCAAGGATGCCATTCCGCTTATTCCTGACTTAGAGGAACAGTGGGAAAACAATCCCACCTCAGCCCTTGCTTGCATTCGATGCAACCCGTACCACTGGGCTGGGAACACCATGCTCATTGGCGATGCTGCACATGCGACGGTGCCTTTCTATGGGGAAGGAATGAATGGATCTTTAGAGGATGTCCGAGTATTTCTTGAACTTCTCGACGAACATGGCGACAGCGATATGAACGCGGTCCTTGACCGTTACACGGAACTTCGTGTTCCCGCTGGTAACGCATTGGTTGATTTGAGTCTTCGCAACTTCATAGAGATGCGGGATCTCGTGGCCGACCCAAGTTTCCAATTGAGAAAACGTATTGAGCAAAAAGTACAGAAAAATCATCCTGAGAAATGGACCCCGCTGTACACACAAGTGAAATTCACCAATATCCCTTATCACGAAGCCAAAGCAGAAGGCGAGCGTCACGATCGTATCATGGAACAAATACTAGCCATGGAAAACATCCAAGAACGCTGGGATTCTGACGAGGTCGAAAAGGAGGTACTCCGATTGCTAGAGGAAATGGTTTAAAAGGTCACACCGCCAGTGTGCAACCAAAGAACTTTCCCGGGGAGTTGCTGTCGGTGTAAATACGCCAAGACTTTCGCATTATAATTGGGGTCAATGATTATACCCGACATGGCTTCGAATTCGGATTTCAGAGTAAGCAGTGCTGTAGACCATCTACCGAAGCCGCCAAAGTGCACTTCGTCTTCCCAATGCAGGTCAATCCCTTTTGACCGCGCCAACGTTTGAACGGCGTCCGATTCTCTTTTCGCCCCTTTGACTGCGCTAACCACGTGAACATGTGTATTCGAGTTTTCCGGCATCGCACGAAGGATGCCTTGGACTGTGGTTCCCGTCCCTGATGCCAACACGAGGTGATCGGGTTTATTGGTCAATTCCTTCCAAATCTCGCCGCAACCTTCAAGTGCGTGAGCTCCAGCGCCACCTTCGGGCAATATTCGAGCATGAGATGCTTCCCAAAGTTCCTCCTGCGCGCTTGAAATTTGCCACCCTACATTTCTAAGCGCGCGATAGGCGGACCGAGAAATAAAATGAAGTTTCATTCCTTGACTTTGGCAATACGTCAAGTTCGCATTAGATGTAGCGTTCAATTCCTCCCCACGCACGATTCCTATGATGGGATGCCCAAAAAACTGAGCAGCGAAGGCAGCCGCGGGCAGGTGATTACTATGCGGACCACCGAAGGTTAAAATGGATTGCCCTTTTGGTATCTGATCAAAGAAGCCTTTCAGCTTGCGCCATTTATTGCCCGAAACAATGGGATGAATGAGGTCATCGCGCTTTATATAAAGATCCAATTCAGGCAGCACCGCCAACTTTTGGACGGGCGAAGGTGTTGTGAAGGGGAATTGGGAACTTTCCATGATACAAAGCTAAGGTGCCTTACCTTTGGAGGACCCAAAAAATCCGTAATCGGACATGTTTAAAAAAGACTTGGATCCGGAAGACTATTACAAGAGCCCCGAGGGCTTCATTGTCTTCACTGAAAAGTACCACTTAAAGCGCGGCTACTGCTGCCAAAGTGGTTGTAAGCATTGCCCATACGGATACGATAAAAAAACACACAGAGTAAACCGAGATTAGAACCATGACAGACTTTCAACGTGAGATCGCTCAAGGCATTCCTAACCACCTGCCTTCGAAACGTGAAATTCCTACGGATGTCAATCGCGCTCCTAAACGCAAAGACATTCTAACCCCTAATGAGAAAAAATTGGCCCTTGAAAACGCGCTGCGCTACTTCCCTGAAGAGTGGCATGCGGAATTGGCCACAGAATTTTTAGCTGAGCTTAAAGAATTTGGACGCATTTACATGTACCGATTCAAGCCTTCGTACGCCATGCATGCTCGTGGGATTGAAGAATACCCGTGCAAGACGCCTCAGGCGGCGGCCATCATGTTGATGATCCAGAACAACCTGGATCCAGCGGTGGCGCAACACCCGGAAGAGCTCATTACTTACGGTGGAAATGGTGCGGTATTCCAAAATTGGGCACAGTACCTTTTGACCATGAAATACCTCAGCGAGATGACTGAGGAGCAGACCCTACACATGTACAGCGGCCACCCGATGGGCCTCTTTCCTTCCTCCAAAGAAGCCCCGCGCGTGGTGGTGACCAATGGCATGATGATTCCGAATTACAGCCAGCCGGACGATTGGGAAAAATTCAATGCCCTTGGTGTTACCCAATACGGTCAAATGACCGCGGGATCATATATGTACATTGGCCCACAAGGCATCGTGCATGGAACGACCATCACGGTATTGAATGCTGCACGCATGAAATCTACTGGTGGACCGGAAGGGAAACTATTTGTCACTGCGGGATTGGGCGGTATGTCCGGAGCGCAGCCTAAAGCAGGAAATATTGCTGGAGTGGTGAGCATCACTGCGGAAATCAACCCAAAAGCGGCTTACAAGCGTCACGAGCAGGGCTGGGTGGACGAAATTACGAGCAGTACCGACGAGGCAATCGATATGGCACTTGAGTTCCAAGCAGCAAAGCGTGCACGCAGCATCGCCTACATCGGAAACATTGTAGACTTGTGGGAGCGCATGGTGGAACGTAATGTTCATGTTGACCTTGGCTCTGATCAAACGTCGTTGCACAACCCTTGGGCGGGCGGTTACTACCCACAAGGCATGAGTTACGAGGAGTCGAACGAAATGATGGCGAATAACCCTAAAGAATTCAAAGTACGCATCCAAGCGACCTTGAAGCGCCACGTGCAAGCCGTCAATGCGCTGGTAGAAAAGGGCATGTATTTCTTTGACTACGGTAATGCATTCTTACTGGAAAGCTCTCGTGCGGGCGCAGAAATCATGGATGCTAATGGCGAGCACTTCCGCTACCCGTCCTATGTTCAAGACATCATGGGGCCGATGTGTTTCGACTACGGCTTTGGTCCTTTCCGATGGGTATGTGCTTCTGGCAATCCGGACGATTTAGATAAAACAGATGCCATCGCACAAGAGGTCTTGGAAGGCTTAATGGCCAAGGCACCAGCCGAAATTCGCCAGCAGATGGACGACAACATTCGTTGGATCAAAGGCGCGAAGGAAAATAAATTGGTCGTGGGCTCTCAGGCGCGCATCCTGTATGCCGATAGCGAAGGCCGTATTGAAATCGCGCGTGCCTTCAACAAAGCCATTGCTGCCGGCAAGATTGGGCCTGTTGTATTGGGGCGTGACCACCACGACGTTAGTGGTACCGATAGTCCGTACCGCGAAACGTCAAATATTTATGACGGATCGAGCTTTACGGCAGATATGGCCATCCAAAACGTCATTGGCGATAGCTTTCGAGGCGCTACCTGGGTGAGCATCCATAACGGCGGTGGCGTTGGCTGGGGCGAGGTGATCAACGGCGGCTTCGGAATGCTACTTGACGGTTCGGATGCGGCAGAGCGCAAGCTGGAAAACATGCTGCTTTACGATGTAAATAATGGTATTGCGAGAAGGTCGTGGGCAAGAAATAAAGAAGCTATATTCGCCATTGAGCGCGAGATGGAACGCACCCCAAATTTGAAGGTGACGGTACCAAAGCTTGTAGACGAGAATGTATTGAACAACCTAGATTATTAAGATGAAAAAATTCTTTGTGGCCGCAATCGGTCTTTCGCTGTTGGCCAGCTGTAGCCAACCTGCAGCAGTAGAAAACACGCAGAAAGGCATTCGTTTGGCCTATGTTCGTATTGATTCATTGCAGAGCCAATACACCTATTTCCAAGAATTGGCCAATGAACTTCAAGCGGAAGAGCAAGAGATCGTTGCAGATTTACAACGCCGTCAGCAAAGCTTACAAGAGAACATCGCCTTGTACCAACAAGAGGCCGCTAAAATGACGCAGAGCCAACGCAACGCTAATGAGGCTGATTTGATGCGCGTACAGCAGCAATACATGCAGGTTGAACAAGCGGCTCAGGAACGCTTAATGCGCAAGCAAACGGACTTGGCCAATATGCTCAAAGCGGATATGGATGAGGCTATTGTAGTATTGAAGGAAGACCTGAACCTAGACTTTATCCTACTCTACGAAGAAGGCGGTCAGATCATCTACGCGAATGACGAGTTTGATATCACTGCACGAATGGTTGAAATGCTCAACGAGAGCGCCGAAGCCCCAACGGAAGAAGATGCTGAGGCAGCTTCTAGTGAGGCGGCCGATTCAGCCAGTGCCGAGTAAAATTTTTTGGACTTCATAAAAAAGCCCGGGCGGATGCCCGGGCTTTTTTTATGTGCAAGTTTTTTTGCCTTAGAGGTAATAACGGAATCCCGTGGCCAATCCCAAGCTGTAAGGAATCTCACGAAGACCCACATCTGCATTGTTCATAGGCAGCAAGCCCAGTCGGAATTCACCGCGCAGGGTAAGGACCAAATCATTTGCCACTCGGAATTCATTCCCAAGCGCAAAGCCGATGGCGCCATTGAAGCCGTTGTGGTATTTCGTATCCGAACCGCGCTGGTACATAAGACCGAGGGCCCCGGTAACTGCATCTGTTGAATAATTGGGTGCTCCATCCTCCCACTGACGTTCGATTTTTTGCATGAATATCAAATCGTAAGAAGGAACTACTTGCAACGCCCAAACGTCCGTCATCTGTGTATGGAAGATGATTTGAATGGGAATGGCAATGGCTTCGAAACGCGTTGTTGCCGCGAGATTTGCAATGGTATCTTGGAATACTGCATTTTGATCAAAAGCTGCAAAACCTTTGGTCACAAATCCAGAATTCACAGTGGTAAATCCAATGCCCAAGTGGAACATTTCGCGAAGCTCGAAAAAGGACATCAAGCCCATACGCTGACCATAGACCGCTCCTGCATCCTCTGAGGTAAGTGCATAGATTTCGTTTCCATCTTTTACTGGCTCATAGAGCGCCAGACGACGGGAGGCGTATTCCGGTGCATAGAGCAATTGGAAGGAGAAACGCGTGTCGCGCACCTTATCATCCGTAAAGTATTCTATGGTTTGGTTTTTCGGCTGCGCCCATGCCAATGCAGGCACAACGAGTGCCATGGCAATGGCCCAATTCTTTAGGATTTTCATAATACAAAGTGGTTTTTCCAATCGGACAATACTTTATCTAAACCTTCCGGGTTTTTACCGCCAGCGGTTGCAAATGCAGGCTGACCTCCACCACCGCCTTGGATGTGCTTGGCGAGTTCGCGAACTGCATTTCCAGCGTGCCAACCTCTGCCGGCTACTAATTCATCACTCACTCCAATGCTTACAGTTGCTTTTCCTTCCCAAGCATTTGCGAAAATCACAAGTGTATTTCCCTGACTTTTCAGCTTGAAGACCATGTCTTTTACGCTGCCACCGTCCATATTGGTACGGGCAACAATGGCACGAACACCACCGTAATCTTCTGAATTATTTTCAAGATCCTGAGCAGCAGCCATCGCCTTTTCCTTGCGCAAGGCCTCTACTTCTTTCTGTGCTGCGGCTTCTTTATCCTTCAGCTGCTGAATGGCTCCAGCAAGATCTTTAGGGTTTTTCAGCACCTCTGCGGCAGCTTTGAAGTTTGCGAGCGCTGTATTCACGTAGTTCATAGCACCGGCACCGGTCACGGCTTCGATGCGGCGAACTCCGGCTGCAACAGCCCCTTCGCTTGTAATTTTAAACAACCCGATTGATCCGGTTGCAGGCACATGGATACCACCACACAATTCGATGGATGAGCCAAACTTTATGGCACGAACGGTATCGCCGTATTTCTCACCAAAGAGCATCATTGCACCCATTTCCTTGGCCTCGGCTATAGGAATGTTGCGGTGCTCCTCTAGTGGATAATTCGCTTGAATGCGTTGATTGACTAGAGTCTCAATTTGTAAGAGCTCTTCTTCACTTACCTTTTGGAAGTGCGAGAAATCGAATCGCAAATAGTCGGAGTTCACCAAGGATCCCTTTTGCTCCACATGCGTGCCCAATACTTCGCGCAGTGCTTCGTGCATCAAGTGGGTAGCGCTGTGGTTTTTCGCCGTTTCACGACGCTTGCTCTCGCTCACCTGTGCGGTCCAATTCCCACTCAAATCCGCAGGCAATTCTTTTGCAAAATGAACAATGATGCCATTCTCTTTCTTGGTATCGAAGATGCCAATTTTCTGATCGTTTTGAACCAATGAACCGGTATCCCCTACTTGGCCACCCCCTTCAGGGTAGAATGGGGTAAGGCTCAATACCAACTGGTAGAACTCTTTGTTTTTAGCGCTCACCTTGCGGTAGCGCGTGATGCGCACCTCCGCGGAGGTGTAATCGTAGCCCACGAACTCCTCGCGATCGTCCTCTT
>Ga0102948_1000278_pt1 | contig 19991 bp, 16 predicted proteins | sample SalPonA_A_H2O_MG_FD_78211 | JGI IMG/M metagenome (GOLD analysis project Ga0102948, IMG submission 78211) | Water microbial communities from South San Francisco under conditions of wetland restoration - Salt Pond MetaG R2A_A_H2O_MG | ecosystem: Environmental > Aquatic > Non-marine Saline and... | reverse complement strand
AGTCATCACCAATCGCGGTTAACACTAAGTGACTAACGTTGACGGTACCACCAAAGAACTCCACGCCATCATCAAGGTTTTGGTGAACTTGAACATAATCAACCTCAGTACCGCGACCCACACCCGCAAACGAGATACCATTTAGCTCATCGCCAGCGGCCAGTGCTTTACCCGCATGCTTAACGACGATGTAGCGAAGCGTACCTGAGTTGTCGTCTTCATCAGCACCGCCATATAATCCCGCGTCACCCTCGGCTGCAACACCACAGTTTGCAAGTTCTTCTAGCGATGTTGCATCATCATCACCGGTGTTACAAAGGTTGGTAGGCGCATTACCTAGTATCACCAATCCACCCCATTGACCGATGCTTGTTTCTCCACCGGTCATGTCTTCAGAAGAGGTAAAAGTGATTGGTAACGTAGCTGTACCTGCTGCTTCAACCTTTGAACCACGACGTACTACTAAAAAGTCATCGCCATCTTCACCGAACACCGTGGTGCCACGCTGAATATAAAGGGTTGCGCTATCTGCGTTATCGTTACCTACTGCCAAGCGGCCTTTGATAAGCCAGTGTGCATCATTGGTCAGCGACACGTCTGAGGTAAGCACGGTATCTTCTGCTAACTGATATACCGGCTTGTCGGTGATAGTCGGGAAGCTTCCAGATACGTCTGTGGCTAAACCTTGTGCTAATGCGTTAGTAACCCCTGCAGGAATAGCGTCATTAACTGCAACAGCCCACCCTTCCATCCAGTTGTTATCGCCGTCAAATGCGCCGATATAATCGGTTGCTGTGAAGAAATCATTTTCAGCAGAAACATCAGCACCGTTACCAAGAAGCGGTGAACCAGAGCGAGGAGTGAAACCGTCTGTAGAAAGCATTAATGCATCAGCAGTTAATACACTGTTTCCGTCTTGGCCTTCGAACCATGCTTGTGTTGAGCCGCTTCCAATGGTGTCCGAACCAAAGTTTGCCTCAGCAACACAGGCTACCACTGAGTTTTCAACCGAAAGCTCACCAGATACCGCATTAGCAATAGATTCATCACCATTTACACGCAGACAGTTTGAGTAGCCTTCACCTGCGGTAACAACGATGTTACGCAAGATACCCGCCGTACCGTTACGTAAACGAACGCCGTTTGTGCCGTCAGCACCCACAATAGTGACGTTTGCGATAGTAGGCTTAGTAAGTGGGTTCCAGGCCGGATTATCTTCGTTGTTATCTGCTTCAATCGCATTGTCGCCACCGGCGGCAGATTGTTGAATGTAAACGTTTTGTGCGTTACCCGTCCAACCGAAAGACCAGTCTAATGAATCATCACCGATGTCGGTAAGTACAATGTTACGAACACTTACCGTTCCACCAAAGAATTCGACACCGTCGTCTAGATTCTGGTGAACCTGAATATACTCAACCTTGGTCCCTGAACCGATACCTGCAAATGAAATACCGTTTAATTCATCGCCTGCTGCTAGTGCACGGCCTGCGTGCTTAACAACTACGTAGCGTAATGAACCAGAATTATCTTCTGGGTTGTCGCCACCATAAAGACCCGCATCACCTTCAGCTGCTACCCCACACGCCGCAAGCTCAGCGTCAGATGTTTCTGCATCGTCGCCGGTGTTACAAAGGTTTGTAGGTGCGTTACCAAGTAATACAATACCGCCCCACTGACCAATCGTAGTTTCATCACCTAATAAATCTTGCACCGATGTAAGCGTAATCGGCGCTGACGCTGTGCCGTTCGCTTGAATTTGAGAGCCACGACGCACTACTAAGAAGTCATTACCCTCTTCGCCGAATAATGTGGTGCCCTGCTCGATATAAAGCACAGCGCTGTCTTCGTTGTCGTTACCTACTGCAGTACGGCCTTTTAACAACCAGTACGCATCGTTGGTTAGCGTAACGTCAGCGGTGAACGTTGTGTCTTCAGCGATTTCATACACAGGCTTATCTAAGCTTGAAAAGTCAGCAGACACATCAGTGGCTAAACCTTGCGCTAATGCATTTGGCACATTAGTTGGGAATCCGCCGTTTACACCAACTGTCCAGCCTTGTGTCCAGTCGTCACCATTTGGATTAAATGCACCAATATAGCTGTTACCACCAAGTGCCAAAGGCGATGCTGGCGTTGGGAAATAACCATTATCTTCTAATAAAAGCTGTGCCGGTGTAAGTACGTCATTGCCAGACTGCCCTTCAAACCAAGCCTGAGTAGTGCCACCTGAGATAGTGTCGCTGCCAAAATTATTTGCCGGTGTTTCACACGCCACTATGGAATTAGTAATGGCTAATTCGCCTGATTCAGCATTGGCAATTGATTCGTCACCATTCACGCGTAAACAATTGCTAGCTAGCGCCGACCCTGTTACCAATACATTTGATAGCAAGCCTGCGGTACCATTGCGTAAACGTACACCGTTTGTGCCATCAGCACTTACGATTGTTACATTGGAAACCGTTGGCTTAGTGAGTGGTAACCATGAAGGGTTATCTTCGTTATTGTCTGCTTCGATAGCATTATCGCCACCGGCAGATGATTGTTGAATGTAAACGTTAGTCGCGCTTCCAGTCCAACCGAATGACCAATCTAATGAGTCGTCACCAATATCGGTCAATACTACGTTATTCACATTTACCGTTCCGCCGAAAAACTCGATACCGTCATCTAGGTTTTGGTGAACTTGAATATGATTTACTGTTGTCTGTGAACCAATACCAGCAAAGGAAATACCGTTTAGTTCGTCACCCGAAGCAAGTGCTTTACCCGCGTGCTTAACTACAACGTATTCAAGTGTACCTGAGTTATCTTCAGGGTTATTACCGCCGTAAAGACCGGCATCACCCTCTGCAGATACCCCACAGTTTGCAAGTTCTTCGTCTGAAGTCGTTGCGTCATCACCCGTGTTACATAAGTTAGTAGGTGCATTTCCAAGCAACACTACTCCACCCCATTGACCGATAGACGTTTCTTCATTCGTCACATCTTGTACTGAGGTCATTACGATAGGTGCTGTAGACGTACCCGATGCGTCAATTTGTGAGCCACGACGCACTACCAAGAAATCATCGCCGTCTTCACCAATAATCGTTGTGCCCGCTTCGATAGTAAGCACTGTAGAATCCGCATTGTCGTTACCCACCGCGGTACGGCCTTTGATAATCCAATGTGCATTACTGGTTAGCGTAACATCTTGGGTAAGGGTAAGGTCGTTATTTAAACGATATACAGGCTTATCGGTAATCGTTGTGAATTCGCTGGAAACGTCAGTAGCCAAGCCTAGAGAAAATGGCGTATCTACGTCCGGTGTAGTTGGCGTGGTTGGGGTAGTCGGTGTGGTAGGGGTAGTAGGCGCCACCACTTGATCACCTTCGTTTATAACAATATCACCACCGCAGCCAGCAAGAATAAGCGCAGTTGAAATAGCACTTATCTTAAATACGTTACGAAATTCCATCAAATTCTCCAAGATTTTTTAGAATGGATTTTTAGGTTTCGTAGAGAGTAAAGGACATCGGTGACATTTTTGTTACAACACGCGAAAGAAAGTAAAATTTATTGACGATTTTAAAATGCTCGCCTAGCAAAAATAAAATCAATATTTTTCAGAATCTTAACGGATTTAGAGAGCAGAAAAACCGAAGCATATGCGATATGACATGTCAGTTTTTCGATCTAAACCATTTTGTTATGACAGTTTTATTACCGCGAGTTACCGGTTCAGCGTAGTGAATACTATTAAGATTAGGTTCACCGGTTGGTAAAAGATTGTTCCAGAATAACGCTTTGCCTTTTTGGGGCTTTACCGAAATACCTAATTTAGTAAATCGAGTATGGCCACCTTCGCAATCTTCATTTAAATAAATCATGCACGTCCATGTACGCTGACCTCTTGTTGCACAATGGGATAAATATTGCGGCGTTCCCGGTGGAAAAAAATCGTAATGCGGTTTGTAGTACTCACCGACTTGATAATGCTGTGCCTGAATAACTTCTTGTTCGCCAACACCTAATTGAAGTCTGTCTACAATACGCCGCTCTGCACGTTGCACCACAAGGCTATTAAGCCTGGAAAGTTCACACGTTGATGATGTGCGAATATTTTCTGATGATGCTGCCCCAGCTAGCGATGAAGGCACGAGTTTCCCCCTCGTTAACGCAGTAATATCATCGCACTCTTTTTCACTTAGAAAGTGTTCGACGGCATAAAGTGATAATTGGGAGGGGTCACTTAATGAGGCATAGTGCGAGTTCGTTTTATTGCCTGAGGGATTGGCGTCGTTTGAGCGACTACTATTGTGACTCTCGAAACTATTCGCTAAACGTGTAAAAAATGACGTATCGTTACCCAAAGGAAGGTCTGGGGGTAAATTTGCGCCTAGAAGTTGTCTGATAGTATGCGGTACAAACCCATTGTAAGCGAGCGTCGTGGCGACTTCATCGATGGGAACACGTGTTAGTAAACATTGTAACACCCAGTTTTTCCATTGCGAAGAAACCGTTGTCACATGCCTACTCTTCGTCTAATAACCGGCGCTGACGTAATAGAACGTCATCACGGATAGGGAAGTAACCGTCGCGTACAACTTGACGCTGCCCTGCTTTTGAAAGCACAAAACGTAAGAATTCACGTTCTAACGTTGGCAATGGCTCTCCAGGCTTTTTGTTCACGACAAGATACAAAAAGCGGGAGTAGGGATATTCTTCGTTTCTCACAGAGTCCATGGTGAGGGCAACAAAATTATCCTCCCGCTCACCCAAAGGTAAGGCACGCACACCAGCCGTTTTATACCCATAGGCAGCGTATCCCATTGCGCCTTTGCTCGATGCAACAGACAATACAACCGATGCCGACCCAGGTTGCTCATTCACCGTATTTTTAAAATCGCCGTCACACAATGCCATCACTTTGAACAATCCGTATGTTCCTGAGACAGAGTTACGGCCATATACTCGAATAGGCGCTTGGTAGTCATCGCCACTCACGCCTAATTGTTGCCAGCGATTTACCGCCTCATTCGCACCGCAATACTGGGTTTGAGAAAACACCGCATCAACCTGCTTTAGCGTTAACCCATCAAGTGGGTTACTGCGCTCAACAAAGATTGCGATAGCATCCATTGCAACCTTTAATACCACCGGAGGATAACCATGCTTGCGCGTAAAATCGCGAATTTCACTGGGCTTTAATGCACGACTCATCGGGCCTATCGTAGCCGTGCCTTCAATTAATGCAGGGGGTGCGGTCGATGAGCCTGAAGCTTGAATTTGAAAACCGACTTGCGGATACAAGGTCTTAAATTCTTGTGACCAAAATGCCATGAGATTCGCCAGAGTATCTGACCCTACCGATGTGATTTTCCCAGCAACACCGGGGGCGCGCTCGTACTCAGGGACACTGGATTCGTCGGCTAACGCAAACGATGTACTAAAATAAACAAGCGCACTAACATACAGCGCCGTCAAAAGACCTCGAGCCATTTAGTCTAGCTCCGCGATAAGTTCAGTGTCTAAGACAAAAGAAAATTGGCTTCCTTCGCCCAAAGCGCTGGTAATGTCGAGCCGAGAATTGTGATGGCTGAGCACGTGTTTCACAATAGACAAGCCAAGCCCCGAGCCCCCTGTTTTTCTTGATCGCGCTTTATCAACACGATAGAAGCGTTCAGTAAGTCGATTCAAATGATTGGGTTCAATTCCATCACCGTTATCGACAACCGCAAATTCGGCCCCTTCGAAATGCCTTCGCCAGTACACATTGATTTCCCCACCCGATGGGGTGTAATGCACGGCATTAAAAACTAAATTAGAACACGCGCTGCGCAATTCGGTTTCAACACCATAAACCAGCAGGTTACTATCAATATGGAAATGAATAGTGTGCTGTTTTCCTTTGTTAAGCGCGATGGCTTCTCTCTCAATTTGAGTGAGCATAGCGGGCACGTTGATTACGTTTTCGTAAATACGTTCAGCACTGGCTTCGATACGAGATAGCACTAACAAATCTTCTATTAAATTCTGCATACGCTGCGTTTGCGACGTCATCTCTTTCATTGCCTTTTGCATGAAAGGGTCGGCCGACTCATCGATAGGCAGAATTTCAAGATAACCATTAATTACCGTAAGAGGTGTACGCAGTTCGTGAGACACGTTTGCAACGAAGTCTTTACGCATCTCTTCTAACTGAGATACACGCGTAACGTCACGGGCGATAAGTAACAAGTGCTCTTCGCCGTAAGGCATAATACGGTATTCAAACGTCTTATTTGGATTAGTGGGAGACGGCACTTCAATAGGATATTTGAAATCGCCGGCGTGAAAGTATTGGATAAATTCGGGGTGCCGAATAAGATTATCGACTCGGCTGTTTGCGTCTTGCGGCCACTTTAGCCCTAAATCTAAACGGGCTAACCGGTTACACCAAATAATGCATGCTTTTGCGTCAACCACCACAGCGGCATCGGGTAGCGCTTCAGACCCTTCTCTAAACCGCTTAACCAGTTCGCCCAACTCTTTACGCTTGTTACGGTTTCTACGCTGAAGGTAGTAAATACCCTCATAAATGTGCTCCCACACACCTTTAACGGTTGGAGGAGACATTTTCCTGCTATGCCACAGCCAACGATTCAATTTGTACAAATGCCAATAGTTAAACACAAGTAACAGCGTAGCGCCCACTGCTATGGCAAACAGCATGTCATCCATGTACCAACCGATTACCGCAAATACCAATAGGTATACTGTCAATCGCAATGTGCTTCTCAACCAAGAGAACGGGTAATACATAGAACAATACGCCTAATATACAAAGTCGAATACCGCTGTGTTTGATGTCACTTCAGCGGGCGTAGTAATTATAATTTCGTTGAAAAACGGTAACCTGCGCCGCGAACGGTTTGGATCATAGCATCATGGCCATGCTGAGAGATAGCCTTTCTTAGGCGGCGAATGTGCACATCCACTGTTCTATCCTCAACATAAACGTTCGTTCCCCACACATTGTCGAGCAGCAATTCTCGACTATACACGCGTTCAGGATGCGTCATGAAAAAATGTAATAGCTTGAATTCCGTTGGCCCCATATCAAGTGCATCGTCGTTTGCTGTAACGCGATGAGACACGGGCTCCAATTTCAGGCCGTTAAATTCGATAGGCTCTTCATTTGAGGTTGGCGTCACGCGGCGCATTACCGCTTTTATACGAGCCACTAACTCTTTTGGAGAAAACGGTTTAGTAATGTAGTCGTCAGCGCCCGCATCTAAACCTCGGATTTTATCCTCCTCCTCACCGCGCGCGGTAAGCATGATTACTGGGATATCTCGCGTAAACTCATGCTGTTTTAGACCCTTGGCAAGCTGTACACCACTTCCCCCAGGAAGCATCCAGTCTAAAAGGATAAGGTCGGGATACGGCTCACAGATTTTTTCCTGTGCTATATCATAGTCTTCTGCTTCAATAATATTAAAGCCTGATTGCTCAAGTACAAACTTCAGCATTTCGCGAATAGGCGCTTCATCCTCAACAACCAATACGGTACGAGACATTGTTATCTTCCTGAACATTACAAAACGCCGCCATTATTAATGTCATTCATGACACTTTTATTAAAACGATTACAAATATGTGTCAAGCCTTATAGAAAATTAACAACATGAAAGTTTCAATTTACTTGCTTGTTTATTAAACCATTTGCGCATATTCTTTCAAGGGTACTCAGTAAACTTATGGACAGGAGAAGGTTGTTCAATGGCGACCGTTAAAACCGGGTTATCAAGAAAGCTCTTAACACGGGTGCTCTCTGTCTATTTCACACTGACGTTAATCGTTACAGTGGGACAAATATTTACTGAATATCTTAGTACAAAAAACCACGTTGAATCTGAACTTCAAACCCTTAAAAACACCTTTTCAACCAGCTTAACTCGGGCACTTTGGGAGCTTAATACAGAGCAAGCGCGCTCTATTGCTGAAGGGCTATTAGAACTTCCCATTGTTGAAGGTGTGCAAGTGCGCGGAGAAAACGGTAATTACATTGCCGAGTTTGGTATTCGTACCCAACGTTCAGGTGCGCCGGTTGTAGAAGAAATTATAGAAGATCACACGGGCGGTATTTTTAGTTACAGTTTTCCTTTGGTATTTAAATTTTCCGGTCGCGAATCGACCGTGGGTGATGTCACACTTTACTCTAGCTTCGATACTATCTTTGGCCGTATCGAAGTAGGTATTTTCTTTTTAATCGGAAATGCTTTGGTTAAAACCACGTTTCTCGTCTTTCTCTTTATGACAGCGTTTAGAACAATGTTGTCAGAGCCGCTTCACGAAATTACCGATAAAATGGGGAGGTTTGACGCTATGCACCCTGAAGAGGGTAAGCTAGACGTCAACATTGACGACGATAACGAGTTATTGCAGTTAAAAGAATCGTATAACCAAGTTATTGACGACCTCATCATTTCAAACAATAAGCTAAAAGGTACGCAAGATCAGCTTACACTCGCGAACAAAAAACTCGACGACCAAAACTTAATTCTTGAACAAGAAGTTGCCAAAAAAACCGCATCGTTGTCGCAGATTATGCTAGATCTTGAACAGCAAAAAGATGAGCTTATTGCTAATCAACGCGAGTTACGCCAAGAAAACGAAAACCGCCAATACATTGAAAATGAATTAAGAAAGAAGAATTCTGAATTCGTAGAATCTATGGAAAATCTTCAGCTAGCGAAAGACCAGCTTGTTGAGTCAGAACGTATGGCATCACTCGGGGGATTGGTCGCGGGTATTGCTCATGACGTTAATACCCCATTGGGCGTAAGTGTTACCGCCGCGAGCTTTTTGCAAGAGCGCTTAAACAACCTTAAGCTCGATTTTGAAGACAAGAGCCTCACTACAAGAAACATGTCTACGTTCATTGATGAGGCACAGCAAACTGCAACGCTGCTTCTTATGAATCTTGATAGAGCATCCGACCTTATTGCGAGTTTCAAACAGGTTGCTGTTGACCAAACCAGTGAAGCAGAACGTGACTTTAACCTAAATGATTATATTGGTGAGGTTATTCAGTCGCTTAAACCTAGCTTTAAACACAGTAATCACACGATTACGGTTAATTGCCCGCCTGAACTCATTATTAAATGCGCCCCAGGCGCGATAGCGCAAATCATTACCAATATGGTAGTAAATTCGTTAGTCCATGGTTTTGAAAACAAAAATACGGGCATCATTAAGCTTGACATTACCCTTGAAGAAAACGAAGTCGTTATGACGTATTCTGACAACGGAAAAGGGCTGTCAGAGTCAGATTTAAGTAAGCTTTTTGATGCCTTCTTCACCACACGTAGAGGTGACGGAGGAAGTGGCCTAGGCACGCATATTATCTATAATCTCGTGACACAATCCCTCTCTGGCAGTATCGAGGCCGACAGCGAGATTGGAAAAGGCTTAACTTACCTCATTCGTTTCCCTTTGCGCCGCAACTAAAATATCAGCACGTGTACCTATCTATCGATTGCGCTGCTTTCGCTAGGTTGGTACGCTTACGCCCCGCTTTTTAAAGAGATAGCTTCACATGTGGTTTAAAAATATAAAAGCCTATCAACTAACCCAGCCTCTTTCGTTAGATGACAATGATTTAGAGCGCGTATTAGGCGAGCACGCTTTTCGTCCTTGCGGCAGTCAAGATGTTGCAACCATGGGCTTTGCTTCCCCATTCTCGCAAGCCGGAAAATCTGGCACCATGTTTCATGTAGTTCAGCAGCGTTATTGGATTACGGTCAAAAAGCAGGAAAAAATATTGCCTGCTGCCGTGATAAACGCTGAACTTGAAGAAATGGTAACCAAAATTGAAATGGAGACGGGTTCTCCTGTTGGTAAAAAAGCGAAAGCTGATTTAAAACAAGAAATACAAACTAAGCTACTTCCACAAGCCTTTACCAAAAATAGCTATACCCATGGCTTTATTTCATTACCTGACAATGTCGTCATCATCGATGCGTCTTCTGACGGCAAAGCGGAAGCCTTCCTTGCATTGGTAAGAAAAGCGATTGGCTCACTTCCGGTTGTTCCGCTGGCACGCCATAGCCTTCAAAGCGAGTTAACACATTGGGTAATGGATGCTACGCCAGACGGTATCGAACTTTTAGAAGAAGCAGAGTTTAAATCTACCGACGATGCCGGCAGTGTTATTCGCTGTAAAAACCAGCCACTGGACAGTGATGAAATAAGCATTCACTTAGATGCGGGCAAGCTGGTTCAGAAAGTAGCCTTTGAGTATCAAGACACACTTACGGCAATCATTGCTGAAGACGGTTCAATTAAACGTATTAAGTTTACAGACCGCATAAAGGAAGAGACAGAAGACGTGCCTAAAGATCAAGTCGAAGCAAGGCTTGACGCAGAGTTTGCGCTGATGTCTGCTGAACTTAGCCAATTTGTGGTGTTTTTACAAGACACGCTTAAACTTAAAGAAGATAACGCATAATAAAAGAGAGTCGGCGAACGCAAATATTGCGTTCGCTGCTTCTATCTTGTCGGATAATGAATGACCGCAATAAATCGCGTTCGCCCAACATCATCTCGATACCCGTGCTCAATATCTGCGTTTAATATAAATTGCTCCCCCGCCTCTATCGCAGTCCATTCACCTTCACTACAGACACTCAAACGCCCCTCAAGCACATGAATATGCTCAGTTACTCCCTGTTGATGTGCGCTTGAACGTTGCTCGTGAAAATGTGTTAAACACAGTTCGAACATTTCGAAGCCTTTATCATCTCGAAATGGGAATAAGGTTTTAATATGCATGTTAGGGTCATCATCAAACCCATCTGACTCTGGCGTGATAGCGTGTGCCTTTGATGATATAAAAGACGAGAAAGACGTATTTAGCCCTGTTGCTATTTTCCATAGTGTTGCAATACTTGGGCTCGACTCTTTTCTCTCAATCTGGCCAAGCATGGCCTTAGACACCCCAGTCAACACTGACGCTTTATCTAGTGATAACCCCCTCTCTCGTCGTAAAAATTTAAGATGTGTTGCAATGCTTGAGGCAATATCTGCCTGATCTGTCTTTTTCATGACGGTTACCGCTTGTCTGGTCGCGAAATAAATAGGAATTTCACAAACCACTTGTGCGTTATAGCGCACAAGTGCTATTTTGTATGTTATAACGCACAACATACAATACGTGGTCGCAATGTGCGACGTATTTCTATTTTATTCAGGTACCATAAGCAATGAAGAGTACGTGGACCATAAGCCAAATAACGTCTGGACTAACCGCGGTTGTCGTGGGATACAGCAGTGCAGTAGTGATCGTTATCGATGTTGCAAAACGCGCTGGCGCAACTGATGCCATGGTAGTCAGTTGGCTTTTGGCGTTAGGGTTAGGTATGGGCATTACGTGTATTGCCTATTCATGGTTAACGAAAATGCCCGTTGTCACTGCGTGGTCTACCCCTGGCGCCGCATTTCTTATCGGCAGCGTAGAGCAATATACGCTGCCAGAAACAATAGGGGCCTTTTTTACTAGCGCACTATTGGGTATTGTAGCGGTACAAAGTCACCACCTGCTGTCATTAATAAAGCGCATTCCTCCCGCGATTTCCGCCGCGCTCCTTGCCGGTATCCTGATGCCTATTTGCCTTTCTATTTTTAGTGACATCGGCACCTACCCTTTTATTATTACCCTGTTTTTGGCTGTCTATATTATTGGTAGCAGATGGTTTTCCCGTTACTTAATGCTCGTCCTGTTAATTTTGTCGCTTGTTGTTGCTAGCCAACTCAGTAACGATTTTGTCATTACTGCTGTTATGATGCCGGCACCGGTTTGGGTTACTCCCGAGTTTTCTTTAAGCGCTACCATTGGCCTTGCCGCACCGCTATTTCTTATCACAATGCTATCTCAAAATTTACCTGGAATAGCTATTCATCACGCTCATGGCTATTTTTTAGATCATAAACCCGTATTAACCGGAATTGGCGTTGTTCAATTCCTTTTGGCGGGGTTTGGCGGTTTTACATTTAATCTTGCTGCCATCACCGCGGCCCTGTGTATGAGTGAACAGGTAGATAGCGATAAAACGCAGCGTTACAAAGCTGCCATTGCTGCCGGGGTGGGTTATTTAGTCATGGGACTGTGCGCGTCTGTGGTGGTCACCCTCTTTGTATCAATGCCTCTTGTCATTGTCCATGTACTTGCAGGGCTTGCGTTGGTATCAACCTTACAACATGCCCTTGCTCGCGCATTGGAAACACCATGCTATCAACAACCGGCCCTGCTTACGTTTTTATGCAGCGCATCCGGCTTCACGCTGTTTTCTATTACCTCTGCGGTATGGGGATTAGCATTGGGCTTGTTGTTATTGGTGGCGCAAAAGAAACGCCTTAATGATTAATGCAAAGGTGAAAGGTTTTCATAACCCCAACGACATGAGAAGTGGGTACAAAAAAGCTGGCATACGGCCAGCTTTTCTTTAATGAGTAGTGCTGTGTTTTTATTGAAAAACTTGCTTTCCTGCTGCAGCAAGTTCTGTAAACTCTTCAGATTGAAGTTCGCTCACATCTGCGACCACACCGCGCTGAACGGCAAGGTTAATGACCGCATCTTTTTGGCTATCCATTACACCAGAAAGCGCTGCACCTACTCTTACAAAGTCGATATACCCTAAGCTTTCAGGAATGTAACTTAAATCTTTCCAGCTTTTGGCTACGTGCACAAACTCTTCACCAAATCCCCACTCACGCATGATACTCGCACCAATGCGCCCTGCTAACTTGTCGATTGCAACATCTAAGAATGTGGGGGCAGCAAATACATCTGGGTAGCGCTCAGCTTCAGTTAAAATAGGAAGCACACCAATATTATGCATTAATGCAGCAAGCGTCATGGTGTCCATACTCATTTCACGCTTCTTAGTTCGCGCAATATAAAGTTGAAGTACCGCCATACTGTTAGCAACGATGTCTATCGTACGCGCCCACTCTTGTTGGAGGTGACGTGCCACCATATCATTTTTTGACACGAACAGTTGCTCCATCGCTAGCGCGGTAGAAATATTCTTAATTTGACGAAGGCCTATTCGAGTTACTGCTTGATTAAGCGATGTTACTTTTACGGCTCGCCCCATGTAAGCGCTGTTCGCGATTTTAATCATGCGTGCACTTAATGAAGGATCTTTACCAATAACATCCCCCATATCACTTAAGTTGATATCAGGATCATCTGCCGCTTTTCTTACTTGCAAAGCAATCGCAGGAAGTGTTGGCAGTACCAATGTATCGTTATTAATCTTCTCAACTAAGATGGTTAAAAGCGCGTTCTGTGTAGACATAGTTCTACCTTCTTAAATATTCTATTTATCGCGACAAGGCGATGGTGCTTTAAGACTCACTGCCATGTCGGATACTTCTCGGTATTCACTTAACAAAAATAACAGCAAATCATCATTACTTTTTCCACTATACGCTAGCTTTTACAAAAGCACAGCGTTTCAAAGCGGAAATCTTTATTCTATTTATGGTATAGCTAGTATTATGCTTAAATGAAAGTAAATATTAAGCGAAACAATAACTTCATTGTGTATACATTAGTAGTATGAAGTATAAACGACGCGCAATGCAATGATGTTGATATAGCGCAATTTATTTTTCTATTTACGCAGCGCTTACCCTAATTTTAACTTATAAAACAATAACGAGAATACTAACCATGAAATTACGCTATTTTTTATCGCCGGTCGCTGTTGCGACGTGCTTAATGCTCAGTGGATGCGATAATGCACCGTCTACGACTACCGAATCGACGCCAGACGAATCAACTAACGACACAGCCTTACTCGTTGACACTTCTCGCTTATCAATCTACCACCCCGTTACTCTAACTAGCGATTTATCACATTTAAGTGCTAATCAAAAAGACATGATTAGCTTGCTCATTGATGCAGCCAAAATTATGGATGATCTCTTCTGGAAACAAGCGTTTTATGGGAACAAATCGGCATTTTTAAATGGGATAGATGATGACAAGGTCAGGCACTTCGCCACCATTAACTATGGCCCTTGGGATAGACTAAACGGCGATACCCCATTTTTAGGTGGCTATGCCGATAAAGCGTTAGGTGCAGAGTTTTATCCTAGCGATATGGAAAAAGCCGAGTTTGCTACCGCATCATTTGACGGCAAGCAAAGCCTTTACGCGATTGTTAAACGTAACGAAGCTGGCAAGCTTTATGCGCAGCCATATTCAGAAGCTTTTAAAAGTGAGTTGATGAAGGCGTCTGAATTATTGGTACAGGCCAGTGAACTGGCAGAAGATGAAGGTTTTAAACACTATCTTACTTTGCGTGCAAAGGCGTTACTTACCGATGACTACCTTGCGTCTGACATGGCGTGGATGGACACAAAAACCAACCCAATTGAGCTTGTAATTGGCCCAATAGAAACCTATGAAGACCAACTCTTTGGCTACCGAGCTGCGTTTGAAGCGTACGTTCTTATAAAAGATTTGGCATGGAGCGAGCGCCTAGCAAAATACGCTAAGTTCCTGCCTGAACTTCAAAAAGGCTTACCCGTTGCCTCTGGATACAAAGCAGAAGTACCAGGGTCAGACGCCGATTTGAACGCTTATGATGTGGTTTATTACGCAGGACATTCAAATGCTGGAAGTAAGACTATTGCAATCAACCTTCCTAATGACGAACGCGTTCAGTTAGAAAAAGGCACACGTAGACTACAGCTAAAGAATGCTATGCAAGCAAAGTTCGATAATATCCTTGTTCCTATCGCCGATACTTTGATAGCGCCCGAGCAAAGGAAACATATCACCTTTGATGCATTTTTTGCTAACACCATGTTTCATGAAGTTGCACATGGGTTAGGCATTAAAAATACGCTTGATGGTAAAGGCACTGTAAGAGAGGCGCTAAAAGAACATGCTTCGGCATTGGAGGAAGGCAAAGCAGATATCTTAGGGCTTTATATGATTCAGAGCCTTCTTCAACAAGGCGAAATTTCAGAAGGTACCCTTGAGGATTACTACGTTACCTTTATGGCGGGTATTTTTCGTTCTGTACGATTTGGTGCATCAAGTGCACATGGGAAAGCCAATATGATTCGTTTTAATTTCTTTGCTCAGCAAGGGGCGTTCGAGAAAACGAACGATGGTTTTTATCGTGTTGATATGACAAAGATGGGCGCAGCGGTTGCCGCATTGTCTGAGTTAATTTTAACAATGCAGGGAGACGGCGACTACGGTAGTGTTAGTGAGTTGGTTTCAACAATGGGCGTAATCCCACCATCATTGGCAAGCGATTTAGCAAAACTACAAGACGCGAATATTCCAGTGGATATACATTTCGAGCAAGGTAAAGCCGTGCTCGGCCTCGAATAGAGCATCTTATAGCTCGCTAGTATTACGGCGTAAAAATAAAAACAGTCAGCAATTGCTGACTGTTTTTTTATGCCCTTTTGAGGTACTTGTTACTCTACATGCTGCTTCATGTTTTCAGTATAGGGAGGCCAGCCCATCGGCTTACCAGCCAACACATGCAAGTGAATATGATAGACCGTTTGACCACCAAACTCATTACAATTCATCACCGTTCTAAAACCCTGCTCGGCCACACCCAACTCATGTGCGATTTTTGACGCCACCAAAGATAAATGCCCGACAATTTCTCTATCTTCTGAGGTGATATCGTTAATAGTAGCGATTGGCTTTTTGGGAATAACCAAAAAATGGACTGGCGCCTGAGGATTAATATCTTTAAACGCTAATGCCAATTCGTCTTCATAAAGAATATCCGCTGGGATCTCTTTATTAATTATTTTTGTGAAAATGGTCTCTGACATCGCTTTTGCTCCTTATCTTTAAATCCGGTTACATGCCATATTTTACGTATGAATAAACAGCTCGTCGCGCCGCACTTAGGCAAATACAAACCATAAGAGTACCGCGCCGAGAACCATTCTGTAGATAACGAAGGGCATCATCCCGATACGAGAAATCCAACTTAAAAATAAATAGATGCACAGGTATGCACTTACAAATGAGAACGCTGCGCCATATAACAATGCGCGCCAATCTACTGCCTCATTTACTTTGATCAAGTCGTAAGTAGCTAATAACCCGGCCCCTAGAATAATGGGAATAGAGAGGAGAAAAGAAAAGCGCGCACAACTTTCACGCGTAAGCCCAAGCATTAAGCCTGCGGTCATGGTGATGCCCGATCTGGACGTCCCCGGGATAAGAGCCATTACTTGCGCGAGCCCAATGAATACGGCTTGTCTCATTGAAAGTTTTTCAAGCGGTTGAGTACGTTTAGCTGTTGCGTCGGCATACCAAAGCACGGCACCAAAAAACAGCGTAGTCGCAGCAATTACAAGCGCAGTCCGGGCGTTTTCTTCTATCCAGCCTTTAAGTAGAAAACCCACAACAACGGCCGGAATAGTGGCAACAATAACGTACCATGCTAGTTTGCTGTTTTGTGTTTGCTGCCGGGTAAACCCTTTAGTGAACCAGTCTACGGTCATATTTGCGATGTCTGACCTGAAGTAAATCATTACCGCCAGCAAACTACCTACATGTACCGCCACATCAAATGCTAAACCTTGATTCACCCACCCAAGCAACTCGGCCGGCAATAATAAATGCCCAGAACTACTGATAGGAAGGAATTCGGTTATCCCTTGTATGATAGCTAAAATAATTATTTCAAACAGTGTCATTAAACGGCCTAGTTCCAATTAAATGCTACAGGCCATATTGCCTGCTTGGTTTTATCAAATGCTTGCCACATCTGGTTATATGACTTTTGCGTTATAGGATGAATGTCGTTGGGCACCAACTCAGCAAGAGGCCACAATACAAACGCGTTATACGTGATCTCTTCGCGCGGTAAAATAACAGGAGATTGTGTGACTACGTTATCGTAAGTGAGCAAGTCTAAATCAAGTGTGCGCGAACAAAACTTTTTTTCACCATGCTTTCTACCGTTGTCTTTTTCCATCTTTTTGAGCGCTTTACACACTTCTTCGATAGCCAAATGAGTGTGAGCACTCGCGACCAAGTTATAAAACGGACTGCCCTGAAACCCGACAGATTCACTTTCATACACCGACGAACACGACACGCGTTCAAAGCTTGCCTTCAAGGCTTTCACGGCCTGATTAGTATAGTAAGTTCTATCGATATTAGAACCAATGCTAATCAAAATATGATGGCCAGCCATTAATGACGCTCTTTACATAACTGTACCGCAACAGTTTTTGCGTTGGGCAGAATATTAGGCTTAACAATTTTTACGGTGATATGCGTTACGTTAAATTGCGCGAGGACTTCATCCATTACTCGATGTCCAAATGCTTCGAGAAGCTCGAATGTACTCTCTTTACCCACTTGGGTAATACAATCAGCGACCTTGGCGTAATCAATGGTATCTGCGACGTTATCAGATACCATAGCGGCTTCTAAGTCAGCTTCAAGCGTGACATCCAGCAATAGCTCAGTCAAACGTTCACGTTCCCAGTCGTACACACCAATCAGCGTTTCTACGGCTAACCCTGTTATAAATATCTTTCCCATAAACCTATTCAAATTATTGATACTACTGGTCTTACAACTAGCTCAAAACCGCTTCGTGGTATTACAACGCTGGAATAACCCTAGTGAATGAAGTAGTTTACGGCTTGTCGCTGAACGTAGCGTTCGAATTTATGCAACTATACCGCTCTACGGATACCGTGGGCAACCTGACAAACGCATTTCAGGTAATAATATTGCTAAAGGGTGTAACATCAACGCAATTAAACATTTTGGGGAATGTGCTAAGCAAAAACACACGCTCCACAACACAAGGTGATGACGACGAGTTTTATGGTTTCCCTTATTCTGCTTATGACATGTGTAGCGTATTTACTTGGCTCGCTTTCAAGTGCCGTAGTCATAAGCCGTGCATTTAGCCTTCCCGACCCCCGTACCGCTGGCTCTAAAAACCCTGGCGCAACCAATGTATATCGCCTTGGTGGCAGAGTGCCGGCATTGCTTGTCCTTGTTATGGATATCCTAAAAGGTACGGTTCCTGTCTACGCGAGTTATTTCTTCAGCATAGAGCCTGTCTGGCTTGGACTTATCGCAATAGCCGCTTGCTTAGGTCATATTTATCCATTGTATTTTGGTTTTAAAGGCGGAAAAGCGGTTGCCACCGCGTTTGGGGCAATGCTTCCCATTGGTCTTGATTTGGCGGGGCTGTTGGTTTTAAGTTGGATAGTGGTGGTTTTTTTAACGGGCTACTCATCGCTCGGAGCGCTTATCGCCGTATCACTCGCCCCTCTTTTTACCTGGCTAATAAAGCCGCTGTACACGCTTCCTGTGGCGATGTTGAGCATACTTATTATTTTACGTCACAAAGATAATATCGTTCGTTTACTAAATGGCGCAGAAGGTAAGATTTGGGATAAAGGCAACACTAAAGAATGACGAGCGCGATACCGCGCCCGTTTGCGTCAAGCATTTTACTCTACCAACGCGTGTTTCAAAACGTCTACTTCTGAATCAACAGGCGTCAGCAACCCTACTCCAAGAATTTGCGCTATGGCGGGGTAGATTTCTAAATTACTGAATTCGCCGATAACTTTACCTTCATGAAAACTAGGCCCCGCAGCGACAAATAGCGCGCCCATATCTGGGTGCGTGTTTAGATACCCGTGTCCACCTTTGCTCACATGACTAGGTTGGCCAGAAACAAATCGCGCTGGGGGCGCTATTTCCACTACAATATCACCGGTTCTTGAAGATACTGAAAAGTGCCTTTGTGCTCGCGCTGCTTCGCTCAATACTTGAAAGCGTCCACTTGCAATATCACTAAGGCGTTTTTTTTCTGCTTCAATATCATCAAGCGTGACACCAGGCTTGGCATAAAGACTAATTTGAGCCCCTTCGTTTTCATAAACAAAGGTATTAGGAATTTGTAGCTCTGTATCACTAAGAAGCTGTGTATCATCGACAGGGGTCATACCGTGATCTGACACGATAATAAGGTCGATATTAATAGGCAGCGCGGTTAATTTATCGTAAAAATCCCCCACCAACTTATCGAGTTTTTGCACCGCTTCACGGGTTTTAGCCGACGTCGGGCCCTCGTCATGCCCTACGGTATCAATAAGCGAAAAGTAACCCGCAATAAATGTAGGACGCGACACCTCGGGAAATGAGAGCCACGTTAATATTTGCTGAACTCGTTGTTCGTAGTTAGCATATTTTGAGTAGTGGTAATGATATGTTGGGGTTGCACCACCGATACGCGCATCCGACTCTGGCCAGAAAAACGTCGCTGCCTTGCCCCCGTTAAATTCAACAAGATTCCAAAGCGGCGTTGCATTGATCCAGGTACTATCGTCTTTTCCCAGCCCTAAACGATACCGACTGTACTCACCTTTTTTTATTCTGTCTTTATCATAAAACGCATTGTTAACAATACCGTGGTTGGTAGGGTGTAAGCCGGTTACAATCGAAATATGATTTGGAAACGTGTTAGCCGGGTATACCGGCTGCATAGACGTAGCGCGAACCCCAGCTTCCGCAATACGTTTTATATTTTTTGCATCGTGTAGTTCGATATAGTCGTGTCGAAAACCATCTAATGACAACAGCACGACGTGTTTCTTATCGGTTTGGCTGTTTACGATATCATCGTCACCATGTGCAGCCTGTGCACTGCGAAACAAAACAAAAGAAAGCCCCACCAGTAGATAAAAAGATAAACGCTGCATAACGTACCCTTGCTCCGGTCAAAAATAATGTCGTAAACGTTTAAATTGCACTTAACGAATCAAGCGGCCAACGAGGTTTTGCTTGCGAGGAAAGCGCCAGGGTTTCTCCTGCTTTCAATCGCTGCATACCTGCATAAGCGATCATCGCACCATTATCCGTACAGTACGCCAAGCTTGGATAAAATACCTCGCCTTGCATCGACGCCATCAGTGTTTTCATTTTT
>Ga0102948_1000277_pt1 | contig 20006 bp, 18 predicted proteins | sample SalPonA_A_H2O_MG_FD_78211 | JGI IMG/M metagenome (GOLD analysis project Ga0102948, IMG submission 78211) | Water microbial communities from South San Francisco under conditions of wetland restoration - Salt Pond MetaG R2A_A_H2O_MG | ecosystem: Environmental > Aquatic > Non-marine Saline and... | reverse complement strand
TCCTGAAAACTATGAAATTCAAGACGTTCCTGCAGACATGGTCGACAAAGTTGAAGAATACCATGAGATGCTTATCGAGACTGCTGTAGAGCAAGACGATGACCTAATGGAAGCATACATGGAAGGTGAAACGCCGTCTGTTGAAGACATTAAGCGTTGTATCCGTAAAGGTACTCGTGACCTTGCGTTCTTCCCAACATACTGTGGTTCAGCATTCAAAAACAAAGGTGTTCAGCTAGTACTTGACGCTGTTGTTGACTATCTTCCTGCGCCTACAGAAGTTGACCCTCAACCTCTTATGGACGAAGAAGGTAACGAAACTGGCGAGCACGCTATTGTATCTGCAGACGAAACGTTTAAAGCGTTAGCGTTTAAGATCATGGATGACCGTTTTGGTGCACTAACATTCGTACGTATTTACTCTGGTAAACTGAACAAGGGTGACACTATCCTTAACTCGTTCACGGGTAAAACAGAGCGTGTTGGTCGTATGGTTGAAATGCAAGCTGATGAGCGTATCGAACTGTCTAGCGCGCAAGCGGGTGACATCATCGCTATCGTAGGCATGAAGAACGTACAAACAGGTCATACTCTATGTGATCCTAAAGATAAAGTTACGCTAGAGCCAATGGTTTTCCCAACGCCAGTAATCTCGATTGCTGTTCAGCCTAAAGATAAAGGCGGAAACGAGAAAATGGGTATCGCTATCGGTAAAATGATTGCAGAAGATCCATCTTTCCAAGTTGAGACTGACGAAGACTCAGGCGAAACTATCCTTAAAGGTATGGGTGAGCTTCACTTAGATATCAAAGTAGATATCCTTAAGCGTACTTATGGTGTAGACCTTATCGTTGGTCAACCTCAGGTTGCTTACCGTGAAACAATCACAATGCCTGTTGAAGATAGCTACACGCACAAGAAGCAGTCTGGTGGTTCTGGTCAGTTCGGTAAAATTGATTACCGCATCAAGCCAGGTGAGCAAGGTTCAGGTTTCACATTCAACTCAACAGTTGTTGGTGGTAACGTTCCTAAAGAATTCTGGCCTGCAGTTGAGAAAGGCTTCAAGTCTATGATGGGCGAAGGTGTTCTTGCTGGCTTCCCAGTACTAGACGTTGAAGTAGAGCTTTTCGACGGTGGTTTCCACGCAGTAGATTCATCTGCTATCGCATTTGAAATTGCAGCGAAAGGCGCATTCCGTCAGTCTATTCCAAAAGCAGGTGCACAACTTCTTGAGCCAATCATGAAAGTTGACGTGTTCACACCAGAAGATCACGTTGGTGATGTTATCGGTGACCTTAACCGTCGTCGTGGCATGCTAAGTGACCAAGAAGCTGGTTTAACTGGCGTACGTATCAAAGCTGACGTTCCATTATCAGAAATGTTTGGTTACATCGGTTCACTACGTACTATGACATCTGGTCGTGGTCAGTTCTCTATGGAATTCAGCCACTACGCACCATGTCCTGCTAACGTTTCTGAGAAAGTAATCGAAGAATCGAAGGCACGTAAAGCTGCTAAGTAATTCAGCATCCATTACTCGCTAATCGAGTAGTGAAATGTGTAAAAGCCGGTCAGGAAACTGACCGGCTTTTTTGTTGGTGTTATCACCACGCAAACGTCAACGCATGCAATAGGCCGATAAGCAGTATTAACCGTTACGGATGACGATGATGGGCACCGTTTTTTGTGTCTTTAGATGCCTTAACTATTGCTGTATTTAATTGCTTAACCAGGTTTTTCATCTCTTTAAGGGCTAATGCCTTTTTCTTTTCATCCGCACAAGGCGACATGTAATGATAGCCTTCGTATACGGTGATGGCTGCGAATGCACTATGACGTATCTCTTTGGTAAGTGTATTGCTAATTTCTGTAACATAGTGGCGTGCGGCTGTAGTGCCCCGTGGATGCTGCGTATAACGTTCGAGGCTTTTCAGAGCATGCAGGAATAGCCGATTGAATTTAGTTTCGTTAGACGGTGCACGAAGAGGTACAAAATAGAGCACAAGTAACAGTGCAATAATGGCAATGGTGCTAAGTAAAATAATAGTAAGTCGCGTTGACGTTATTTCCCCGAGCAATTTGTGTAACAGGTCATTTTGATTTTTTTTATCAAAACCAAGTACCCATTTACTCCATGAATAATCAAGCTGACGAAACCAGCTTTGAACGTTTAGAAACCATTGGCCGCGGGTTAAGCTTGAAAAAACTGACTTATTTCGTTGCTCTCCAAACTCGGCCAACGCGTGTTCTAACCCAATGCTGAGCCGCGATGGAGCCACCATGCTGGTAGGGTCATACCGCACCCAATCGCCGTCGATAAGTGCTTCGACCCATGCGTGAGCATTGTACTGTCGAATTTGTAGTACACCTTGGCTTAACGTTTCTCCTCCCTGATAGCCCGATACCATACGAGCTGGAACACCTGCCACGCGCAGAGCAAATGCCATTGCGCTTGCATAATGTGCGCAAAAGCCTGCGCGTTCGGTAAACAAAAACGTATCGATAGGAGAGGAGGGCATGGCATTAGGCTCTAGCGTGTAGGTAAAGCCTTGCTCCTGAAAGTAACGCATGATGCTATGTGCAACGGCTTGAGGTGAATTAGCCTCTTGAGTAAGGGTGTCGACCCAGGCTTGCGTTTTCAAATTTGAGTCGGTTGGATAATTAAGATTTAACTGTCTTTCAAATCCCTCTAAAGGGCTGGTAAGTAGCGCATTAGGGTAATAAGAAAGATAAAACGCTTTTTTTCCCATTACAGGGCGTCGTGCGCGTAATGCATAGTCAAACTGGACGCTTACATTAGCGCTGCTGGTGGCATTATTTGGCGCCGATACCTCTAGACCGAATACCCACCTCTGTTGAGTGGGTTCGATAATAAGTTGATACGCTTTGGCATTCGTATCGTTATAGGACGACGACGCGCTTAACGGTGAGGGGCGGTTCATGCCCTTTAACTGCTGTTCTGCCTGCCTACGTTTATCGCTTACTGCCCATGTTTTTCCATCGAAACTCTCTAGTGTCATGGCACGCCAGTACAATGCAGACATGGGCGGTATTGTATTGTCGAACGTGGCGGTAAATGCCAGCGATGAAGACTGAGCCAATGAGGCTATATCGCCTGGTGTTACCGATTCAGCCAACCCGGTTTGTTGAGATTTTGCGGTTGGCATTTGCCATAAAGGCGGTAATTGGGGCATGACCAAAAAAAGTAATATTGCGATTGGAAATGCCTTGGCTAGCAGTGTCGCAACCAACGCAGATGTGTCGAGAAATCTCTTGCCCGGCGAGTGATAAAGCGCTAACGATACCAATAAAATAGAGAGAATACAGGTGTACCCCACCCATGCGTAAATACTTAGTGCAAAGATGAATCCACACCCAATTAGAAATAAACTGGTACAAAAGAGTAAATGAAAGTCTCGGCGGTTTTGGATAAGCATGAGTTTGAGTGAGCAGGCGATAGCTAGTAGATTAATCATGCTGTTTAGTAAACCAATGGAAAGCCCAAACCATGCAAGGGCAAAGAGCGATAACACAGCAAGTAAGTTAATGGTGCGCATGCTTGCCTGCGAACCATGCTTTGCAAATGCGGCAACACGAATAAATACTGCGCAGCCACTTAACACTAACACCCACGATAACAAGGCTTCAAACAGTGAGAGTATCAGTACACCAAACGATAAACTGATCAATAGATAGGGAAGGTCACTGTTTGCGGTTTGCAAAGAACGGGATCGCTTGAAGCCAGAAAAAAGCGTATTCATGTAGATGCGCCCGTTGCTGTCTGGTTTGTGTCGCTAAACATGGCTAATGCAGTTAAACAGTCTGCCTTGTGCTGCAGACCACACGATGGTGCAACATGGATAGATTTATAGTTAATGCCATAGGGAAGCCCTTTGCTGTCCATTTCAAGAACGTGAAAAGTCAGAATTGATAAGGCTTTTTCTGTATCAATTGTATTGGCAATTGATAGATAGTGCTGTGAATGTTTGTGCTCATCAAACGTTTTTGTCACCCACTTTCCACTCTTTGCCACCTGTTTCCAAACAACACGGTTGAGCGGTTGCCCTTGCTCATAGTCTGCTAACGCATGAAAATCGCTGTTTCCTTGCACGGTATTACGTACTGATGCATCGTTGTTAATGTCATCGTCGTGGGCTATGGCTACTATGTTTGCCATTCCGCGTGCTGCTGCGGGGTAAACTAACGCTGTTAAATCAAAGTCTAAATGGGTCCAGCACTTATAAAGCCCTAACGGATATTCGCACATGAACGTTACCCTAGAAAGGCGATGTAAGCCGCGTTTTTTTACCGTGATAGGGAGTAATAATGTTGGTGATTCAGTTGTTAAGTTGTGGCTGTGCCCTTCGGTGGTGTCTATCCACTTAACATGCAGTATTCCGCTGGCACGAATGCTTTCAGGTTGTTGATTCGAATCTACTTTAATGACTGTTACGCCAGCCTCGTTTAAATGAAACGGTGAGACGGGAGCGGCGCTAAGCTTAAGCTTTGCCATATTTCGATGGGTATAAAAAAGGGCAAGTAGCATGACACTCACAAGCAAATAGCTCATCAGTAGCATGATATTGTTTTGGTAATTAGTGCCAAGCAAAAACAGGCTTAACGACATGGCAATAAATGCCCATCCAAATGTCGTGGGCAGTATAAAAATTGAATTTAAATCGAGGGTATGTTGTTGTTTAGCAGGTATGCGTTTATCAAGCCACGTTAAAAAGCGTGTTGATAGTTTTTTCTTAATCGCAGTATTCATGCGCACCACGTTCATATCGCCCTTTCAGCGGTGTTATGCTGCAAGAGGATCTACACTGTCGAAAAGACGTTTACTTAACGACGCGCCATCGAGTGATGATTGTGATGTACCATTGAGTCTATGTGCGGTTATCGCTTCGAATACCGCCTGGACATCATCCGGCGTTACATAGTCTCTATCGAACATAAACGCCCATGCCTTCGCGCCTTGCAGTAATGCGCGGCTTGCTCTTGGTGATAAAGGGTTGGGGTATGCGCCTGGTTCTCTGCTTGCGTTAACTAATTTTAAAATATATCGAATAACGCTGTCGTTCACGTGCATTTTTTCAATGTGTCGCTGCATACCCAGCAAGTTTGTTTCATCAACACAGGTCGCAAGCGGAGTCGATACATTGCGCTGTCGTAGCATTGCCTCTTCAGCGTCCCAAGCAGGGTACCCTAGGGATATTCGCATAAAAAAACGGTCTAGCTGGGATTCCGGTAGCGGGTAGGTTCCAGCTTGGTATCCTGGGTTTTGTGTGGCAATGACAAAAAATGGTGATGGCAAGGGATGCGTGACACCGTCAATACTCACTTGACGCTCTTCCATCGCTTCTAGCAGTGCGCTTTGGGTTTTAGGGCTGGCTCGATTGAGTTCATCTGCCAACACTACTTGACTGAATATAGGGCCCTGACGAAATGAAAATTGATTATCGTGGCTACTGAAAATGTTTACGCCAAGCATGTCGGATGGCAATAGGTCGGAGGTAAATTGGATACGAGAGTACTGTAACCCAAACACTTGAGAAAGCGCATGTGATAGGGTGGTTTTCCCCATCCCCGGTAAATCCTCTATCAATAAGTGCCCGTTCGCAAGTAAGCAGGCCATTGCTAAATGCAATTGTTGTGATTTACCGAGAATTCTCTCACTTAGCGCATGATGCACCTTTTGTAATTCAAGTCGCATAATGTCGTCACTTATTATTGATAATGGTTATTTTTACGCGTTAGCATAGTAGCAAGTTCATCTTTTCGCTGTTGGTTTATTAGTAATACCTAAGTATGAATAACATGAAGTGTAAAACAAATGGCATTAAGTGCTGCGCAGCGCAATGGTGTTGTCTATAATGGTGCCACTAAAATAGGAAGTAGTTATGAAAAGCATTGAAATAGATGACGATTTATATGCCTTTATCGCCAGTCAAACGAAACATATTGGTGAAAGTGCATCTCAAATTCTAAGACGTTTACTGTTGCCTGAAGACGGCGCAACGATAAATGCGGGTAAGGGCAATAAGTCGGAAGCAACGAGCGAGGTACAGGATGCTGCGCCTGCGCCCATACCAGAAACCGTAGAAGTACCACTTGCTAATGCGAAGGTAGCGGCTGATAAAAAGACTCAATCAGAAGCCAAAGTACCCTCGCAACCCAAAGCAGCTGCACCAAAAAAGGTTGTACCTGCTCCGAAACGTGCACCTGTCGCTGAGGCAAGCGTTGAACAGGCTGTCACAAAAGTGCATGCAAAAAAAGATATTGTAGACGTAATTACCACCGATGCGCTGTCTACATTTACCAAGCGCGTAGATCAGTTTCTTTTTGTTCTGAGTGCTGCGCACAAGCTTAACGAAGAGGCGTTCTCTGCCGTTGAGACTATTAAAGGCAAAAACCGCACTTACTTTGCTACGCGTAAAGAAGCGTTATTAGAAAATGGAAGCAGTACGAACCCCAAAGCTATTCCAGACAGCCCGTATTGGGTGGTGAGTAATAACAATACCGCGAAAAAAGTGAGCATGCTGGAACAAGTTTTGCGTGTTCTAGGCTACAAACCTGAAGTGGTAGAGACCATCATTAGCCGCTTTTCGTCGGAAGGTAAATAAGTAAGTACTCAATAAGGATTTTACATGTCGCTACACGCACAAGCTGGAAAACCTGCAGATAAAGCACAACTGATCAATGTTGCAGAGCTCGTAAGTCAATATTATAGCTATAGGCCCAATCCAAGCGCTCCCGCTGAAGCCGTGAGTTTTGGCACTTCTGGTCACAGAGGTACCTCTGCAAATGCGACATTTAATGACATGCACATTGCGGCGATTTGTCAGGCGCTCGTTGAATACAGAGCGTCTGAGGGTATAACAGGCCCGCTGTTTATTGGTAAAGACACACATGCGTTGTCAGAGCCAGCAATGGTAACCGCTATCGAGGTACTCAGTGCGAACGGTGTCGATGTGGTTATTCAGCGTAGTGATAATGAAAGTATGGGCTACACACCCACACCGGTGATATCTAGAACTATTATTCGCTACAATCGCGACAACACGTCTGGGCTTGCCGATGGTGTAGTCATAACGCCTTCGCATAACCCGCCTTCTGACGGTGGTTTCAAATATAACCCACCTCATGGTGGTCCGGCTGATAGCGATGTGACTAATGCTATTCAACGACGCGCTAATGCACTTATTGCTGAGGGTAACAAAGACGTTAAGCGTATAGATATTCGTCAAGCGCGAGAAAAACAGTGCGTCCGCGAAGATGACTTTATGGAACCTTATATCGATGACTTATCAAAGGTCATTGATATGGACGCCATTGCAAAGGCAAGTTTAACGCTAGGCACAGACCCGCTCGGTGGTGCTGGTGTTGGCTATTGGTCACGCATTTCAGCGAAGTATGGGCTAGACATTACGGTGGTAAACGACAGCGTCGACCCACAATTTGGCTTTATGCGACGAGATAAAGACGGCAAGCTTCGCATGGATTGCTCATCAGCTTATGCAATGGCGGGGCTTATCGAACTTAAAGATAACTTCGATTTGGCATGGGGTAACGACCCCGACTTCGACCGCCACGGCATTGTATGCAAAAGTGCAGGGTTAATGAATCCAAATCATTACCTTGCGGTTGCTATTCAATACTTATATACCCATCGAGCGCAGTGGCCTGCATCATTGAAGATAGGTAAGACACTGGTATCAAGCAGCATGATAGATCGCGTGGCGAATAGCTTGAACAAACCCCTTGCCGAAATGCCCGTTGGGTTCAAATGGTTTGTTGACGGGCTCGCCACGAGTACAATAGGGTTCGCCGGGGAAGAAAGCGCGGGGGGGATTTTCCTTCAGCGTAACGGCGAAACATGGGCCACCGACAAGGATGGTTTTATACTGTGTTTGCTAGCTGCTGAAATTTTAGCGGTAACGGGAAAAGATCCAGGTGAACATTATCACGCCTTAACGGAAGTGTTTTCAGCCCCCGTATATAAACGCGTTGATGTTGCAGCTTCTTTAGAAGAGAAGAGCAAACTGTCGGCAATGGATGCGTCGGTAATCACCAGCGATACACTTGCAGGGGAGACGATTACGTCGGTACAAACCCATGCGCCAGGTAACAATGCGTCGATAGGTGGTGTAAAGGTATCAACCGAAAATGGCTGGTTTGCAGCTCGACCTTCTGGAACTGAACAAATCTACAAAATTTATGCTGAAAGCTTCCTAGGTGAAAGCCACTTACAGAATTTGATAGAAGAAGCAGAAGCGCTGGTTAGCAAAATCATTAAATAAATCGCCTCGCGCGGTAAAGTACATATAACAATGTAAATAAAATGTTAAATAAGGGGTGAATGCATACGTTTTCACTCCTTTTTTTGTGTTTTTAACAGTTTTTTTACAACATCTGCTCGTAACTGCTGCTATATTGCTCTCATATTGTTGGTTATTTCTGTAATTAAATTACATTTTCAGGTATGTGTAATCGACACATCAACCAGAGTGAGACGCAAAATGAACGCAAAAGCGACAAAAAAGCAACCCTCTCCGTCTATCGACAAAGCAGCGTTTAAAGCTGCTGTTGTTAAGCACCTTCACTGCACATTGGGTACTGACGAAAATAAAGCAAATAGTCACGCGTGGTGGAAAGCTACCTGTGCTGCTATTCAAGAACAAGTACTAGAAGGCCTACGTAAAACGCAGAAGTCACATTATTTTAATGACACCCGCGCTGTACATTATTTTTCAGCGGAGTTTTTGATGGGCCGGTTATTGTCTAATAACCTACAAAACCTTGGTTTATTTGACGTTGCCAGTGGCGCACTGAAAGAGCTGGGCGTTGAAATCTCAGATATTATGGAAGAAGAGCCGGATATGGCACTCGGCAATGGCGGTTTAGGTCGCCTCGCTGCGTGCTTTATTGATTCGCTAGCCACTATGGAGTTGCCGGCTATCGGGTACGGCATCCACTATGAACACGGTCTTTTTACCCAAGAAATTAGAAGTGGGGCTCAAATTGAACGTCCAGATAGCTGGAGAGACTACGGAAATCCGTGGGAAATCTGTCGCCCTGAATCTATTCAAGAAGTGTCACTGTACGGTTATGTAGAAACCAAGTACGGGGAAAACGGACGCATACAAAAAGAATGGCACCCAGGTTCAATTGTTAAAGGCGTACCTTGGGATATCCCTATCGTTGGCTATGAAGGCAAAACGGTTAACGTATTACGCCTATGGCAATCTGAAGCATCAGATTACTTTAACTGGGACGTATTTAATGCCGGCGGTTATGTTGATGCACAGCGCGAAAATGTGCAGGCTGAGACTATCTCAAAAGTACTTTATCCAAATGATGAAACTGAAGCTGGTAAAGAACTTCGTTTGATTCAGCAGTACTTCTTCTGCTCTTGTTCACTTAAAGATATCATCAGACGCTATAAGCGCGCCCATGGTGATGATTGGAGCAGGTTTGCCGATCAGTGTGTTATTCAGCTGAACGACACGCACCCTGCTATCGCAATCCCAGAACTTATGCGTATTCTTGTTGACCGAGCAGAGCTTGATTGGGATAGCGCATGGGAAATTTGTAGTAATGTGTTTGCTTATACCAATCATACCTTACTGCCAGAAGCATTAGAAAAGTGGCCAGCGCGTATGATTGAAAAAATCTTACCGCGTCACTTGGAAATTATCTACGAAATTAACCACAGGTTTATGTCTGTTGTTGATAAAAAATGGCCAGGCGACAATGAGATTAAAGCCAAGCTATCTATTATAGAAGAAGGCGACGAGAAGATGGTTCGCATGGGCCACCTTTCTGTTATAAGTTCGTTTGCGGTCAACGGGGTTGCTGAAATGCATTCACGTTTGGTTAAGTCGAACTTGTTCCCTGAGTTTAACGAACTTTGGCCAAACAAGTTGACCAATGTTACCAACGGAATTACGCCACGTCGCTGGCTGAAGGCCTGTAACCCAGATTTGTCTAAACTTATCGATAAAAAGATTGGGACAGAATGGCCACGAGACCTTTACAAGCTTGAAGGGCTTGAAAAGTTTGCAGAGCAGAAAACGTTCCAAAAACAATTTATGCAAGTAAAGCTTGAAAACAAAAAGCGCCTTGCTGAGGAAATTCGCCAGTCGCTTGACTTGGACGTTGATGTTAACGCTATTTTTGATGTGCAGATTAAGCGTTTGCACGAATATAAGCGTCAGCATCTTAATCTGTTGCACATTATGGCGCTGTATCGTCGTTTATTGGAAAACCCTGATTACGATATGCACCCTCGCGTTTTCATTTTTGGCGCTAAAGCGGCACCAGGATACAAACTCGCAAAGGACATTATTTACGCTATTAATAAAGTGGCAGATAAAATCAACAACGATCCGCGCGTGAACAACAAGATAAAAATTGCGTTCTTGCCCAACTACCGTGTATCGCTGGCTGAAAAAATGATCCCAGCTTCTGACGTATCAGAGCAAATTAGTACAGCGGGTAAAGAGGCGTCAGGTACAGGTAACATGAAGTTAGCGTTAAATGGCGCCGTTACCGTAGGTACGTTAGATGGTGCGAACGTTGAAATAGCAGAAGAAGTGGGTGATGAGAACATCTTTATCTTTGGTCTAACCGTTGAAGAAGTGTATGCACTGAAAGAAAAAGGTTATAACCCTTACGACTATTACTATAAAGATCCTGAAATCAAAGCAGTATTAGACTGGTTAGAAAGTGATTACTTTACGCCGGGTAAGCCGGGAGCGTTGGTCTCAATCAAGCAAAGCTTACTCGATCACGGCGACCCGTACATGGTATTGGCTGATTTCCGCAGTTACTCTGATGCACAAATCAGCGTTGACGAAGCCTACCGCGATACGGCTCGTTGGGCGAAAATGGCAATTATCAATACGGCTAAGATGGGTAAATTTACGTCAGACCGTTCAATTAACGATTATGTCGAGCGTATTTGGAAACTTACACCGTGTAAAATTGAGAGTTAAACGAAGGTAGTCTTTTCATAAAGCCCGACAGTGTTTACACTTGTCGGGCTTTTTATTTTTTGGGTAATCATCTGATAGTAAAAACAGTGATTGTCGTTTAGAGATAATGTGTGACAATAAATATAAAAGTATTAATTTATATACGTTAAAGTTGTTGTTCTTGATAGGTGCCCATGTTGTTATACATATTCGTTGTTTTTAGTACCTCGGCGTTCAATTGCCTCAGGAAAACATCATGACCCAAGCTCACAAATCGTTGGCAACTATCCCGAATCGCTATGCCTTCATTGACATGGTGTCGAGAAGTGCTGCCCGTAGTGAGAGCTTGTCGTTAATGTTAGTTGACGTGGTCCGCTTCTCTGATGTTACCACCAGTTTAGGTATTACCGTTGGCGACCGTTTCTTACTAGAAATTGTGAACCGAATTGATGCAATTTTTAAAGACTCAGTTGAAATTGGCAGAATTAGCGGTGATGTGTTTGGCCTTATTTTTCCAAATATAAATGCAGAAAAGCACATGCGTAAGATGTTTGACCGATTAGTCGAACATTTTAAAACGCCAATGCACCATGATGGGCATGCGTTTATTGCCGACTTTAACGTTGGAGTAGTGTCTGCGCGCCAAATTAATGGTGACATTACCGCTTTTGTATCAAGAGGCGAGGCAGCGTTAAAGCAAGCCAAAGAAAATAAGTATGACAACCTATTTATTTTAGACATGCAGGATAAGACCACCACGGGCCGAAGCCTTGCACTAAAGGCCGACCTGAAGCGGGCATTATCTCGCAAAGAGCTAGAACTGTACTTCCAACCTAAAGTTAATCTTAAAACGTTAGAAGTGATTGGTGCTGAGTGCTTGATGCGATGGAATCACCCTGTAGATGGTATTTTGTTTCCAGGCCCACTTATTGAAGCGGCCGAGTCGTATAATATGATGAACGAGCTTGGTTATTGGACATTAGAGCAAGCCTTCATAAGCCTCGTAGAGTTTGCTACCCATGGTCTTGACCTTTCGCTTTCAGTGAATCTAAGCCCCACACAGCTTTACGACAATCAACTTGTATCAACATTAAAAAAACTCAGTGAACAATACGTTGTCCCCCTTAACAAAATCGAGTTGGAACTTACCGAAGATGTCGCGTTATCAAATTCATTAATGGTGAAAAAACAGCTTAATGAGCTGCGTTTCCTTGGCGTGGAGATATCAGTAGATGATTTCGGTAAAGGCTACTCAAACTTGGCCTACATTCGTGAACTTGATATTGACGCTATCAAAATTGATAAGTCTTTTGTTATGGAGCTTACTGACGACCCTGTTAACCGTGCGATTATCGAAGCGACACAAATTATCGGTAAAGCAAAAGACTGTGACGTTATTGCTGAGGGTATTGAAACAATGGCGCAACTACATATGCTACGAGAGGTTGGCATAACGCAGGGGCAGGGCTATCTTTTTTCTAAAGCTATTCCAATTCACCAATTTTTATTTATGGCTCAGCAAGAAATTATTATTGGCAATTCTCCACTACGCGCGTAACTGAAAAACTCTGTTTAAAAGATGAAATAGCAATGTGCAGCCGTTACACTATCGGCAATTCGTACTTTGAATGGATACCACATGTTACAACTTATCGAAAAAGGCAATTTTCTGTCGTTGTCTCGCACGCAACCTTCTCTTTTTTCTTCTCCCCTTTCATTTTCACTTGATAACGGTACCCGCGCTATGGTTTCTGCACCGGGTATCATATCGTTTTACCCTCAGTCATCTGAAGCGCATAAAAAGTTTATCGTGTTTTCGTGTGGTGTACATGGAAATGAAACGGCGCCTATCGAAATTTGTGACGATATGGTTCAGCAAATCCTAACAGGAGCACTTACCCTTTCTCACCCGGTATTGTTCCTATTTGGGAACTTACCTGCGATGGATATTGGTGAGCGTTTCGTTGAAGAAAATATGAACCGATTGTTCAGTGGCGCACATTCGATGGGTGAGGGCTGCGTAAATGACGAAAGAAAACGCGCAAAAGCGTTAGAAGAAGCCGTGAGCCGCTTTTACAGCGATGCCTTAACCACCGATACCAAATACCACTACGATTTGCACACTGCTATTCGTGCATCAAAAAATGAAAAGTTTGCTGTGTATCCTTATCTTCATGAGCGTAAACACAGTCGCGGACAATTAGCGTTCTTATACGCATGCGGCGTAAGCACTATTTTGTTATCAGAAAGTGCTACAACAACCTTTAGTTACTATTCTTCTTTCCAACATGATGCCCATGCGTTTACGGTAGAACTTGGTAAGGTAAGGCCGTTTGGGCAAAATGACATGACCAGATTTGAGCAAGCAAGGCAGGCGTTCATTGCGCTCGTTTCTCAGACTGATTATGCGCCAGACGTGTCGCTAGATAAATTAGATATTTATCGTGTAAACCAAGTGATAAATAAGCGCAAAGAAGACTTCGCACTTCATTTTGCCGACGATACGCCTAACTTTATGGATTATGCCGAAGGCACTTGTCTAGCGTCAGAGTCTGGGGCCCAGTATGTTGCGCAACAAGATGGAGAAGCTATTGTGTTTCCAAACGCGCACGTAGAAATTGGACAGCGTGCGTTACTGACCGTTGTGCCAACAACACTGGACGAGTCTGATGTTTGAACTAGATAGACGGTTAGATTCTGATACATTTTTTTTGTGTGATTTACCTTTAAGCCGTGTATTGTTAATGAATGACAGCCAATTTCCTTGGCTTATTTTGGTGCCTAGAGTGGTTGGTGCAAGGGAGATTATCGACTTGTCTGATGATCAACAACATCAATTTTTAAAAGAATCGGCAATGATCTCCCATGTGATAAACAGGCTGTTTTCACCGCAAAAATTGAATGTCGCTGCACTTGGAAACGTCGTGAGCCAACTGCATATTCATCATGTTGGGCGTTTTAATACTGATGTTGCATGGCCAAAGCCCGTTTGGGGAAACCAAGCACCTGTGCCGTACTCACAAGAAAAGGTGAGTGAGTTGGTTGAGGCGCTTCGTAATGCGATTCATCCAGCCTAAACAAGTAATAAACAATAAAAGCATAAAAAGGAATATATGATGATTATATCTACAACGCCTACATTAGAAGGCCACACTATCGACGCATATTATGGGATTGTGGTAGGTGAAGCCGTAATGGGGGCTAACGTTTTTAAAGACTTATTTGCGTCTATCCGCGATATCGTAGGGGGCCGTTCTGGTTCATATGAAGAAGAACTCACTCGCGCAAGAAAGTTGGCATTTTCAGAAATTGAGCATGAGGCTCGAGCGATGGGAGCTAACGCGGTAGTAGGCATCGACCTTGACTACCAAGTGATTGGTGATAAAGGAAGTATGCTAATGGTAAGCATTAGCGGTACAGCAGTAAAAATCACACCACGTTAATTGCACGTTCTTTAGGAACAATAAAGAAGACGATAATTAGTGTTGTGAGCCGTCGCATCGCTAATAATCGTCTTCATCATCCCAGTTACTTTTCTTTTGTGTGGTTGCGCTTTTATCGTCTTCACCTTGTGCCTTTTTGTCTGGAACAGGAAATTTAAATTTTGCGCTGTATTTCAACAACGTTATATTTCCAATAACCACGCCTAGGACAAGCACAATGATAATCACAACCCATGTAGTATCCATTTTTACGTTTCTCCGTTATTAAGCACGTAGCGATGATAAATCATCTCAATATTGTCAATGATTACGGCTTTGCCTTCTATGTTTGCTGTGCGTATTGCATTCGTTAGGTGGGTGAGGTTTCTATCATGCTCAAAAGCTTGTGACGTTGCCCGATGGCTTAAATGCCATGGCTCACGAGCAACACCACCATTATGCTTTTCAAATGGCATGAAAAAGCCGAAACGTTGCATGTGACTTTGTAACCACAACGCCAATTCATGGCAGGGGCCTTGGCTTTCGTATTCCTCTTCGATGAGTGAAAATGTGCCGCTCCAACGTTTTACCGCGCTGCGGTCGTACACATCAATATCGGTGCCCCAATGATGGCGGCTGCCGCCAGGAAGGGCCGACCACGTTAAAATAGCGTGAAGTTTATCTATGTCGCTAATGATTGACGTGTCTATAACGGCACTGTTTGCATTACGCAGCTCAGTCTTTCCTAACCACTTGTTGTTCCATATTGCACATTGGCGGTTGAAAGTACGATAACTACTTACCAGTTGTAAGTCGATGCCGTCGCAAATAGCCGCATGCTGCATTGTGCTAAACGCTTCGAGCACAGACGGGTGCAGTTTATGTTTATCATCGAGTGAGACTAATTCGCTATCGTCTTGCCCCAACCATTTTTCTGGCTTCATGCAAGCAAGTTCACGAGCGTGTGGTAATAAATATCGACTAGAATTTCTAAGTCTTTCATTTTAACGCATTCATCAACTTTGTGGATAGTGGCATTCACCGGGCCAAGTTCTATGACTTGCGCACCTGTGGGCGCGATAAAACGGCCGTCAGAGGTGCCGCCTGCCGTTGACAGGGTAGTGGCATGTCCACGAACCTTCTCAATAGCGTTTTGCACGCCAACGAGTAGCTCCCCCTCGTCGGTTAAAAAGGGTTGGCCGTTGAATGTCCAATCAATGTGATAGTCGAGTTTGTGCTTATCAAGGATCTCAGTGACCCGCGATATTAACAGTTGGTCGGTAACTTCTGTCGAGAAACGGAAGTTAAAGCATACCTTTAATTCGCCTGGAATAACGTTACCGGCGCCGGTTCCCCCATTAATATTGGAGACTTGGAAGCTGGTGGGCGGGAAAAAATCGTTTCCATCATCCCAGTGGGTGGTTGCTAATTCATCGAGTGCGGGAGCGGCATGGTGAATTGGGTTTTTGGCAAGATGCGGGTAGGCAACGTGGCCTTGTATTCCTTTTACCACAAGGTCGCCGGTTAGTGAGCCTCTGCGCCCATTTTTAACAATATCGCCTACCGTTGCAGTTGAAGAGGGTTCACCGACAATACACCATGTGATTTTTTCGTTGCGAGCTTCAAGTGTGTCAATAACTCGCGTTGTGCCATTGATGAATGGCCCTTCTTCATCGCTGGTAATAAGGTAAGCAATACTGCCTTTATGGTCTGGATAGTCGTTAACAAAGTTTCTCGTGGCGACGAGCATGGCAGCTAAACTGCCTTTCATATCTGCAGCACCCCGACCATGAAGGTATTCGCCTACCTCTGTGGCGATAAATGGTGGTGTTTTCCACGCGGCTTCTGGGCCGCTCGGCACCACATCGGTGTGCCCGGCGAAACAAAACAACGGGCCTGCTTTGCCTTTACGAGACCATAAGTTTGTCGTGTCATCAAAAACCATAGTTTCATTGTCGAAACCAAGTTCACCTAAAAAAGACTTCATTGCATCTTGGCAGCCGGCATCTTCAGGCGTTACTGAGCGACGATTAATAAGCGCTTTTGCAATATCAATTACCGAGTCGTTTAACAAAATATTTCCTCAAACTGTGCAGGTTTAAACCCAATATGAAAGGTATTATTGTGAAGGGTGATCGGGCGCTTAATCATAGCTGGCTGCTGTGCTAACAACGCTAATGTTCTTTCTCTATCTAGGTTTGCCTTGTCGCTCTCATCGAGCTGGCGAAAGGTAGTGCCCCGCTTATTTAACATTAACTCCCAGCCCAACGACGATTCAGCTTGCTCAAGAAATGAAGAGGAAATGCCATCTTTTCTGTAGTCGTGAAACACAAACTCGACATTGTTGTCGTTAAGCCATTTTTTTGCTTTTTTTATTGTGTCGCAGTTGGAAATACCATAAAGGGTTGTTGTCATGAAAAATCCATACGTTAATTAATGCGCTTCGTACTGTGCGCGAAGATTAATTAGATAAACACTGAAAATAATGCATCACTACCTGCATCGATATATTTTTTGTTAGATGGCAGTACACCTAAAAGGCGCTGAGCATTCAACACTGTCATTATACAAATATTCTCGACGTTTTGTTGTTTGAGCCACGCAGTATTAACAGAAAATAACACATCGTTCTTTTTAAATACCGAGCCTACGTCTAATGAGGATATGAATTGCTCAGCACAAAGCGCAGTGGTATCGGAACCAAATTTCACACGGCATTTAAGGCCATAAGTCGATTGTATATCAACAGAGTAGTTAAGCGCGGATACACTGATTACCTTGCCCTCGAATGGCGCAGTAATTCTGTTGGACGAAGAGGTAATGGCCGCCCCTGGGCCTAATAAACCGGAACTATACAAAGAAGAGCTTAAAGCATGTAACGACGTACACAGCCCTGAGACTGGCGCATAAACCGCTATCGATTTTTTAAATATTTCTGGCTCACGAGTGAGTTGCTTTTCGTTAAACAAGGTTAGCTCTCTCTTACCGAGTAGCCCCCGGCTTTAAGTGCATTGATTGCGTCGTTGAGCTTGTTATCTTTCACTAAAAAAAAGTCGGTTTCAAACGTCGATAAGACAAATATTGAGACCTTTGCAGCAGCAAGAACCCCTCCGATATCGGCCATAATACCTACCATCGATAAGTGAAGAGGGCCGAGAAGCTCAAGCGCCCGCCAGTCATCGTCAGAGTCCATCGCCTCGACCTCTACCGACGAGGGAACAACAATAGACAATTCTTCTTCGGTCTTACCAAGAAAAAAAAGCGGGCTTTGTAAAACAGCGGCAGGAATACTGCTGTCACAATCAAGGCTATGTATTGAAAACATTTCAGGAAGAACAGCAAGGGTTTGTTTAGGCATAAATACGAAAAAACACCAGTACTTAAGATATTCACATTAAACCATTAACTGTGATTAAGTGTCACGTGTTATCCACTTAATCTGTGGATAAGTTTGTTGAGATGTTTGGGTGTTTTGTTTAAGTTGTTGATTTAAATTGATAATCTCAACTGTACAAACAATGTTCAGTGGATAACATTTTTTAATTCACAAGCATTTTCCACAGGCTGTGTCTACACTGGAATTTAAAATACTTCTCCTTTTTTTATCATTTAATGTGTTGACTTTAGCATTGGTTTTGATGTGAAAGGCTATCGAAAACTCACGTTTTACACACATTGTTGACCATAATGCGCTATTTTATAGGTTATAAAAAAGAAGACAGATAAGGGTAGTGGATAGTGTCAGACAGTATGTGGTGCGATATAACAGTAGACGATGCAGATAGACTCGCTAAATTTTATGAAAAAGTAATGGGGTGGGAAGCGTCGCCGGTAGATATGGGAGGGTATAACGATTACGTTATGATGAAAGCCGATGGTACGCCCGCGGGTGGGATATGCCATAACAAAGGCGTGAACAGCGGTATTCCCTCTGGATGGCTTCCTTATTTTACGGTTGATGACCTAGATGCAGCAATTGAAAGCGCAGAATCGCTAGGCGGAGCGAGGGTCGGGGACATCAAACATCATGGCAGCGATCGTTTTTGTGTTTTGCGCGATAGTGCTGAACACCATTGTGCAATATATCAGAAGGGATAAAAAGCGAGCGCAAAGGCATGCGCTCGCTCTTAAACAGCGTAGGTGTGGTTATTATTTATTGATAACACCGCGATTTACTTGATCGCGCTCTATCGATTCAAATAGCGCTTTGAAATTACCTTCACCGAAGCCGTCGTCTTGCTTACGCTGAATAAATTCAAAGAACACTGGACCAAATACCGTTTCTGAGAATATTTGTAACAGCAAACGTGGTTCGCCATTTTCAGTTGTTCCGTCTAGCAAGATGCCTCGGTTTTTCAATTCGTCTACCGGCTCGCCATGCCCGGGTAGACGGGTTTCAAGCATTTCATAGTAGGTGTCTGGAGGAGGCGTCATAAATTTCATGCCGCGTGCCTTTAATTTATCTAAACAGGCGGGTAAGTCGTCACAAGAAAAGGCGATATGTTGAATACCCTCACCGTTGTACTTCATCAAAAACTCTTCAATTTGGCCGCCACCGCCAACCGCTTCTTCATTCAGCGGAATACGGATTTTACCGTCTGGTGCGGTCATCGCTTTTGATAGCAATCCAGTGTACTCACCTTTAATATCAAAATAGCGTATTTCCCTGAAGTTGAACAAGCTTTCATAAAAGCCAGCCCAGTAATCCATGCGGCCACGATAAACATTATGAGTAAGGTGATCCAACGTATGGAATCCACAGCCCTCTGGATGCCTGTCAACGCCTTCAATCCAGTTGAAATCGATATCGTAAATAGTGTTTTCACCCTGATAACGGTCAATAAGATACAGCATTGCACCACCGATACCTTTGATGGCAGGGAGTTTTAACTCCATAGGACCGGTGTGCGTATCCATGGGCTGCGCACCGCGCGCCAACACTTCAGTATACGCTTTTTGTGAGTCTTTAACTCTGAACGCCATTCCACACGCTGAGGGGCCGTGCTCTTCAGCGTAATAAGCAGCATGACAGTTCTTTTCATAATTACTTAATAGGTTGATATCGCCTTGACGCCATAGCTCAACATCTTTTGATTTGTGTCGTGCGACAAGGGTAAAACCCATTGCTTCAAAAATTGGCTCTAACATGCCTTTTTCCGGCGCCGTAAATTCTAGGAATTCAAAGCCATCTAAGCCGATTGGGTTTTCAAATAGATCTGCCATTTCTTTCTCACTTGTTATTCGCCATCACGCTGGTGCGTGATGTACATACTTTATTATGCAATGATTGTAAGCCTCTGTGTTCAAGGTGAGCAATGACGAGCGTAAAAGCGTTTTGAGTGGTGTGGCAATGTTTAGTGTAATACTATGTTTACAGCTGGGGGGAAGTTAGCCATTAGGCTATTTGTTTAGCGTTAATGCATTGATTTAAAGCGCTAAATTTTTTTAAAGTAAAGGGGGGGAGTGTTCATTAAACATTACACTCGCCACCCTATGGTCACGGGGCTGGGGCATTCAGTTATGGTGCGCGATGATGCGAGCTACTTTTGACCGTTGAAGTATTTTTTGATCCCTTTCCAACAATCGATGTAATCGCGCTGCGGCGGAT
>Ga0102948_1000275_pt1 | contig 20049 bp, 18 predicted proteins | sample SalPonA_A_H2O_MG_FD_78211 | JGI IMG/M metagenome (GOLD analysis project Ga0102948, IMG submission 78211) | Water microbial communities from South San Francisco under conditions of wetland restoration - Salt Pond MetaG R2A_A_H2O_MG | ecosystem: Environmental > Aquatic > Non-marine Saline and... | reverse complement strand
TTCCTAGCCGCATCACTGGTACAAAAGCAAAGTACCAGCGTCAGCTAGCTACTGCGATCAAGCGCGCACGTTACGTAGCGCTGCTGCCGTACACAGATGGTCACGATCTGTAAGACTGCTTAAGCGCAGCTTAGCTGCGCTTTGAGTGAAACATGTGTTTTTACTGCAGGTATACCTGCAGCCTAAAAGAGGTTTGAGAGATGGAAGTTATCCTCCTCGAGAAGATCGGTAAACTGGGTGCTTTGGGCGACAAGGTAAGTGTTAAGGCTGGTTTCGGTCGTAACTACCTGATCCCACAGGGCAAAGCAGTTGCTGCTACTGAAGCAAACATGGCTCGTTTCGAAGAGCGTCGTGCAGAACTTGAGAAAGAGGCAGCTGACAAGCTGGCTGCAGCTCAGGCTCGTGGCGAAGCTCTCGAAGGTCTTGCAATCACTATCGCTGCAAACGCGGGTGATGAAGGCAAGCTGTTCGGTTCAATTGGTAGCAAAGATATCGCAGATGCGATCACAGCTGCTGGTACCGAAGTTGAGAAAAGCGAAGTTCGCCTGCCTAACGGTGTTGTCCGTACGATTGGTCAGTTCGAAATCGATGTTCAACTGCATGCCGAAGTTAACGCGACTATTACTCTGACAGTTGTTGCCGAGTAAGCGTACAGCGTAAAAAAGAACCGCGCCTCGGCGCGGTTTTTTTTGGGCTGACAAAAGGCAGTAGTAAAGAGTATGCTGAATCTCATTTCTAAGGATCTTTATGTCCGACACACCTACTATCGAGGGTTCCGCTAAGTCGATTCCCCTCGTTATTGTCTCTATAGGTCTGCTGCTTCTGCTCGCAGCGCTCGATCAAACCATCGTTTCGACAGCCCTCCCGACAATCGTTGCTGATCTAAAAGGGATCGATCATCTCTCTTGGGTAGTGACTGCTTACATACTCTCGTCAACCGTTGCGGCACCGCTCTATGGCAAGCTCGGTGACCTGTATGGGCGGCGGTTGATGGTGATGATCTCTGTAAGCCTGTTTCTGTTGGGCTCGATACTTTGCGGTTTGGCGCATAGTATGAACACGTTGATAGCCGCCCGTGTGATTCAAGGGTTAGGCGGCGGTGGTCTGTTCGTGTTGGCACTGTCCGTTGTTGGCGATGTGTTGCCGCCGAAAGATCGTGGCAAGATGCAAGGGGTCTTTGCGGCCATCTTCTCACTGGCCAGCGTAGTTGGTCCACTGGCCGGAGGATGGCTTGTTGAGGTCGCGAGTTGGCATTGGATCTTCCTAATTAATCTGCCGATTGGTCTCCTGGCGATTGCTGGATTTATGTCAGGTTTTCACCCCAGCGAGCGGCGTGTTAAGCATCAGATTGATTGGGCGGGAGCCGTCAGTCTGAGCTTGGGTCTGGCCGCTCTGACGCTGGTCTGCAGTTTAGGGGGGCGAACATTTGCCTGGAGCTCATTCGAGGCTCAATCACTGATCTTTATCGCTCTGGTAGCTCTAATAGTCTTTATAAAAGCGGAGCAACGTGCGCCCGAGCCGATCCTGCCACTGTCCCTGTTTAAGATGAATATTTTCACGCTGACAAGTCTGATCGGATTTATATCGGGTGTCGCGATGTTTGGCTCTATCACCTTTCTGCCGCTCTACCTTCAGATTGCTGTCGGGATCTCGCCAACTGAATCGGGACTTGCGATGATTCCCATGACTGCTGGTATTGTCACCACCTCTACTCTTGCTGGGCGTTATATGGGCAAAACAGGGCGTTACTACTTCATTACCATAATTGGTATGGCTTTTCTGACGCTTAGTATGCTGTTGCTCTCTCAGTTACAAGCTGACACCAGTCTGTTTTGGTTCTCGATCTACCTTGCAGTCGTCGGTCTTGGTATGGGGTGTATCTTTCCGGTGGTCACCTCGTCGGTACAAAATGTTGTACCGCGCCAACAGCTGGGAACAGCCACTGCGGCTGGGGTGATGTTCAGACAGATTGGCGGGTCATTGGGAGTTGCCGTCCTCGGTGCGATCTTCACACATCGAATGCTGCAGCAGTTTGAGGCCAGCGCGCTGCCCGGCATATTAAGTGAGAGCGGTGAGTTTGTTGTCAGTCCAACGATGATTGCCAGCTTATCCGCTGAGGTGAAGAGTGCCGTCGGCCTTATCGTTGTGGACGCGATGCAACCAATCTACTGGGTGGCGGCTTCGCTCTGTGTAGTTGGTTTTATCGCCGCACTGTTTCTCGAGGAGGTGCGGCTCGAGAATAGGATGGTACCCACCAAATCGCCTGCACCTGAATCCTGAGTTAGATTGTTTGCAACCCTTTGTCTGCCTGCGTCCTATGTTATAGTGACGACCCAATAAAATTTTTGAGTTATTTGAGTTAGTTACGCGTGGAAAGAGCTGATTACGATCGCGAAGTAGAGCGTGCCAAGGTGCCCCCGCACTCAATGGAGGCGGAGCAGTCCGTACTTGGTGGCATGATGTTGGATAATAATGCCTGGGATGTCGTCTCAGAGATTGTTATCGACTCCCATTTCTACAGCGGTAATCATCGCAATATCTTCCGAACCATGCAAAAGCTGATGGATTTGGGCCGGCCGATAGATGTAGTCACTCTCTCTGAAGAGTTAGATCGAACGGGCGAGCTCGAAGCCTGTGGCGGTCTTGAGTATCTGGTTGACCTCGCCAGCAATACTCCGAGTGCCTCTAATATAAGAGCCTATTCTGAGATTGTGCGAGATCGCGCACTTCTGCGGCAGATGATCTCGGTAGCCAATGAGATTAATGATGCAGCCTTCTTTCCGGAGGGCCGTGGAGCTGAGGAGATCCTCAACGAAGCCGAGAGTAAAATCTTTCAGATCGCTGAAGATCGACCCAATCAGGCGGGTCCACAGGGCGTAAATCCTCTGCTCAAAGAGGCGGTTGAGAGGATTGATGAGCTCTTTGGTAATTCAGATGCACTCACTGGTGTAACCACGGGCTTCGATGACCTGGATGGGCGCACCGGAGGTCTGCAGAAGTCCGACTTGATCATCGTTGCAGCCCGGCCATCGATGGGTAAAACCACCTTCGCGATGAACTTGGTTGAAAACGCGCTGATGGCTAGTAACAAGCCGGTACTCGTCTTCAGCCTGGAGATGCCGGCGGCGCAGCTGGTGACTCGTATGCTATCGTCACTTGGCCGGATTAATCAGACTAAGGTCCGTAACGGTCAGCTTGAAGATGACGATTGGCCGAAGCTGACGGCTGCCGTCAATATGCTCAAAAATAAGCCCCTGTTTATTGATGACCAAGCGGGCATCAGCCCCAACGAGATGCGCACCCGAGCACGTCGTATCGTGCGTGAGCACGGGCCGCTGTCGATGATCATGGTCGACTATCTGCAGCTGATGCAGATCAAAACCGGTAAGGTCGAGTCGCGTACCAATGAGATATCTGAGATCTCGCGCTCCCTTAAGGCGATAGCCAAAGAGATGGAGTGTCCGGTGGTTGCGCTTTCTCAGCTTAACCGTTCGCTTGAGCAGCGCCCCAATAAACGTCCGGTCAACTCGGATTTGCGTGAATCAGGTGCGATAGAGCAGGACGCCGACGTCATCATGTTTATCTATCGTGATGAGGTCTACAACGAAGATTCGCCCGAAAAAGGCGTCGCCGAGATTATTATCGGAAAGCAGCGAAATGGCCCGATAGGTACCACCCGTTTAGCGTTTATCGGTAAGTACACGCGCTTTGAAAATCTTGCGCGTGATTACCAGTATCCGCCTGACGAGTAACCGCTTAGTGCGGCTCCGTGAGCTGGAAGACCTCTAGCTTGCGCAGGGGTTTTCCCCACTCTCCCAAACCACTGGTTTTGGTCGCTTCGAGCTCCGGTAAACGAAACTCCAAATATTCGATGGCGACCTGCAGCAACAACTGACCCATTCCGACAACTTTGCCGACAGAACGCGGTGGGGTCTCTTTGAATGTCTCAAGCGTGCGTTTTATGTTGCGTATTCGACGCTCTCCCAATACGTTTTCATTGGCTTGAGCACCGAGGTACTTGCGATTGTTCATAATCCATAGCGCTGAATCGAGCATAGCCAAGGCACGTCCGGCGAGCGCCATTTCACTGTTGGCATTAGCGCTAGGTAGCAGCGAGGGGTGAGGTACACGCCGATCAAGATACTGCAGAATGAGAGCGGTCTCTGTTAACGCAGTACCGTCATCCAGTAGCAGCGTAGGAACTCGGCTCATCGGGTTTGCAGCAATCAGTTCTGGTGTATCGGACGCGGCATCGACCCATTGAATAGTGCAATGGCTATCGAGTCCTTTGATCATCAACGCAATACGAACAGCGCGTGCAAACGGGGAGGTGGCGGAGAGTAAAAGTTGCATCCTAGATGTCCTTCAACAGGTTTTCCCGGAATCTCTCCGGCAGTGGCACGACTTTGCGCTGGTTATAGTCGAAGAATACGATACCGGTCTTGGCATGGGCCACATCCACCGCAGTTTTTTTATTGCTCAACAGGTAGTAGATATCGCAACCATATTTGTTGAAATCGCCCACGGTGACGTCAATTTTGATACGGTCACCATAAAAGCCTTCAGATTTATAGACGATCGCCGTATCGGTCATGATGATGCCGTAACCCTCTACATCCATCTCCGTATAGCCATAGTTCTCCAACAGCTGCACGCGGCTCTCGTGTATCAGGCCAAGTACTGCGTCATTTCCGAGGTGTCCGCCGTAGTTGATGTCGCTGATACGCAAGGGTATCTCTGTCGTGAATAGATAGTTCTCTGGCATATCAATTTTGATACGTGCCATCTGTCTCTCCTAACAATAAATGGAACTCATAGGCTTTGAGTTGGATAAGTCGGTGGCAGGAATACTAGCATGCTCGTATCAGTCAACGGGCTATCTGTTTGATAAAATCCCTTTGCTGTTCGAGCAGATTTTAGTGGGACGCTGAAGTAGCCATAGAGCTTGATACACCAGACCAGAGCGACTGAGAATGCGCTGCCGAGGTCGCTACGGATTGAACATCTGCAGCCCACGCTGGACCTGGCTTAAAACCATCTTAATGGCGGCGCCGCTTGGCTGAAAAAAATTGGTTTTTCGGGATGCAACCGCCGTCGCAGCTCGGTCGTGCCGCCTTGTTAGAGTACTACAGATTTTTCTTATTTAGCAAAAGCTGATATAACGGCCTCCTACTCTCGATAATTGGATAAACCACTATGTCAGATAAGCTTGGGCGCAACGTCAATCTCTACACCGCAGCACAGGCCTTCGGTGCATCTTCGCCGCCGATTATTATTTCGTTGGGTGGGCTTGTGAGTATGTCTATGGGAGCACCTCATGAGCTGATGACTCTGCCGGTCTTCCTGTTTAATCTGGGTCTGGCACTAAGTACCCTACCGGCCGCTTTCTTGATGGCCCGCTTAGGCCGCAAAAGTGCCTACGTTATCGCGGCTTTTGTAGCGCTTGTATCTGCAACGCTCAGCGCCACAGGCATCATTACCCAGACCTTTGCGCTCTTCTGTGCGGGAACCTTACTAGCGGGGTACTACGCCGCTCATGTCCAGAGCTTTCGCTTCGCAGTGGTCGAGGGGTTACCGAAGGAGTTGGCACCCAAAGCGATCTCTCGAGTTATGATTGGTGGTCTGATTGCCGCGGTCATCGGCCCTCAAGTGGTGGTCTGGATGCAGGATGCGTTGTCCGCTCAATATGCAGGCGCTTTTATTGGTCAAGCCGCACTGATCATGCTCGGCCTAGCTGTTATTTCTCAGATCAGAGACACCGGGCCCGCGCCCAAGAAGGCTAAGGTGTCAACGGATACTCGCTTGGTAGATCTCTTGGCACGGCCGCGTTACACCATCGCGGTGGCGGCGGGTGTAGTCTCTTACGCTCTGATGGCTTTTGTGATGACGGCGGCCCCAATTGCCATGGTCGATCACGGTCATCAGGTCAAGGATGCGGCGTTAGGGATCCAATGGCATGTGTTGGCCATGTTTGCCCCCTCATTTTTTACTGGGAAGTTGATGGTACGGTTTGGCAAAGCGCGGATTACGGCGCTAGGATTGATACTTATCGCTATAGCAGGCTTTATCGCGCTACAAGGGCTGGAGCTTGCGCACTTCTGGGGCTCTCTGATTTTGCTGGGTGTAGGTTGGAATTTCGGCTTTATTGGAGCGACGGCACTGGTTGCCGAGGCCCATACGCCTGAGGAGAAGGGTTTAGCTCAGGGTTTCAACGACTTTATGATCTTCTCAACGGTTGCCTTGGGGTCGTTCATGGCCGGCGTGCTCCTGAATGCGAGCGGCTGGTACACGCTAAACCTGGTGGTGATGCCCATCTGTGCGCTGGTCCTTGCGATCATGCTGCTTCTGCGCCGCTACCCTTTGGCCGGTGCTCAAGCTTAAGCGCCAGAGCTAAGTCTGCGCACTCAGCGTCATTCGAGTGCGCAGAGTACCTCAACAACACCATTTGTCAGCGCAGCGATATCTTCGCTGCTACTTATGTACGGCGGCATCAGGTAGACGTTGCGTCCAAAGGGGCGTACCCAGAGACCGCGCTCAACAAACATCGGTTGTATTTCTGCCAAGCTAACGGCCGCTTTTCGCTCGACAACACCGATGCCGCCTAGCACACGTACTTCAGCCACAGAATTAAGCTGGCGTGCTGGCGCTAAGCCGGCCTCCAACTCGCTCTCTATGCGTTTTATTTGAGACTTCCATTGGCCCGTTTTGATGATTTCGAGACTGGCAAGTGCGACCGCACACGCAAGCGGGTTGCCCATAAAGGTTGGGCCGTGCATAAAGCAGCCGGCACCACCAGCGGAGATGGTCTGAGCGATTTTCTCCGTCGTGAGTGTCGCGGCGAGGGTCATGTAGCCACCGGTTAGCGCTTTGCCTACACAGAGAATATCGGGGCTAATGTTGGCGTGGTCACAGGCGAAGAGCTCGCCGGTGCGGCCGAAACCGGTAGCGATCTCATCAGCTATAAGGAGCACCTCATATTGAACGCAGAGTTCACGAGCGTGCTTAATATACTCGGCCGAGTAGAAGTACATGCCGCCGGCACCCTGAACGATCGGTTCTAGAATCAGCGCGGCGATCTCTGAGCCCGAGTTCTGCAGCACTTGCTCTAGCGCCTCGCTATCGGCCGCTTTCAGAGGTTCACCAAATTTAGAAGTGGGGCGCGGAACAAAATGGTGTTTGGGCAGAACGCCGGTAAAGATTTCATGCATCCCTGTGACTGGGTCACACACCGACATGGCACCGAACGTATCCCCGTGGTAACCGCCGCGCAGTGTCACAAGTTTATGCTTCTCACTTCGGCCTAAGCTCTGCCAATACTGCAGTGCCATTTTGATTGCGACTTCAACAGCGACCGACCCGGAGTCGGCAATAAAGACCTTATCGAGCCCCTTGGGTGTCAGCTCCACCAATAGGCGTGCAAGCTCTATAGCCGGTTCATGGGTTATACCTCCGAACATGACATGAGACATTTTGCCCAACTGCTCGCAAGCCGCGCGATTTAGATCTGGATGGTTGTAGCCGTGGATAGCTGACCACCAAGAGGACATGCCGTCGATCAGTTCGCGACCGTCATTTAGACGAAGGCGAGTCCCTTCAGCGGATACAACCGGCACCATAGGTGGCGGATTGATCATCGACGAGTAGGGGTGCCAAATATGCTCGCGGTCAAACTGCAACTGCTCTGGCGTTATCGACATGCGACCTCCAACAATTAAGAGGCGCAAGTTTAACAGACAAGCGCTGTCTATTTTAATCGGTGGGTCTGTTTTTGGTGTTCTAGGGTTACTCAGGCCTGCCCAGACTTGCCTAGACTGGAGCGCTCTCTGATCAGATTAAAGCGGTGTCAGAGTGTGGATTAATGCTGGTAGCGTTCTAGTTGAATGGTTAGAGTAGGGCGAAACCTTTAGTCGGAATGCTTAAATGATAGACCTCTCACCCTACGACGCCCTTATCTTTGATATGGACGGTACGCTAATTGACTCCATGCCGGCCCACCTCGACGCCTGGGAGATCTCTTGTAAGCATTTCGGGTATGAGGTTGAGCGCGAGTTTATCCATGCGCTAGGCGGCGTACCCTCTGAGCAGACCGCTCGAATACTCAATGATAAGTTCGGTCTCGATCACGATCCTAAGGCGGTTTCACAACACAAAATGAAGACATGGGAGTCTCTTGGGCGCCTGCCGGAGATTATTGAGCACACCGTGGCAATCGCTCGAGATCATCAGGGCAAAAAGCCGATGGGAATTGGGACAGGTTCAAAGCATCTGCACGCTAGGGAGATGCTGGCTCACACACAAATTGACCACCTGTTCGATACATTGGTCGCTGCCTGTGATGTCGAGCATGGCAAACCGCATCCCGAGACTTTCCTCAAGGTCGCTGCCGAACTTAACGCAGAACCTTCTCGCTGCGTTGTTTTCGAAGATACTCAGATTGGACTTCAAGCGGCTCACGCCGCGGGTATGGATTGCATTTTGGTCACCGCCACTGGTTTGGATCTCTATCCACACCCACTGCGCTAACCTCCCTTGTTCAAGCGATTAAGATCATATTGATGCCTGCTGTAGGAGCCTGCTTCAGCGGGCGAATGCGAGTTGTTTGGAGAGTAAGCTGAGCCCCTACTGCATGCGGAGGGGCTTTCGTTTATTTGAGCTTAAGTAATCTGGCGGCGTTCTCTTTCATAATTAGAGGGCGAACCTCCTCTTTGACGTCGAGCTTTTCAAAGTCGGCGATCCAGCGATCCGGTGTAATGACAGGCCAGTCAGATCCAAACAGCATCTTCTTCTTCAAGATAGAGTTCATGTACTGAATCAATATCGGAGCGAAGTACTTGGGTGACCACCCGGATAGATCCATATAGACGTTTGGCTTGTGCGTTAGGATGGACAGCTGCTCCTCCTGCCATGGGAAGGCGGGATGTGCCATTACAATTGGCATATCCGGGAAATCGGCGGCGACATCGTCAAGGTAGATAGGCTGGCTGTATTTCAGGCGCATATTCATGCCACCTGGCGCACCGGCCCCTACACCAGTTTGACCGGTATGAAAGAGCGCTATAGCCCCCTCTTCAGCAATCGCCTCGTAGAGCGGATAGGCCATTCTATCGTTGGGGTAGAAGCCCTGCATGGTGGGGTGGAATTTGAATCCTTTCACGCCGAAATCACGCACCAAGCGGCGCGCTTCGCGGGCTCCCATTCGACCCTTGGCCGGATCTATGGAGGCGAATGGTATCAAGATGTCGTCGTTTTCTGCGCAGATGCGCGCAACTTCCTCATTTTCGTAGCGTTTAAAGCCTGTATTGCGCTCGGCATCTACTGGGAAGATGACAGAAGCGATTTTACGCTCGCGATAATAAGCTGCCGTCTCATCGGGCGAAGGCATCATGTTATGTCCGGCTGGGTTTTTGAAGTACTTCGCAAACGCCTCTTGAAACTCAAAATACCCGTCGTCTCGCTCGCAGGAGCAGGGCTCTTCCGCGTGCGTATGGAAATCGATCGCGACTATCTCATCCAGATTAATCATCTAGCTGCTCCGTTAAAGTGAAATTACATGGGCCGGAATATTCTCGGCATAGAGTGTGTTCATTATATCTTCACGGCGTGTAATCACCGCGCGTTGGTTAATCGAGCCTTTGTCAGTTAGCTCATGACCATCAATGGATGGCGGTTCAGTCAGAAGAGTTATACGGGTGATGCGAGTAGAGCTACCTGTGCTTGTTTTCGCCATTTTCTGCAAACACTCTTGCATAACCGAAACCACTTGAGGCTGAGCAACGAGTGTCACGTTATCCATTGTGGCGCCCTGCGGTACCAGACGTTGTAAATGACTAAAGTCTGGGAAGAGCATCGCAGTAATGAACCCTTTATCGCGACCACAAATGACGGCATCCTGAATGTAAGGTGCAAAGTGATTTATTATGGCTACGCGCAGGGTACCCACACTGACCCAGGTACCTGAGTCCAGTTTGAAATCCTCTGAGACTCGCCCATCAAACAACATGCCGCGGTTTGGATCGTTTTCGTCTATCCACTTAACCGCATCGCCAAAGCAGTAGAAACCCTCTTCATCAAAGGCCTTCAGTGTCTGCTCCTCGTTACGCCAGTAACCGGGTGTCACTGTCTCGGCACGTACACGAACCTCGGTCTTGTCGTCATTGGTAACCAATTTTAACTCGACACCAGGGCAGGGGAGACCGATAACACCAGAGGCCGTCCCTTCGATTGAGGTAAACATCGCCGATGGGGCGGTCTCAGTGGCACCTAAACCGGTCAACATCGGGACCTTTTTGCCGGTGATTTCGACAGATAGCTCGTCAAGTTGATCCCAGACGTGTTGTGCCAGTCCTGCGCCGGCAAAGAAGAACATATTGAGTCTCTTGAATAGGCTCTTAGCAATTTCTCGGTCGGCTCTGAGCTCTTTGACCAACAACTCATAGCCTTTAGGGACGTTGAAGTAGATCGTTGGTGAGATCTCTTTGAGGTTGCTTAGTGTGTGATGGATTAGCTTGGGTACAGGCTTACCCTCATCAATGTAAAACGTACCGCCGTTGTAGAGTGCGATACCTACATTGTGATTGCCACCGAAGGTGTGATTCCAGGGTAACCAATCAAGAATGACCGGTTTCTCATGTTGCAAGAAAGCGAAGGTCGAGTTGATCATTACCTGATTCGCGCAGAGCATTCTCTGGGTATTGATAACCGCTTTGGGCATGCCTGTCGATCCGGAGGTAAACAGAAACTTAGCTATGGTATCGCCATTTACCCGTGCATGTGCAGCTTCAACCGCGCCAAGATCTGTCTCATTAAAGAGCTGATCCATCAGCGTTACCCTGTAGGCTACACCCTCGATTGCATCATCGCTGCTGCAGGTGACAACAGGAGCGTTCGCTGTATTGCAGCTATCAATCGCAGCGCGATAAGGGCCAAGATTCTCAGCAAAAATGAGCCCGGGCGTCAGAACTTCAAAGATGTGTTTGAGCTTGCCGAAGTCGGAAGAGATTAGCGAATAGGCTGTGGATATGGGTGCGTAGGGCACGCCAATATACATAGCCGCCAGACCGACTAGAAGATGTTCAGTGCTATTGCCGGACAGGATCACAACGGGACGTTCGGCGCTCAACTCCTGTTTGAGCATCCAGGTTGCGAGCGCGCGTACGCGCTCAAGCGTCTGTGCATAGGTTATGCACTCCCACGCACCTGTCTCATTACGCTGACAGAAAAAGTTTGTATCGGGCGTCGCTGCTGCCCATTCTATCAGCTTATCCGTTATCTTTTCGGCATAGGGTGCCAACTCTGCAGTTGAGCGCACCAACTGGCTCCCATCCTCGCGATTGGTGACCTCAACCCCGGCGCTGACAACATTAACTTTGTGGAATTGTGCTTGCATCTTATTGTCTCTACTCGTCGAAACTGTATTCCGCGATTCCCGCTGCGGCCTGACTAAAGGTGCTCAACCTTGCATGAAGTTGGGGCAGGCAGTGAGCATCATGAAATTTTGCCAACGCTATAATGTTACGGTGAAATTTGGCATCTCGTTGTTGTTCGAGTTCAGTCTGTGCACGCAGGGCTGACTCACCAAGTTGCCAAGCGGAGGTGAGGAAACCCAGAGCCTCGAGCATGGCTACTGCGCCAGCGTTCAGTTGTAACAAATTCTGGCTAGTTATGGCTTGTTTAACGATTGCTCTGAGAGCGTAGGTCGCGCCACTAAGGTTGCCACCCAGAGAGGTCATACCCTCAGTTGCCTTTAGTTTGGCCGCGGTCTGATCGATATCCGATAGCAGGGATTCAAGTGCGCTACCTGAGTCCGCCAACATTTTACGAAAGAGCAGGTCTTTCGCCTGGATGCCGGTGGTTCCCTCGTAGATTGTGGTAATGCGGGCATCGCGCATGATCTGTGCAACGCCGGTCTCTTCGACAAACCCCATACCGCCAAAAACTTGGATCGCGGCGCCTGCCATCCAGTTGCACTGCTCTGTCGCGAACGCTTTAAAGATGGGGGTGAGTAGGGCGATACGAGCCTCTAATTCATCACGCTCGGACGCTTCTCGGCAGTGTTCGCTTTTATCAACGAGCGCAGCGATAAGGTATCCCAACGCCCGTTGCCCAAAGACCTGGGATTTGATGCTCAGTAGCAGTCGGCTAACGTCCGGGTGTTGAATAATGGGCACTCGGCGGGCATTGGTTTGGTAGTGCGCGCCCTGAGTTCGTTCCCGCGCATATTCGCTCGCCTTCTGATAGGCCAATTCACCCAAAGCAACTCCCTGAAGTCCAACCGCGAGGCGCGCTTCATTCATCAGGATGAACATCGCAGCCAAGCCCCGATTTTCACTTCCGATTAGCTCACCGTAGCAAGCTTCATTGTCGCCATAGCTGATTGAACAAGTTGGGCTGCCGTGGAGGCCTGTTTTGTGTTCAATGCCAGTACAGAGCACATCGTTGAACTCACCGAGTGAGCCATCGCCGTCAATGCGATAGGTCGGTACGGCAAAGAGTGAGATACCTCGACTGCCCTCTGGTGCGTTAGGGGTTCGTGCCAGGACAAAGTGAATCTTATTTTCGCTAAGGTCGTGCTCACCATAGGAGATGTAGATCTTTTGACCTTTGATCAAGTATCGGCCGTCAGCCAGAGGCGTTGCTTTCGTTTTGAGCTCACCAAGGTCCGATCCGGCTGCAGGTTCAGTTAACGCCATGGCGGCCGTCCACTCACCACTGATCAGTTTCGCAATATAGCGATCTTGCTGCTCTTGAGTTCCAAGTCGCAACAGAATTTCGCTACAGCCTTGGTTCAAAGCATGGAACATGACAAAGGAGAGGTTGGCGCTATGCCACATCTCGTTGACCGGTTGGGCAATAAACTTTGGAAGTTGTTGGCCGCCAAAATCAGTTGGCAGTGCTAGTCCCATCCAACCATCCTGACAGAACTGATCGTAGGCCGCTTTCCAACCCTCAGGGGTGGTTACTTTTCCATCAGCGAAGCCACAGCCCTGGGCGTCGCCGATCGGATTTAGCGGCGCGAGACCTCGGTGGGCAAACTCACCTGCCGCCTCTAGTACGGCAGCGACGGTCTCCATGTCAAACTCGGCGAGCTCTTCAATCGAATGAACTCCCGTGGCGGCGACAGCCTGCTCTACTAGGAACTGCATCTCTTTTAACGGGGCGCGGTAATCACTCACTGTTTTAGCTCCTGCGTCCTTTAACGATTATTTGGCAGCCATGCGGATCGCGCCATCGAGGCGAATCACTTCACCATTGAGCATCTGATTCTCAATAATCTGTTGTGCCAGCATGGCAAACTCATCCGGGTTGCCCAAACGCGATGGGAAAGGCACCGAAGCCCCGAGCGCTTCCTGTACCTCAGGCGGGAGTTCGTCCATCAGTGGTGTGCGAAACAGTCCTGGCGCGACAGTCATAATGCGAATGCCAAACTTAGCCAGTTCGCGAGCGATGGGCAGCGTCATGGCTGCAACACCCGCTTTGGATGCGGAGTAAGCGGCTTGGCCAATCTGACCATCGAAGGCGGCAACCGAGGCGGTATTAACAATCACACCGCGTTCGCCCGAGTCTCCCGGCTCGTTGTTCTGCATCACATTGGCAGCGAGACGGGTAACATTGAAGGTGCCGATAAGATTGATGTTGATGATGCGCTGGAAGCTAGCAAGATCCTGTGGGCCATCACGGCCTATGACGCGTTTAGCACCACCAACACCTGCGCAGTGCACTACCCCGCTCAGTTCGCCATATTTCGCAATGCAGGCATCGAGAGCAGTTTGAACTGAGACCTCATCAGCAACATCCGTTTTACAGAAGAGAGCGGCATCGCCTAACTCAGAAGCGACCCGTTGGCCGCCGACCTCATTAATATCGGCTATGCATACTTTGGCGCCCATCGAGTTTAGACGTCGCGCCACCGCTTCGCCGAGACCTGAACCGGCTCCGGTTACCAAAAAAAGTCGATCATTAATCTGCATTAACGTGCCTCTCCTCGTTTCTCTATTGGCTGCGTCAGCCTACTCACTGCTGTGGCGTTTTCTTACGATTGAGAAACTTCTCGAGCCGCGCTACGACGTCTGGATGAGTCTGAGTGATACCGCACAGCAGCGACTCGGTATACATGCCGTCATCATGGGACATTGAGTCAATATGACGCAGACCAGTTGTCATTGCCCAGTTGGAATAAGGAGAGTTGGTCGCAATTTGGGCTGCCAACTCCTGTGCCTTTTCGAGCGATTTTCCGTTCTCGACGACATAGTGGGATAGACCGAGGCGGTAACCCTCATCGGAATCTACATCGCGTCCTGTCAGCATCATTTCGGTCATGCGACCGGCCCCGATAACTCGGGCCACATTGCGTGATGCCCCGCCGCCGACAAAGATGCCGTGTCTACCCTCAGGGAGTCGGTAAAAAGTGCTCTTTTCAGCGACACGCACATGTGCACAGGTGGCAAGCTCCAAACCACCACCAATAACGGCGCCTTGCATCGCAGCTACAACGGGCAGACCTGAGTTTTGAATATGGCCAAAGGTGCGGTGCCACATATTTGAGTGTTTGACGACGTCGAGGCCCTGGCGCGCTTTATGTTCGGCTAAGTCCAGACCTGAACAGAATTCCGGCCCCGCTCCCGAAAAAATGACCACGCGGACTTCGTCAGGCATGTTGATAAAGACCTGCTCTATCTCTAGACAGAGCTGATCATTGATCGCATTTTTTTTCTCCGGACGATTCAGATGCAGGTGGCCAATCCCTTCGTCTACCGTAAATTGGATATAGGTGTAATCGCTCATACGCTGCTTCCCATGGTGATCTCTCAAGGCGAATTAATTGGTGCGCCATATAATTGTTAAAGATATAAACAATTATTCGTCATAGCAATTAAAATCTAGTTAGACAAACTGTTTATACTGTAAACAATTTTCAGTTACACTTATTTGCAGTGTTAGAGTCTTGGATAAGTAAGAGTGGCAAATGGCTGGACGGAAAACTAAACAAGCGCAAGTTGATATGGGAGTGCTGCAGGAGCTACTGGGGTATCACTTACGCCGGGCGCAGCTGAGCTTCTTTGCCGGTTTTGCGGAGGCTTGCGCTGATCTGGGCTTAAGTCCGGGCCTATTTGCTGTTGTTGAAGTGGTTTATCGTAATCCGGGGATGACCCAAACTGCGGTATCCAAGGCACTTGGAACCGATCGATCAGCGATGGTTGCGGCGATTGATAAGCTGGAGACGATGGGACTTTTGGAGCGCCGCCCCTCCGAAAATGATCGTCGCTCCTATGCGCTTTATGCCACTGAGCACTGTGCTAATTGGTACCCCTCGGCTGAAGAGAAGGTAAAGCATCAAGAGAATCTTGTAGCCGGTTGTCTATCCGACAATGAGCGCGAACAACTCCTCAGAATTCTGCAAAAATTGAATGCTGGCTCATCACAGGGCTGAGAGAACGCAGTCATAAGAGGCTAGGATGAGTCAAACGATACCGCTATTTGGCCTTTACGGTGAAGCAGACTCAGACAATCCTCAATTCGTACACCTAGAGAATATCGCGAGTCGCTCCAGCGTTAACGCTTGGCAAATACAGCCCCATCGTCACGGTCAGATGTTTCAGCTGCTGATCATGAATCGAGGTGGAGTTGAGGTCCGGTTAGATGAGCAGCTGCGTGTCAGCAGCGATCCTTGTGTTATCAGTGTGCCTGCCGGCGTGGTGCATGGTTTTAAGTTCAAGCCCAATACGCAGGGGTATGTGCTGACACTGGCTGAACCCATGGTTCTGGCATCCGAGCCCCGCGCTCAGCAGCAGTTCTCTGCGCTGTTCCAACGCGCCCACTTTGTCCACTATCCGCCGGCTGATCCGCTGTTTGATGAATTGCTTCAATTGGTAGAGCAGATTGGCCGAGAGTTGGAACGGACGGATGCGGGACGTACGCTGATGTGCGAGTGGTTGACCCGCGCTGCGTTGTTGACGTTAACGCGTCGGTTGGATCAGATTGATGCAGAGTTAGGCGGGCACAACAGCTTGTCACTGCCAATGCGTAAATTTCGCGAGTTGATTGAACAACACTATCGAGAACATTGGACTGTCGAGCGCTATGCCGAGGAGCTGGGGTTGAGCCCAGATCGGCTCAATCGACAGGCCAAAGGCTCTTTTGACACGAACGCCAAAGCATTGATAGCACAGCGATTGATACTTGAGGCTAAACGCCGCCTCATCTACACACGCGCTAGTCTCGATGAGATTGCCTACGAATTGGGTTTCAAGGATCCGGCCTACTTTTCACGCAGTTTCAAACGAGCGGTTGGGCGTGCTCCGGGACAGTTTCGTGCTCAATACTATGACTCGCTCGACGACAGTTTCTGAATTCAGTCTGCGCTTTTTATCTCACCGCCAGATGCTTGTAGTTGTTTATCGATAAAGACAAAGTACATGCAAACAGTGCTATAGATCTTGGTTCTCCCGATAAATCGCGGAAAAGTACATTTATTTGTCCGATAACTACCTGTTCGTTGCGTGCTCCGTTGATCAGAATGAAAGGCGAAAATTACAAAAACCTTTGAGGCGAAAGCATGGAAACAATTAAAACCCAGGTAGCCATCATTGGTGGCGGCCCTTCGGGTCTGCTGCTGGGCCAACTCCTGCATAAGTACGGCATTGATAATGTGATCCTTGAGCGAGTAACCGGTGAGTATGTGCTGGGCCGTATTCGTGCGGGCATTCTCGAGCAGGGTTTTGTTAACCTTGTCCGCGAGGCCGGCGTCGAGCAGAGAATGGAGACTGAGGGCCATGTGCATGAGGGCGTGATCTTTTCGGTTCAAGGCAAAGATACGCGCGTCGATCTCAAAGGTTTGTCGGGTGGTGATGTAGTTATGTGCTACGGTCAGGTAGAGATTACCCAAGACCTCATGGAGGCGCGTAGCGCTGCGAGTCTGCCGACTTACTACGAAGTGTCTGATGTTCAGCCAATGGATGTTAAGAGCGATACGCCGTATATCACCTTCAATCAAGGTGGTGAGTCTTACCGGTTGGATTGCGACTATATTGCCGGTTGCGATGGCTTCCACGGCGTCTCTCGTCAGACAATTCCGAGCGAAGTACGTACGGAGTTTGAACGCGTCTACCCGTTTGGCTGGCTCGGCCTTCTAGCCGATGTGCCGCCGTGTCACGAAGAGCTAATATATGCCAAGCATGAACGCGGCTTTGCACTAGCCAGCCAGCGCTCTCCGACACGTTCGCGGTACTACTTGCAGGTACCGCTGACAGACAAGGTTGAAGATTGGTCGGATGATGCATTCTGGGAAGAACTGAAGAAGCGTCTGCCTCCTCAGGTTGCTGCCAATATGCAGACGGGTCCGAGTATTGAAAAGAGTATCGCACCGTTGCGCAGCTTTGTTTGTGAACCGATGCAGTACGGTAACCTCTTCCTCGTGGGTGATGCCGCCCATATAGTGCCGCCAACAGGTGCCAAAGGTCTAAACCTAGCGGCGGGAGACGTGGCAACACTGCTGAAAATTTTCCGTCGTGTCTATGAGCAGGGTGATAAATCCTGTACCGAGCAGTACTCAGAGATCGCGCTGCGTCGTGTCTGGAATGCGGAGCGTTACAGCTGGTGGCTAACGAGCCTGCTGCATGAGTTTGGCGATGAGGCAGGCGACAGTGCCATGGATCCTCAAATGCGTGATCGCTTTATGACCTCCGAGGTGAACTACTTCTTGCAGTCAGAAGCGGGACGTAAAGTGATTGCTGAGCAATATGTAGGTCTTCCATACGAAGATCTTAAGTAGATCTCGGGTAAGTAGTGGCCCCGCCGCGTCAGCGACTGGGGCCCGCGTGCGCTAAAGCTTGCTAGGCTTGGGCCGAATCGATCGCAATAATCTGCTGCACCAGTTCGGGCATGCTTGAAGCAAAGGCATCTGGTCGCAAATACTGGGAGTGATAGGGCGCTTGCGTCCGATCAATATAGGCTGCCTGCATGCCCGCATTGAGTGCCCCGTGTGTATCCCAGTCGTGGGTCGCAATTAGACGCAAGGTATCTATCGGTCGTGCTAGCTCAGCGGCAGCGTATTGATAGACTTTTGGATCCGGCTTGAAGCTGCCGGTCGATTCGACGGAAATTCGTTCATCGAAAAGCGCTAGCAGACCGGAGTTACTGATCTGGGAACTGACCAACTGAATTGAGGAGTTAGTGAATGCCACAGTCCGGTAGCCGGCGCCGCGTAGCTGTTCGAGCCCCTCAGCAACATCCTCATGCGGCGGTAGCGTGGCGAACTTTCCCAAGATGGTCTGCTTGGCGGCGGCGCTTAGCGTTAGTTTCATTCGAGCCGCTAGCGTCTCCAACATAATTCCTGCTAACGAGCCAAAGTCGCTTTTAACACCTGTCAGTGCACAGACGTTTGAGCTGTGGAGCAGCATTGAGAACCAGGTTGCTGTGATTTTATGATCGCCAAAGGTCTCCTCAAACAACGGCTTAAGTGAGCTCAGATCTAGCACCGTCTCGTTAATATCGAACAGAATTGTATCGCGTTTCATCTGTGCCCCCCGCGTTGAGATACAAAGACCTAAACTTGGCATAAACCGCTGTGCGGTGTATATGATCAATTGATCCAAGCACTATTTTGCTTTTGTATTCTCGCTGCTAAAAAAGCCCTATAAAGGCTTTTAAAACGGAGCTGAGGATCTTTCAATATTGAGGTTAATGATGAACCAGGTAGAGGCTCAAGAGGCAGCCAAACTTCTCGATCAGGCTCGTAACACGGGGGCCGTGATAGCGGCATTGCCTGAGGGGCTTAAACCGACGCAGAGGATCGAGGGCTATCAAATTCAGCAAGCGCTCGAGGGTCTGGATGAGCGCAAGGTATTCGGCTGGAAGATAGCGGCGACTAGCGCGGCGGGCCAAGCGCATATCGGAATCGATGGGCCGATAGCTGGACGACTCTTTGCGGACACTGTTCACCAAGATGGTGAGAGACTCTCCTTTGGTGCTAACCGTATGCGTGTCGCCGAAGCAGAATTTGCCTTTCAGATGGGACGTACGCTAGGGCCCCAAACTCAGCCTTACGAGATGGTGGAGGTAATGAGTGCAGTTGCAGATCTCTACCTTGCAATTGAGATTCCAGACTCGCGCTATGAGAACTTTGTGATGGCAGGTGGCCCGCAGTTGATTGCCGATAACGCTTGCGCGGACCGTTTTGTACTGGGCCCCAAGGCCCCCGAACTATGGCGTGAAATAGATCTGGTTGAGCATAAGACCTTGGGTCTTGTGACAGGTCAGTCGGAGTTTCCGGGCATTGGAGCCAATGTGCTAGGCGATCCAAGATTGGCGTTGCTATGGCTCGTGAATGAACTCTCTTCGTTGGGAATCGCTCTTGAAGCAGGGCAGTATGTAACGACCGGAACAACGACAGTGCCGATGCCTATCAAACCAGGCGATCAAGTGGTCGCAGACTTTGGCATTCTCGGCGAGGTTAGTTGCCGTTTTGACGAGCAATAAAAACTAGAAGTGTATGAAAACACGGTAAATTCGCTCGCAAAACCGAGCGAGAAGATACCTTCACGTTTAGATGAAAGTGCAGTGTACTCAGTGAATTTTGCGCTTGAACCCGTTTAGGCGGCAAAGCCAAATTATCGTCGGAGTCAGAAGCCCAGCCATAGATTGGCAGGTTGCTAAGGGTTTATTTAGGGCAATAAAAAAGGCGGCACTCTCTCAAGTGTCGCCTTTTTTGTGAACAAAAAACTTATTTCATCGTCGGCATTGAGAAATCTGGACCAGCGCTCAGACCGGTTGGCCAGCGTGCCGTGATCGTTTTCATGCGAGTGTAGAAACGAACACCATCTGGACCGTGCATGTGAAGAGGTCCGAACAGTGAGCGCTTCCAGCCACCGAAGCTGTGGAACGCCATGGGTACCGGGATTGGCACGTTTACACCTACCATGCCGACCTGCACGTTTTCACAGAAATTGCGCGCTGTATCGCCGTCACGTGTGAAGATTGCAGTACCGTTACCATACTCGTGAGCGTTGATAAGGTTCAAAGCCTCTTCATAGCTGTTTACGCGAACAACCGAGA
>Ga0102948_1000274_pt1 | contig 20063 bp, 16 predicted proteins | sample SalPonA_A_H2O_MG_FD_78211 | JGI IMG/M metagenome (GOLD analysis project Ga0102948, IMG submission 78211) | Water microbial communities from South San Francisco under conditions of wetland restoration - Salt Pond MetaG R2A_A_H2O_MG | ecosystem: Environmental > Aquatic > Non-marine Saline and... | reverse complement strand
CGCAGCGGAGCTTGCAGAGCCGGCGCTATACGCTGAAGCCGTCTCCGCGGGAGAGAGCATCGCTGAGGCCTATGAACAACGTGAATACGCCCGCGCCATGCGCGAAATTATGGCTCTGGCAGATAAAGCGAACCAGTATATCGATGCAGCAGAACCTTGGGTGTTAGCCAAGCAAGAGGGCAAAGAGTCTGAAGTTCAAGCCTGTTGCTCGATGGGTATCAACCTGTTCCGCGTGATTCTTAACTACCTGGCGCCTGTTCTGCCAGAAGTTGCGCAACAAGGTGCGGCCTTCCTGAACATCGAGGATCTAAGCTGGGATGCGGTGCAAACTCCGCTACTGGACCATAAGATCAATAAGTTCAAACCGCTAATGCAGCGTGTAGAACCCGAGCAGATCGAAAAGGTCATTGAGGACTCAAAGCAGAACCTGCAGTCCCTACAAACTCCTGCTCCAGCAACCAAGCCATCGATAGAGCCGATTGCAGATGAGATTAGCTTTGATGATTTCGCCAAAATAGACCTAAGAGTCGTGCGCATCGACAAGGCTGAGCACGTCGAGGGTGCGGACAAACTCCTACGTCTGACTCTGGATATCGGTGATGGTGAGCGGAATGTCTTTGCGGGCATTAAATCTGCTTACGCGCCTGAGGACCTCGAAGGTAAGCTGACGGTGATGGTTGCTAACCTAGCACCACGTAAGATGAAGTTTGGAATGTCCGAGGGCATGGTCCTAGCGGCTGGTCCTGGCGGGAAAGATTTGTGGATACTCGAGCCTCATAGCGGCGCTCAGCCGGGTATGCGCATCCGCTAATCAGCTCGACTGCTGGTCCTGTCTCATCTGGATCAGCAGTCCTTTTCACCGCAAACCGCAAACCGCAAACCGCAATACTTTCGTCCATTCTCAGCTCAACCCTTCCAGCTGATAAGCGCATCGAGCCATCGGAAGCTAGCATCTAGCGGTCAAAAACTGCGATGGATTACAACTTCGCCCGAGACTAAGAGAGATCCTCATCCGGGTTGTTTAATTTCACTCGCATGGGTTCCACGGGTCCCGAATCAACACCGATCATCTCGTTGTAGGGGCTGGAATGGGTGAGCATCGTTGCCTGAACGCCGAGACCTTTGAAGGGCTTCTTAGCAGCGAGTTGTGAGCGGAACATGAGCGGTTTACCCGCGCTATCCACCACCTGGTATGATTTTGAATCTATTTGTACATCAACAAGATAGATCTCACACTCAAAAGACTTTAATACAAGTTCTTCAATAACAGGACGCTCCGAATGGAGCGCCTCAAGCCTGATCTTCATCGCGACTCCTAACGTAGCTATGTGGATTGTTACGTTGCTAAACTGTGCTCAGATTTCCTGCCGCACAGCGTAAACTCAAGGAGCTTTGGATCTAATGAATCCTGTTGGTCTGTTTCTTATCTCACTGGTAACGATTGGTGGCTATCTCTGGTACCGCCGGCAGCCGCCCAATCAGCGCTCGGTGGCTGCATTGAAACTCATACTGATTCTGCTTGGACTGACACTGCTCTATCTAACGATCACCGGAAAGCTGCACTGGATCGGCGCCTTCTTTGCGGTACTTCTCCCTTTTGTTACGAAACTCTTCCCTTGGATTCTCAGAGGCCTTGGTCTATTCAGGTTTATCAAGCGACAACAGGGTGCGCCGGGCTCAGGTAAGGCAACACAGAGGCAGGGGCCGCTTACGACGGCGCAAGCACGTGAGATTCTTGGAGTGGAGCCCGGTGCGACGCGCCAAGAGATTATCGATGCTCATCGACGATTAATGCAGAAGGTACATCCTGATCGTGGCGGGAACGATTGGCTGGCGGCACAACTCAATGCCGCAAAAGAGTTACTGATCGCTCAAATCAAGGAATGATTCCAGTCGCTCGTTGTGCCGCCAAAAGTGTCTCTGTTCCTGGCAAGAGCAACAGCTGGGTACCGAAGAGCGGGTGAGCGTTGGCCAGCTTGAAGGCTGCACCAGAGGGTAGGAAGCGAAGACTACCGCCGGCGCCAGACAGACGTTCATCCTCAACCTGAAGCAATAGCTGCCCGCCAGTTAGAATCCTCCAGCGTCCGGTAAAACTCTCCCTCTGCCCCTGGCGATCAATCAAACTAAGGGTAAACTCTTCTGTCGGCCGCAACTCTAGACCAATCTGGCGCTCCCGGTTGGCATCCCGACTGTAATAGCGTGCCTTCAAAAGTGAACGTTGCAAATCACCGTAGCGTGCACAGCCACGCAACTGAGTGGCCCCCGCGCTGAAGCTCGCCGTAAATGCGTACTCGACCCCCAAGAGGTCAAAACAGGGGGCACGCTTAACCTCTAAACTCGCGTTTTGACCGCTCCAGACCCAACGGTTGGCGCTTCGGGTCAGCTGCGGGTCATTAAAACGCCAAGATTTAAGCGCAGTGCTGTTGTGTACCTCCAGCAAACCGGGTTTCACATCCGCATACCAGACAGGTTCAAGTCCGCCTGCGCGAAGGCTGATACCCGATAGCTGGTGTTGGCAGGTCGCGATATCTCCACCGAGCATCTGCAGTTGTACAATCGGCTGATCCGGCCTGCCCCAGGCCTCCAGGTAGACGCCTATCCCCAGCGGCGCTCCGGCGAAGCGTTGGATAAGCGCCTCGCGTAGCGTCGCATCAATAATGCCGCTCGATTGCCACTGACTCTGGTCACAGGCTCGAATCTGAAGTTGATTATCGGCAGCACGAATGATGCCGCGAAAATAGGTCTGTAGGTCAGTTACTGGTTCGGGGGTCGAGGCACAGCCGTGTAAGAGCAGCGATAAAATAACGGGAAGGGCGGTGAGTTTTAACACAATGAATAGAGTCCATCCTAAGTTTGCTTCAGCTGCATCTTGGTTTTATAAAATATCTTGCCCGTCTACACTATCGATGCAGAACCTCCTGATGCAGAACCTCCTTTCATTTGTCGCCAAAATGCAACATTTAAGCTATGCTATCGAAAGATCCACCGATCTATACCTCGGGTTTTACTCAATCAGTTGGTTTAGATATCTACCCGATCAACGCCCGACCCAGATGTAAACCATCATGATTGGCGTGCTATTAGATTAGGCCAAACCTAAGAGAAACAGAAGCTTAACCACCCAGCAGAGAGAACGATGGAACAGACGAGCATTATCTTGATCGACAGCGACCTCCAAGCGATGGAGGCAATTCACACACTATGCTCGGAGCTGGTATCAACCGTCGAGACAGCATGCCACGAGTCCAGCGCGATCGATCAGATGTCCAAGAAGCACTTTGGCATCGCAATTATCGATATCTCCATTTGTGATAGCTCGGGGTTCAAACTTTACGACTATGTTCTCAAGGCACACAAAAGCACTCGCATTCTGCTGCGCTGTCGCCAAAATGAAGTTATGGAAGCTATCTCGGCGACTCGCAATGGCTGCTTCGCCTTCTTCCAGCTGCCGAGCATGCAGGTGCAGTTGCCGCATCTAGTCAGAGCAGCGGCCCAGATCGATCAGCGACGCGCGCAGAACACTTGGCGAAACCTGATGACCCACCGCTCGGCATTAGTCGACACCCTGCTTGATCAGATTGATCACTGTGCCGGCTCAGATAAGCCGGTCCACATAACCGGTCCAGCGGGCAGTGGCAAGCGACTCTCAGCCGAACTGATGCACCTAGCCAGCGATCGTTCCAAGGCTAAGTTTGCAGTTCTAGATTGCCGTGCAAAGGTGCCCGAGCAGATTATTCATGACCTATTTGGCTATGAGGCTGGCGCATTCGAGCAGGCCCTCACAACAGAGATTGGGCTGCTCAAGCGTACCGAGGGGGGCAGTTTACTACTGCACCATATCGATACCCTGCCCTTAACCGTGCAGACGCAAATCATCGCGCTACTCGATACGGGTCTCTATAGACCTCTTGGCGCGCTCTACAACGAGACACTCAAAACACGCATCATCACAACGGCCGATCGAGATCTAGAGTCGGAGATGCTGGCCGGCAACCTCGCCGAGGCGCTGTACTACCACCTTCAAGCAATGCAGATCGAAGTTCCTGAGCTTGCCGAGCACGCCGAGGATATACCGCTGCTGGTGAAGCAGCGCGCGAAACGGGCGGCCAAGGCAAACAAGGGATCCAGTGGAACCTTTAGCTCCTCTGCGATGCAACTGCTCACGGAAGCCTCTTGGCCGGGCAATGTAAAGCAGCTCTTTGAGTTCGTCGATGAGTGCGTCAACAGCTACAGTGCGGGCGGGGCTATCCCCGTTGAGTTTGTTGAAGCGCGCTTGGGTAATGCGTCGCGGGCGGTGCCGACCTTCCAAGAGGCACGCGCAGCCTTTGAACGCGAATACTTGATACAGATACTGCTGATCTCTGAGGGTAATGTGACCCAAGCAGCGCGCTTGGCTGATCGAAATCGAACCGATTTTTATAAGCTGCTAAAACGGAATAACTTAGACCCCTCCAACTTCAAACATCGACCTGCCGTCGTGAAGCGCTCAAGCCAGAGAGGCCCGCTGCCAAAGCCAAGATTGAAGATGGCCTGAGGTCTAGCTCTCTTTAAACTTTGCGATACCCGCGAAGTTTGCTCGAGTGAGTCGACAGAGATCTGCCGGCGCAAGCTCAATCTCTAATCCTCGTCGTCCGGCACTCACAAAGATTGCCGGCATTGTTTCAGCACTGGCATCAATCAGCGTAGGAAAGCTGCGTTTCTGACCCAGCGGGCTGATACCACCCACTAAATAGCCGGTCAGACGCTGAGCGATCTGCGGATCGGCCATCATCACTTTTTTGAGCTTTAACGCTTTGGCCGCTGCTTTAAGATCTAGCGTTGCGGCAACGGGAATCACAGCGACAGCAAGCGCTGTAGGGCCCTTGTCGGTCTGCAGCATGAGTGTCTTGAACACCTGGGCGGGATCGAGCGCCAGCTTATGGGCCGCCTCTAGGCCGTAGGCTGCCCCCGGATCATGCTCATACTGGTGAATATTAAAGGCTGTTTTAGTTCTCTTAGCGGCATCGATCGCAGGGGTCATTAACTCTATCTATTCCAACATTCTAACGGCTCGATCACTCAGATCGATTACATCTAGAATGGTACCTCTGCCCTCCATTACACGCAAAATGCGATCACCCACTTGCAGCAACTCCACTGCATCATCTCGGCCAGTGATACGCCGCAAAAGCTCATCAGGAAGCTTTTTCGACTGCTCATAGGCCTGGGCATCTAGCTGCTCGCCGCGGCTAAGTCTCTTTTGCCAGCCCGGTGGCAGACTCCCACCTCGCTCTAACTTTTTCTGCAGCCCTGGTGGTAAAGCTTTGCCCTGCCCGGGAGGAGTCGAGTTTTTAGAGAAGCCATACTCCCTCTCTAATACAAGGTCGGCCAACTGATCTCGCTGTTCCGGGCTGAGCTCGGCCATCAAGGCCCGAGGTGCCTCAACCTCATCACCTCTGTCGCGCGACTGCTCGGCTGACTTTGACTTCGCGCTCTTGGGCTTCACTTTGGCGTCGGGTTTATCCGCCAGCGCTGGAAGGGAGAACAGCATTACCGTAAACAAGAGCAACACAAACTGTAGCACGGCAGAAGAGCGCGCGGCTGAAGCTGCAATTAAGTCACGTAGATAAACGGGGTAAAACCTCGACATATTGATCGACCTCTTTGGTGTAGACTCTCTATCTAATCTAGTTCAAATTTTTGCTGATGCCCGGGTCCCATGTGAATTCCATCAAACTTAGCCAGATAATTCGTTACCCACTCAAATCTTGTATGGGCGAATCGCTGCTGCAAGCCGAGATTGGCGAGCTGGGAGTAGCTGAAGACCGACGCCTAATTCTTAGCGAGCCCAACGGTCAGTTTATAACCGCTAGAACAGAGCCCAAGCTGCTTCAACTGAAGGTCACTCCCAACCCTTCCGGCTGGCTAGCTGAACACCCGCTGCTGGGCTCAACGCAGATAAGACGCGATAGTTCAGATGCGGCAGAGGTCGGCGTCTGGGGTCGCATCATTCAAGCCCCCCGCTTGCTCGACGCGGAGCCCTGGTTCAGTCAACTCCTGGGCCGAACGGTCTATCTTTTATGGAACTCAAAGGCGGTTGATCGCGCCGACAAACAGTACCCCTGGGGTCCCATTTTCAGTGATGGTTACCCCTTACTGGTTTGCACCACTGCGTCGCTTGAAGCTGTAAATTATGCGTCTGGATCGCTCTTCGAAATGAGCCGCTTTAGGCCAAACCTCGTTATCGCCAACGATCGTCCCTGGGCTGAGGATGAGTGGGATCGCCTTCAAATAGGCGACGTTATTCTGCGTCGGAGCAAGGCGTGCGAGCGCTGCGTTTTAACCACCAGAGATCCGATCACAGGGGATAAGGATCCGCAGCAAGAGCCTTTGAGAACCCTCGCTAAAATACACCGCGGCGCCGATGGCGAGATTCTATTTGGGCAAAACTTTCAGGTTGAACGCCCAGGCTTGATCAAGCTGAGCGACTCGGTGAAAACGCTCTAGCTTAAACCAGCTCGCGTACCTCAGCGCGCAGCTGTTTGAGCTCAGCACTCGATAGCTTGTCGCGCTCTAACATGGCTTTAGATTGAGCAGACAGACTTAGGTTCGAAAGCAGGGAGCGCACCAAGGAGAGTGGCGCAAAGTGATAGGCGAAGTTGTGCAGAGCGAGTCTATCCCGCCCTGCCTGAACCATATCTATTTCGCCGGGTCGGTCTTGGGTGTAGCGCTGCAGCCAGATGCTGGCATCCGAATTTAACGGCCTCAATACTTGGATAGCCGGTGCTGCAGCGACTGGATCGATCTGCTCGCCCTGACGCAACCTCTCAAACCCGCTAGCCCGCCAGAAGGATTGTAGGTCCGAGTGACCTGCAAAACTGGCACCGATAAAGTCGATGCCAGACTCGACTGCTCGCTCCTGCAGCTTCCGAAGCATCGCAGCGGCCCTGCCCTGTCGGCGAAAAGGCTCTGCGACCGCAACGCGGACCACGCGCCAAAATCGTTGACTGGCCGACGCCTCCCAACCCAGATAGTGCAGCAGAACCTGGGGAAGCAGATTCCCTTTGGGTCGGCGGCGGCCTTGCATGATTTGCTGCGCTAAGCCCACCTCAATCGGCCCCTCCTCTACTACCCAAAGAACGGCCACAACTTGAGAGGCTTCAATCTCAACAAATAGGCGCTGCTGAGGTGCATCCAACAACACCCGTAGGTCGGACGGAGAAGTACGGTAGTGTGCCTGGGCAAGCAGCCGGTAGATGGTAGCCAAAAGCGCACGATCCTTGACCAACTCAGTGCGATCGACCTCTATGAAACCACACCCCTGCACCTCACAAGATCCCGCCTCATCTAACAGCAGATGTTGATTAGACCAAGCTTCAAGCGGATCACCCGTAGCCCAGCGCAGCGGCTCCGCTAACTCAAGACGAAGAGTTTCCGGACGTAAGTGCGCAAGCTGGCGTAAGAAGCGCAAACCATAACCCTGTGCAAACCCCTCATAGCCGTTGAGCGTGCTGGCAAAGACGACATGGGGTATCGCCTGCGCAATTCGTTCCAGCAGAGGCACCGCGAGTGCCGCCGCCTCATCAACGATGACACAGCGTAGAGTGGATTGCCCCTGCTCAATCTGCTGCATCAGTTGCGCAGGGGTGATGATTTGATAAATGTCGGGGTCACCAAGGAGTTCGCGGAGGCGCTGCAGCAGACTCACCAGCGCGCGTTTATCGGGCGCAACGATCTGCAACTGTTGAGTTTGAAAGCTGGCCTGCAGGGCCAGTGCAATCCCGAGAGTACTGCTTTTACCTCGCCCTCTATCGGCGCTCAATACCGTACAGCTTTTCGATTTACGCCAACTTGCCAGCAAGCGGTAAACACCAGCTTGTTGCTTAGATCCCAGAAAACAACCGACAGGCAACATAGCGCTACGCGGCGGGCGCTCAGGTAGCGATTCAAGTTGGGTAAAGCGCACTACCGCATCCGAGTGCTCTAACGCACTGATTAGATAGCGAATAAAGCGCCCCGGGAGCATGGCGTCCTCGGACAAACCCAAATGTCGGTACTCGGGGTCATCAAATGTAGGCCATAGGGCTGCCTTCGGTGTTATTAACACAAACAGCCCGCCCCCTCTAAGGGTTCCGATCGCTTGAGCAAGTGTCGCGGGATTGAGACCGGCGAAACAATCAAACAGAATGAGGGAATAGCTCTCGCCAAGATGCCTGACAAACTCTCCTGCTCTTACTGGTGCGATTCCGTTCAGAGCGCGATCCGAGATCAGGATAGTCTCTAAAGAGTCCGCAAATTCGTGCTGGCTTTGTTTATCTGTTTGGGTCTCAGTTTGGCATTCACGGCGAGTACACTCATCACCCTGACCCAGAGCGCCAAGGATCTCGGCAATGGAGCATTCAGTCGCTGGCTGATCGTCATCAACCTCAAGCCAAAGTATTGAGCGCGTATGGCTGCGTGCGAGTAGATCGCGTAACTGGATAAGTAGAGACATTAAAGCGAGTAGGTCACGCTGGGCATATCGAAGCCCTCTGACGCGCAGCGAAGTTGCGCCTGGGTATTGGCCTCTAGTTCAGACTCGAGCTGATCGAAGATATCCGAAACCTTAATGGGACTGAGATCTGCCATTGGTTGAAAAGTATAACAAATCAGATGAGAACCTTCCGTCAACTGATTGATTAGATTAAATACTCTCTCAGCAAACCCACTCACCGCTTCATTCGTCGCGGGTAACAGCAACCAGAGACCTCGCGTCGTATCAAGCGCGACGATATCCCCCGGTCGGGTCATTCTCTGAGAGAGCTCATCGACTAGGTTCTTCTGCTGGAGGGTGTGTTTGGGGTTTACGGGGATCAGGTGCATTACGCTAACGGGACTAAACTCCCGCATCGCTCTTCGGCACTCCTGCTCAAGCGTGCGGCGAAACCAGGCTTGCGATATCGCGCCTGTGTCGGAATCAACCGGCAACTGGCGCTGCATTTCCGCCTGCATCTCTTGCATCAGATTACGCTGAAAGCGAATCACTAGGAGCGCCGTAACCGCCACCGGTAGGGAGGCAATCAGCAACCCTGTGGCATGGACTGGAAACAGGAGCGCAAAGATTACTAGGCCAGCAACCGTGAGCAGCAACAGACTGGTTAACTTCCAGTACTGGGCTTCGCGTTCAAGCCGCCTATCTGTCATTAAAGACTCCTTTTATCCCTACTCTATGTATTCTGGCTCAAAAGTAGGGAAACGGCTAGCCAGCTAGCGATGCCGCTCTATGTTCTCGAGACGCTGCTGCTCATTTTTGCGCAGCAACAGGTAAATGGCTGCGAGCCCACCATGTTGTGGCTGGCAAGAGTGGAAGGCTAAAACCTCATCGATCTTCGGAAGCCAGAGCATCAGACAGCTGCGCATAACACTTTGTGGAGCTCGATTGTGTTTGCCGCGTCCATGATTAACCACAACCGTCCGTAAGCCCAGTGTATAGCACTGCTTGATAAAGCTGGGAACTTCATCCACCGCTTCAGCGAGCGATCGATTAAGCAGATCAAGGCGAGCGTCAGCGGAGTACTTCCCTAGGCGCAGGTTTCGATAGACACCATCCTGCACGCCATCACGCTTCCACTCCATTGGATCAGCCGGGTTAAGCAACTGCTGCGGTTCCAGACGGAAACGTTCGTCGTTCCCCTCAGCCTGCTTGCGGCGCTCTGCCAACAACTCTATCTGTCCCCGCCGCAGCGCCTCGCGAGTTGAAATGCGTTTCTCGGTTTTAATGGGACGGACGCCCTCGGTGAGCATCATTGAAGAGAAGTCACCCTCGTCAAACTTCGTCATTTACGCCTCTAGAACCGGTAAATTAGTACGAAAACAGTATATTAACCCAGCTCCACCCTTTAAACCCTGATGAAACCTGATATTCTCAACGAAAATTACTTACGCACCATAAGGGAATACTGCCCACATGCAACGCACAATAATTGTGCTGGTCCTGCTCATCGCCGGACTCGGTATCTACCTCTTCAGTCAAAGATCTGCGACTTTAATCGAGGCACAGCCACAACAGAGCCTCGAACCATCAACCTCAGCCGTGCCTCCAACCGTGGTCGAGGCCGCGAAACAGCACATCGAGAAGCTCACCAACGACTCCAAAGAACAGGTATTGGACATCACCAAAGCCGACAACTTTGTTACCGGAGAGCAGTTACTCAAGATGCCAACGATGGAGTCCGAAACGATCAGGGTCGAGCAGGTCAACCCTCCCCAGGCCACTATCGATGCGGCTCAAGCGAACGAGATGGTTCAGAGCGAAAGTCTAGTCTCTCGAGCTCAAAATCAGGTTCAGGCTCAGGCTACTAACCCTGTTGCGCCTGCTGAAGACAGAGCACCTGGGTCTGCTAGTGCCTCTACCATCAACCCAGGCGTAACTGATCTCGTGGTAACTCAGGCCGTGGATACTGGGTCAACCATGATTCAAGGTGCCGCTAGCGCCATCGAGCGTCAATCTGTAGTGGTTACCCAAGGCGCGGAACCTGCGGTAAGTTTTGAATCGGGTGATAACACCAGCAATAGTGTTGAGATGAGCACCACTCAAACGGGTCAATCGCTGCGTCCGGGCCAGCGCATCCGCTTGCAGGAGCTGCTCTCTGACCCTGATTTGGCTGCTGGCACTGTTTTCTATATCCACGCAGTTTCGCCAACAGATGCCCAGGGACTCTGGGGTATTTTACAGCGTGGTTTAATCAAGACCTTCGCTCAGGGGATCGAGCTCAAAGAGAGTGGCCGTCGCCTTAGCGCAGAGATTCCGCTATTGGCTGATGAGACCCTTGAAAATCGCCGCAGCTCATTTTTGGGTGAATTCCTCTACCAGAAGGTTCAAGACACCTACGTCTACAACTATCAGCAAGGTATGTTGGGACAGGATCCTGACCTTATCAAACCCGGCCAACAGTTGATTATTGTGAGTTACACTGAAGATGAGTTGATTAGCATCTTCAACCATTTCACCCGGCCAGGCGCCTAAGCGCCACTGCGAGGTCATATGATCGATCTTTACACCTGGAGCACCCCCAACGGTCGCAAGATATCTATGATGCTTGAGGCCTGTGGCTTGGAGTACCGGGTCCACCCGGTGAACATCGGCGCGCAAGAGCAGTTTGCACCGGAGTTTTTGAAGATCAGCCCAAATAACAAAATCCCGGCAATTGTCGATCAGGACGGCATCGACTCCCAGCCGACCTCCGTCTTTGAATCGGGCGCAATACTGCTCTACCTCGCTGAGAAGACAGGTAAGTTCTTACCCGAGAGCCCACGTGAGCGACTTGAGGTGATGGAGTGGCTTATGTTTCAGATGGGCAGCTTTGGGCCCTACCTCGGCCAAGCCCACCACTTCAACATGTTCGTAAAGGAGCCGGTACCCTACGCTCAGCAGCGCTACCAGGAGGAGGCGTATCGCCTCTGGTCGGTTTTGAACAAGCGCCTTGAAGGGCGAGAGTTTGTTGCAGGCGAGCTCAGTATTGCTGATTTCGCAATCTACCCCTGGGCCGCACGATTCGAATTTCAACGCATCAAACCGTCCGACTACCCGGCCGTGCACGACTGGATGCAACGCATGGAAGCCTTTGATTTTGTTAAAACTGGCATGGCTATACCCGCCTGATTTATCAATCCGGACGCTGGACAGCGACTGATCAATTCATATACAATCGCGACTCTTTCAGCGAGCCGCTCCCTTTTTGTTCGTCCGCGCTGTTGTAATTCGACTCGCGCTGCCCACCGGCTTGCTCACTAAAAACAGGTAACAAACCTCCGCTATGTCTGATTCTGAAAACCCGACCCTCAGTTTTGCTGATCTGGGTCTTGCGCCCGCTATTCTCGATGCCCTCAAAGACGTTGGCTATGAGATCCCCTCACCTATCCAAGCAGAGTCCATTCCTGCTCTGCTGAAGGGTGATGATATCCTTGGGCAGGCGCAAACCGGTACCGGTAAAACTGCAGCCTTTGCGCTGCCACTGCTGAATCGGGTTGATCCAAACCTCCATCAGCCGCAATTGCTGATACTCGCACCAACTCGTGAGCTCGCGATTCAGGTGGCCGAAGCCTGTGAGCAGTACTCACGCTACCTTTCGGGCGTGCGTACCTTGTCGATTTACGGCGGTCAGGCATACGACACACAGCTGCGTGCACTGCGCAAAGGGGTACAGGTTGTAATCGGTACTCCGGGCCGCGTGATGGACCACATCCGCCGCGGCACGCTGGTGCTCGACAAACTCCAAGCCCTCGTATTGGATGAAGCGGACGAGATGCTTCGTATGGGCTTTATCGACGATGTTGAATGGATCCTGCAGCATACGCCGCCAGACCGTCAGATCGCCCTCTTCTCGGCAACTATGCCAAACGAAGTGCGCCGTATCGCCGATAACTATTTGACCAACCCAACGATCGTTAAGATTGCGTCGAAAACGACCACAGCCAGCACAATTCGCCAACGTATTTGGGAAGTGCGTGGCATGAGTAAGTTATCCGCTCTAACGCGTATGCTCGAACAACAGGAGCATGACGCCGCGCTGATCTTCGTCCGTACCAAAACTATGGCGGAAGAGCTTACCGAGCAGCTGCGCGCTGAAGGTTTCCCTGCCGCTGCGCTTCACGGAGATATTCCACAGGCTCAGCGCGAAAAGATCGTCGATAAGCTCAGAAAGGGCAATCTCGAGATCCTAGTTGCCACTGACGTCGTTGCACGTGGTCTGGACGTAGACCGCATCTCACACGTATTTAACTTTGATATTCCGTATGACACCGAATCGTACGTTCACCGAATCGGACGAACTGGACGTGCAGGCCGCAGCGGTGACGCGATTCTGTTCGTTACACCGCGCGAACGTGGACTACTGCGTCAGATTGAACGCCGCACCTCCTCTACGCTTGAACAGCTGGTTCTGCCAACAGCAGCGCAGATTAACGAGATGCGCGCTCAGCGATTGAAGAAGCAATTGGTTGATGCAACGGGAACCGTTGATGCAACGGCCTACCACAAGCTGATTACCGAACTTGTTGCTGAGAGCGGTATCACCGCGAGTGCTCTCGCGGCAGCGGCGCTTGGACTGATGAACTCAGACCGTCGTTTCTTCCTCAACGAAAACGAGCCTGATCCAAACGCAGCACCGCCAAAACGTGATCGCGAGCGCCCAGCCCGTAAAGAGCGAGACGGCAGCTCTGCCGGTCGTCAACGCAATCGCGAAGCTCTGGATGCGGACAAGCAGCGCTACTGGATCAACGTCGGCCACGACCACGGAGTAAAACCGGGCAATATCGTCGGCGCGATTGCGAACGAAGCCGGCATCAACTCGGGTCAAATTGGTCGAGTTGATATCAGCTCAGGATTTACGACCGTCGATCTGCCTGCCAATCTCTCCAAAGCGCAGTTAAGTCAATTGGCCAAGGCTCGCGTCTGCGGACAGGCTCTCAATATTCGTGAATGGAGCGATGATGCTCCCAAGCGCGCCCGCCGGAGTGACGATGCTGAGGGCGCACCTAAACGCGCGCGTAAGCCGCGTGATGCCAGCGCCGCACCTCGAGGCGATCGTCCAGTGCGTAAGCCAAGCAAGCGCCCCGCAACCCGCGACTAAAGCACTTCAGATCTACCCATATTGAACCGGCGTCGTTAATCGTTTAACGGCGCCTGTCCAGTTTGCAGAGCAGTTTCGAATTTGGCCTAAATCTGGCTTGAATTTGGGTCCGGGTTTAACTTGGGGTTTGACGGCGATTCGAACTTCGATTTGGGAGGGTGCTTTTGATTCGCTCGAGAGACCGTTTCGATCGATGGCCAAACCCCAGTTGAGCTCGTGTAGCTGTCCGGGCTATCCCTACTAGCTCTTCCACCCCGGCTCTTTCGACTAACTCATCGCTTTATACGACCCCTCGGCTTTTTTTAAATCGGCGCTTTTGATTACCTCGGTGCTTCTGAATGCCGCTGCGGTTTTAACTACATCGGCTCGGTTCGTTCCCACAACGCTCAAGTAACGATGGAATGCTGCCAAAGGCCGATATTTTTCGCCCAAAATAGTTGAGGCGGCCCCTTGGGTGCCGCCTCAGTTGGCCGGAACAGATTTCGGCTCGTCGATTCCCATAATGACCCGGGTCAGGTTGCTAGGCTCATCACCGAGTAAACGGCTCCCCTTGCATTCAACTTCAGTTTAGCCCTCAGAGTCAGAATGACCAGTGAAAGCTATTCAACGCCTAACTCCTTGTTTTTATACAAAAGTGGGCCATTTAACTTCTATCAGAGCCGCTTTTTTAGCGCCAACACGCTCATCTGCGCGAAAAATTTTCAGCCACCGAGCTGAGGGGGAAGGTCAAGATTTGAACCCTTGGATCAGTTAAAACAGGTATAAACCTTTGGCCAGATTCGCGCGCTAAACCAGGGTAAAACCGGCACATCAGTGGTTTAAACAAAAGCGGTATAAAGGTCTTTGGGGCGCAGCGTATAAGAGTGCGCTAAACACCAGAAAGGTAGCTCTGAGGGCAGAATTGGCTGAGTGGCTAACTAGCGCCCTGAGTGATTAACTAACCTTGATGTCGCTTTGTGTAGCTCTGGCTGTAATAGCCAAGGAGCAGTTTCCCAAGATTAAGCAGTCGGCGGACCTCAGGTGCGGTAGGCCGCAGCCGAAAAATCGAAATCCGGCCTGAGTAGCGCCTGCTTCTCCTTCACACTCAGCGACTTGATTTGGGCTTCACGTTTGGAGGCGCGAGAACGGTCTTCGCACTCCTCCAGAAATACCAATTGCAGCGGGCCCCGCGATCTGGTGTAGCGGGCTCCCCCTTTAATCTCGCCACTGTGCTGGCGCAAGCGTCGAGTTGGATTAGTGGTAATACCCGTATAGAGAGAACCATCCGCACAACGGATCATATAGACGTACCAGGTTTGAAGCTTAGCTTGTGACTCAGACACCGAGTTTTCCGTGCATTTTGAGAATAAGAGTATTAGAAAACGTTACAAAAACAGCAGGATTTACTGCATTCGCGATAGAAGCTGACGGACCAAAATAGGGTAGAATCCGCGCATCTTAAATTTGTGCCCGCCAACACTTGCCGCAAGAGCCACAAGCTCACCAGTCAAACACCGATGGGCCTAGCATACAGGAGCCACATTGTGCTTCACACCGTTCTGATCGGCCTCGCCGTGCTCGCGCTACTCTCCATCATTTTGGAAGAGCTTATCCATGTAAACAAAGCGAAATCCACCCTGTTCCTCGGAAGTCTGGCTTGGATTTTAGTGTTTCTCTTTCCAGAGTCTGGTGTCACCGCCGAAGAGCTACGGCACAAGCTGGATGAGAACATTCTTGAGATAGCCGGCCTCTGGCTGTTCTTAATGGCGGCAATGACCTTTGTCGCGTTTCTGAACTCTCAAGGACTCATCGAGACGCTCATATACAAACTCTTGCCTCGACGCATCAGTGAACGCAAGCTGATCTTTTTGGTGGCAGTTTTCTCGTTTGTATTCTCTTCGCTATGTGACAACATCACCGCAACGCTAGTCTCTATAGCCTTAGTACTCTCGCTTCGTCTAGACCGGCGCAAAACACTTCGCTTCAGTGTGATGGTGGTATTTGCTGTCAACTCAGGGGGCGTAGCATTGATTACTGGTGACGTCACAACCCTGATGATCTTCCTAGCCGGAAAAGTTGCTATAGAAGAGCTTCTGCTTCTATCACTACCGGCTTTTGTCAGTGTGCTCTCTCTCGCGGCGATGCTCTCAAGACCTCTGCGAGGAACCGCCGAGATTATTCCCACCCCGCGTAAAGATGACCGCGTCGGTAAGGTCATTGCTGCAATTTTTCTCGCCACTATCCTGGGTACCATTGCGTTGAATGTTCTGGCTGGTATCCCGCCGGTTCTTACTTTCCTCTTTGGACTCTCGATCATGTTCCTGATTGGGCGCTTTGCCTACGCCGAGGACAAGCGTGAAAATCTGCTCGACTACATTCGCAAGATCGAGTTCGATACGCTTATGTTCTTCTTGGGAATCCTTCTGCTGGTGGGTATGCTCAAAGAGATCGGCGTGCTGGATAATCTGGTGCAGATCTATCAAGTCATGCCGATCTATGCTGCAAACTTTGTGATGGGCCTCTTCTCAGCTGTAGTTGATAACGTGCCGCTAACTGCCGCCCTTCTCAAGGCAGATATTCAGATGTCTGCGTCTGAGTGGCTTATGCTCACCTACTCTGTGGGCGTCGGCGGATCAATGCTTGTTATCGGTTCTGCGGCAGGCATCGTCGCTATGTCGAAGGTAGATATTCTCACCTTTGCGACCTACGGACGTTACGTGCTCTTCCTTGGAATCGCGTTTCTGATCGGCTATGCCGGCACCTTTGCGATGGGTACACTGCTTTTGTAGACCCCTGTAAGGCGCGCGCCACTGTTATGAGCCAGCCTATCCTGGGCACCGCTCATAACGGCGGTTGCGCTGAGCCTTTTGCGCTGTTCCCAAGTTAGGCGCTCTAGTGCGGTGACCGGCTCGCTTGAATGAAGTTGTGTAACCTGGCCAACCTCACTGCTAGGCGCTTCGCCAAACCAGGCAAGCTCCTGATGAAGCTTCACAACCTCGCCGACGATAATTAGAGCAGGAGCCGGTAATTGAGCGTCTCGCTGCTGATCAACGATTGTATTCAGCGTTCCAATCAGAACACTCTGATCTCGCCGCGTACCCCGAGAGACGATTGCAACCGGGGTGTCGAGCGCCTTACCTGCCCCCACCAACCCTTGGGTTAGAATATCAAGTGTATGTAGACCCATATAAAATACTAAGGTCTGGTTAGAGCCGACCAGCTCATCAAAATTAATCTCTGACGATCGATTTTTGAGCTGCCCGGTAATAAATTTTACAGATTGGGAGTAGTCTCGGTGCGTCAACGGGATACCCGCATAGGTACTGCAGGCACTGGCAGCCGTAATCCCAGGAACGACCTGAAACGGCACACCAGCCGCTTTGAGCTGACGCAGCTCCTCTCCACCGCGACCAAAAATAAAGGGGTCTCCTCCTTTTAATCGAACGACTCGGCGCCCCGCCTTGGCGTGCTCGATCAACAGATCATTGATGCCCTCTTGCGGCACACTGTGGTTATCCCGCTGCTTACCTACATAAATTAGGTCAGCGTCTCGCCGACAGAGCTCAAGTACCTCGGGAGATACAAGGGCATCGTAGAGTACGACATCGGCTTGCTGCATCAAGCGCAAGGCTTTAAACGTCAGCAGCTCAGGGTCTCCTGGACCCGCGCCAACTAGATAGACTTCGCCAACCTGATGGGTTGAGTCTGCACGTTCGATCTGCTCGCTCAGTAGTGCCTCGGCAGCCTCATATTGGCCCGCAAAGACGCGTTCGGCGACACTGCCACTGAGCACCTGCTCCCAAAAATTACGGCGCTGATTTACGCTCCCAAATTTAGCTTTAACACGGCTACGAAAACGCCCTACTAGCTCACCAAGATCAGCATAGCTCGGCGGGATGAGCGTCTCTAACTTGGCCCGTAAGTTACGCGCCAAAACGGGTGCTTTTCCGGCTGATGAGATACCGATGACAATCGGAGAGCGGTCTACAATCGCCGGGAAAATAAAGGTACACAGGCGCGGATTGTCCACCACATTTACCGGTACGCCCGCGTCCAGAGCATCCGCGTGGACCTGACTGTTCACAGAGTCAATATCTGTAGCGGCGATAACCAGGCGTACAGATTCTAGGTGCTCTTTGCTGTAGAGAGACTCTATCAACTCCCCGGCAGCTTGGTCACTCGACTCCTTTTTCAAATCCACGTTGGAGTCTGCAATAAGCTCACGCAGCTCTGGACAGATCTGTGGGGCGACCACACGCACCCGAGCACCGGCCCGCAGCAACAATCGTGCTTTACGCAGCGCGATATCGCCACCGCCAATTAAGAGGACTGGCTGACCCTTGAGATCAAAAAATAGAGGTAGGTACTCCACTTAAAACTCCATAGCGGGTCGAGCCAAGCCGGTCACTCTACCCTTAGTTAATCAATCGATATTTAAACAGAGACTCGAAATCGTCCTCTGAATAGAGGCAGGCAAAACCAGCCTCGTCGGCAATCAGTTCACAGCGAGCTGAGTAGGGACCATAGTTCTCCCACTCGGCAGCACAGGTTTCACGTCCCTGGGAATTTAGACCTTCAAACAGCAGCTGATTACCCGTCTGAGTCCACCGGTAGTCCAGTGCATAGACCTCGCAACTATCCGCAGGATCGCGTTCGCGGTACGAACCCGTACCATCTGCTCGAAGCTCCTCGATACCGATTCGCTCGCCGCGATCACACTCGTAGGTGTGATCAAAAATTTGATAGCGACCCACCAACGGGGGTATTTCGCTCGGCTCGCTGGGCTTAGCCAATGCAAAGAGTGAACTCGTATCGATACCGTATTCACTGAACCCTAGGGTATAGCCAGCCCGCAGTGGCGCTTGGCGCAGCAAATTAGCCAGCCGTGTTCGCTCAACACACAGACTGGTATCGGAGTTCCCCACTTCAGATTGCAGTTGATCAACCGGGAAGCGCTCAATCAACCGTCCGAAGGCTGGGTAGTTCAAACTGAGCTGCATCAATCCGTTAGGAGTCAGTTCCTCTCGCTTCAACTGGCTAGCGGCAGCCGCTGAGCGTGAACCTGTGCTTAGCGCTATAAATTGCCCATTAACTGAGATCTGGCCGGTTAAGCCTGGTTGGATCTCGCTGAGGTCTACAGTTGCCGCGCTGCCATCGAGCGGGATTTGCCCATAGGCGCCGAAGGGAGAACCTGCCGCTAACGAAGCGAGCAGCGCTGGATTTTGCGTCGCCACACTCAACAACAGATCAAGTTTCTGGAGCGGAGCATAGCCCTCCCCGATCTCCAGATCGAAGATAGACAGGCCGACACCCTTAACACCTTGCGCCATGCCGGTAACTAGCCCCATTAGTGCGGGGTTTGTCTGTTGCATCTGTTGTTGCACCTGACGTAGTTCGGCACAGGCAAAGGTGCGCTGAGTAAAACGATTCCAAAGCTCAACGGTCACCGGTAGAAGCTGATCCATGTCGACCCCCACCCCCAGGCCAAGGAGTTGATTATCGAAATCACCGACATGCTGAGGCACGTGCCCGTTGAGAAGGTTGAGTTTGCGCAGTGCATCACCGTTCTGGATCTCGATCACCGAACGGCTAGCCAGTCGCAACTCAGGGCTAGTCTCAACTTGGGTGTAACCACCGACTAGGCGTGGCGTCCAACTGGACAACTCTGAATACTCTTCGCGACAGACCTGAGTCAGCGTGTCTGCCATGTCAGGCTCGCCGATTAGCGCAAAGAGCGCCTCAATATCGGTGGCCATCCGTGAGGGCTCTGTCTTGAGAAGAGCGCCAGCGAGGCGCTGGATATCCATAATCAGGTTGAAGTCGTTGGTGAATTCGTATCGCCGCTTTAGCTCAGCTAGCGTCTCAGTGTTGCGCAGGCTCTGTTCTGGCGCACGGATACGCAGGCGCTGAGATAACTCCCCTGCGCTATCAAAAGGGGCAGCAAAACTAAGTACCGCCACTTCGCCTCTCTGAGCAATGATCAAATCGACCCGATCACTCTCTTGCGGTGGAGTCAGTTGGATACTGACGTAGGCTTGCCCTGCGATACTCTTTTCAGAGACCGGCAAGCCCGCGCTTAGACCCTGTTGGGTCCAATAGTTCACAAAGAGATCGCCTGGTGCCGCTGTAAAATGAAATACCGGTACTAGGCCATCCAGAAAGAGCTCATGCGCACCGAAAAGAGAGAGTCCCAATCGCTCATAAACGTCCGTCATCGTACTACCGGGCGAGAACAGACTGCGCACAACCGCCGCACCAAAACGTTGCAGCGGCGCGTAGCCCGCCCCTCGTTCGATCTCTTGCGCAATAGTCTCGGCATCCAGCTCAAGATCGGGTTGAGCGTAGAGGTAGTCCAACTGGGCCAGCACCGCCGGAGTTGCCACTCCACCGGCATAAAATACCGTATCGGCGGGTACATACTCGCCCAGCATAGCGGCCGCACGATCGGTTTGGTCTTGCGACACCCACAGACCGGTACTACCGCCAACAGCCAGT
>Ga0102948_1000273_pt1 | contig 20087 bp, 17 predicted proteins | sample SalPonA_A_H2O_MG_FD_78211 | JGI IMG/M metagenome (GOLD analysis project Ga0102948, IMG submission 78211) | Water microbial communities from South San Francisco under conditions of wetland restoration - Salt Pond MetaG R2A_A_H2O_MG | ecosystem: Environmental > Aquatic > Non-marine Saline and... | reverse complement strand
TTAACTTCAAAACCTAACCTATTACCTGTCCCTAAAAAGTTATCCTGCTGGAGTCCAAACTGAAAGCCCACTCCCTCGGAGTCTGACACCCCAACTCCCGCACTTAGCTGCCCCAGCATCTGTTCTTCGACGCTGATTTGAAGGTCCACCAAATCATCCGCACCCGCAACTGGCAGTGTTTCCAGCGCTACCCCTTTAAAAAAGCCCAATCGATCAATACGCTGCTTAGCTTTACGCACCTGATCGGCATTAAAAAGAGAGCCCTCCATTTGCGGTACTTCACGACGAATAACCTCGTCTGAAGTCGTACTATTACCCGAGATCTGGATTCGCCGGATATACGTCAGCTTGCCGGGCTCAACAAAGAAATTGAGGGCAACCCCCGACTCATCATCAAACTCGGGAACGGGAGTCACTTTAGTATAGAAATACCCACTATTCCCCAGCTGCTCGGTAATCTTCTGTTGAGCTTCTAATATATTAGATCGCGAGTACACATCACCAACAGAGACCGGAAGCTGCGTCTCGATGCCTGTCATTTCATCAGGCACTTTGCCGACGATTTCCACTTTATTAACCGTCATTAACGGTCCTTCATTGATACTCAGCGTAATGTAGACCTGCCTCTGATCTGGACTGATCGATACGTCGGTTGAGTTAACTTCAAACTTCGCATAACCCCTATCCAGATACCAGGACTGCACCCTTTCAATATCCGCTGCAACTTTCTCCCGCGCGTACTTGTCGTTATCAGTCCACCACGACCACATATTGGTAAGGCTGGAGTCGAAAAGCCCGAGCAATGTCTCATCGTCAAAGGCTGAGTTCCCGACAATATTAATCTGGCGAATAACAGCTGTTCGGCCCTCTTTGATATCGACATCGATCACGACTCGATTCGAATCTCCCTCTTCGACCGTCACATCAATCTCAGCACTGTATCGTCCGGCATCGTTATAGACTTTTAACAGTTCAGTGCGAATATTCTCTAATGCTGAGCGACGGAATATATCCCCCTCTTCGATTCCGCCTCTCTTGAGGGCGTCACGAAGCTGCTCCTCTTTAATGAGGTCGTTACCTTCAATGCGGATTAAAGAGACTGAGGGTCGCTCCACCAAGCGCACCACCAGGACGTCTCCGTCGTCACGCAGCAACTGCACATCGTCGAAGTAGCCTGTTTCAAACAGATCGCGGGTCGCGCCATTTAGACGTTGATCGTCAACTTGATCGCCACGGCTGACAGGAAAATTGCGGAATACGATACCCGGTGTAACCTGCTTCAGCCCCTCGAGGCGGATATCGGATACAGTGAAATTCGCAGCTTGAACGGTGCTTATCCAGCAGGCTAACAGAAGCGCAAAAAAATTAGAGCCTTTCATCGAATTCACTGTTCCTTAATGTAGATTACAGACGCATCAAATCGTTGATCATCGCCAGAGCCATCAAGCTAAATAACAACGCCATCCCGACACGAAGACCGAAGGCTTGTATTCGTTCGCTTACCGGTTTACCTCTGACCAACTCGACGAAGTAGTAGACCAAATGACCGCCATCAAGCATCGGTATTGGCAGCAGATTCAATACGCCGAGGCTAACACTCAGATAAGCCAAAAAGCTGATGAACGACTCCAGCCCAGAGGCCGCCGAAGCCCCCGCCACTTTAGCAATCGTTATAGGACCACTCAAGTTTTTTACCGAGATCGCACCCACGATCATTTTACCGATAGAATCAAGAGTCAGACTGATCATCTGCCCGGTTTTATCAACCCCACTGATGAGTGCGTCGATTGGGCCTTGCTGAAGATTGACGAGGTGCTCTTCAGGCCATTCGTATGGCTGGACACCGGCACCAATAAAGCCGATTCTCGAACCATCATCAAGCAGACGGACCCCTGGAGTGACACTTAGCTGGACCTGACTGCTAGCACGCTCCAGGGTTAGCTGCAGCGTCCTCTCAGGCGCGCTCTGAACTACCTGAACAAACTGCACCCAGTCAGCAATCGGCTGTTGGTCAATCGCGATGATTTTATCACCAATACGCAGACCGGCGGATTCCGCCGCACCCTCGGGTGTAATCTGACCGATAACAGGCTCAATAAGAGGCTGCCAGGGCTGAATACCAAAAGCTTGAAGTGGCGACTCTCGCTCCAGATCAACACGCCAACCATCAAGAGCAATAGAATAGGACTTTAGCCATCCACTATCGGGCTGCCCTGCGCGCAATTCGAGCACACCCTGATCACCCAAGCGGGCCGCAAGAGCCAGATTAATCTCTTCCCACGAGCGCACTGAACGCCCATCAATCTCAGTGAGCACCAAATCAGCCTTCAGACCCGCCTGCTCAGCCAAGGAGGCAGGCTCAATCACGCCGATCGTTGGCTTGACAACCGTCACGCCCCAGACAAAAAGAAACCAATAAGCCAGTACGGCGAAGATCAGATTAACCAGTGGTCCAGCTGCAACGATCGCGATGCGCTGCGAAACAGGCTTATTATTGAAGGCTTGACTGCGCAAAGACTCGGGCACGTCACCCTCGCGCTCATCAAGCATGCGAACGTAACCACCCAGAGGAATCGCTGCAACGGCATACTCGGTTCCATCACGGCCGACCCTCATCCATAGCGGTTTACCAAACCCAACCGAGAACCGGAGCACTTTGACACCACAACGGCGGGCCACCCAGAAGTGCCCCCACTCATGGATAGTCACAAGAATCCCTAGAGTAACGAGTGTTGCTAAGAGGGTTTGGAGTAATTCCATCTATAAACCTAGAAGATTTGAATCCAATACTGGCCCAGCAGAAATATAGGGGCAGCCGCGGTAAGACTATCTATCCGATCCAAAATTCCACCATGACCGGGCAATAATCGACCGCTATCTTTGATTCCACGTTCGCGCTTAAACATCGATTCAAACAGGTCGCCTAACACGGAGACCATACCCGTAACCACAGCGAGTAGAAGCAAGCCTAGCGTCGCACCCGCCGTCAATTTTGCAGAAATAGCAAAGCCGATAGCGACCAGTACGCAAACGGAGAGACCACCGAGCACACCCTCTCGGGTTTTTCCAGGACTGACTCTGGGAATCAACTTGTTCCTGCCAAACCGTTTACCCGCAAAATAGGCACCTATATCAGCCCCCCAAACCAGCAGAAACAGCATGAAGATCAACAAATTACCCTGCGGATGAGCTTTCATCCCCACCATCGCGACCCAAGCGGGCACAAGCACGAGATAGCCAATCGCGATTTTCGTGCGGGTCTGCTCTATACCTTTTGTCTGCGGATATCGACCAACGCGACTCAGAGCAAACCACCAGAAAACGAAGGCGCAGATCAGTATTGGGATTTCGACCCATGCGAGCATACTGTGCGCAAACACGAGTACAATCGCCATACTAGCAACGTAGAGCCAGCGATGGGTGCGTCGGTGAAGCGCTAAGTTTGACCACTCCCAGGCACCTAACAAGACTAAGACACCCATTAGTATTGAAAAAGGCAAAAGGGGAAGGAGAAAGACCGCCGCTAGCGCAAGCGGGGCTAACACTAAGGCCGTTAGCAATCGTTCTTTAAACATTTTGAGCGGCCACCTGTTCGCTAGTGCGACCGAATCGGCGCTCTCTGGTCTGGAAGTCATTCAACGCGTCCAGCATCTGCTGGTAGCCGAAGTCGGGCCAGTAGAGGGGGCTAAAATAGAGCTCAGTGTAGGCGAACTGCCAGATCAGAAAATTGCTGATCCTCTGCTCACCACCAGTGCGAATACAGAGATCCGGAAGCGGCTGATCAGACAGGCTCATCTCCTGCCCCAAACGCTCCGCTGTAAGGTCTTCAAGAGCCATGACACCGGTACTGATCTGAGCCGCTAGTCGACGAGCCGCCTGAGTAATATCCCACTGACCGCCATAGTTTGCGGCAATATTAAGACACAACCCCGTACACTCGCGAGTTAACTCCTCGGCTTTTTCTATGCGGGACTGCAACGAGCGACTAAAACCACTCTTATCACCGATCACCTGCATCCGAATGTTATGCTTGGCTAGCTTTTTGACCTCGCGATCCAGAGCCCAGGCGAAGAGGTTCATCAACCCTTTGACTTCATCTTCCGGTCGACGCCAGTTCTCACTAGAAAAAGCGAAGAGCGTTAAAGACTCAACGCCAGACTCAGCACAGGCCTTAATAACCGCACGAACGCTCTCAGCACCCGCTTTGTGTCCTGCAAGACTCGGTAGATGACGCTCTTTTGCCCAGCGGTTATTGCCATCCATAATGATGGCAACGTGTCGGGGCATCGCGCGAGCGGGTGTTTTATTATTGCTATCTTGGCCTGCCATATAAGGTGAGTCTCCGCCAGCGGCTGGATTCTACCAAGAACCCAAACCACCAAGCAGATCAGATCTCCATCAGATCCTTCTCTTTCTGCGCCAGCAGGCTATCCACCTCAGCAACGTGCTTGTCGGTTGCTTTCTGCGTCAAGTCTTCACCACGACGAGAGTCATCCTCAGAGATCTCCTTCTCTTTGAGAAGATCCTTGATGTTTGTATTCGCATCACGACGGATATTACGGATGGCAATACGTGCGTTCTCAGCTTCTTGGCGCGCTTGTCGAATGTAACCTTTACGGGTCTCTTCAGTTAAAGCAGGCATCGGAACACGAATCACGTTACCTGCTGACGATGGGTTAAGACCAAGATCAGACTTCATGATAGCCTTTTCAATCGCCGGCACCATCGGCTGCTCCCACGGAATAATCGACAGGGTCCGCGCATCTTCTACCGTTACGTTGGCAACCTGGTTGATCGGCATCATCGAGCCGTAATAGTCAACCTGGACACTATCAAGAATCGCTGGTGTAGCACGACCGGTGCGGATCTTTTTAAACTGCTCAACCAAGGACTCGGCGCTCTTCGCCATCCGTGCGTCCGCGTCGCGGACAATCTCATCAATCATTCTGTTCTCCAATCGACTTGCTGCTGTCTATCAGCGTGCCTTCATCGCCACCGACCATTAAATTAACCAATGCACCCGGCTTATTCATATTGAATACCCGAACAGGCATATCATGGTCTCGTGTAAGGCAGATCGCCGTCATATCCATGACGCCGAGTTGTTTTTCTAGAACTTCATCAAAGCTTAGGCGATCGTAACGCACTGCAGAAGAATCTTTCATCGGATCTGCTGTGTAGACACCGTCTACCTTGGTTGCTTTGAGAACAACATCAGCATCAATCTCTATACCGCGAAGACAGGCTGCTGAGTCTGTTGTAAAGAAGGGATTACCGGTTCCGGCAGAGAAGATAACCACATCGCCCTGATTCAGGTAACGCATCGCGTTACGACGATCATAATGATCTACCACTCCGCTCATCGGGATTGCTGACATAACGCGCGTTGCAATATTGCATCGCTCAAGCGCGTCGCGCATGGCCAATGCATTCATAACAGTTGCAAGCATACCCATATGATCACCGGTTACGCGATCAAGGCCTGCAGCACTTAGCGCAGCACCTCTGAATAGGTTACCACCACCGATAACCATACCCACTTGAACACCGATACCGACCAACTGACCGATCTCAAGCGCCATACGATGAAGGACTTTCGGGTCAATGCCGAAATTCTCCTCCCCCATCAGCGCCTCACCGCTGAGTTTTAGCAAAATACGCTTGTATTTGGAGCTAGCTTTGGCAGCAGGCATAAGACCTCCAGGCAGGTACAATCAAGAGGGGGATAACTTATATCGAAAGCAAGCGATCTCGCAAGCTATTGCGAGATCGCCTTGGCAGAATTAGCCTCTAAGCTGTTCTGCAACTTCCTGCGCGAAGTCTTTGACTTCGACTTCAATGCCTTCACCAACTTCAAGGCGAACAAACCCATTGATGTCAGCACCAGCATCTTTAATCAACTTACCAACAGTGACATCCGGATTTTTAACGAACGCTTGCTCAACCAAGCTGTTCTCAGCCAAGAACTTCTTGATACGACCAACCGCCATCTTCTCTTTGATCTCCTGCGGCTTACCTTCCATGTCAGGCTGAGCCATGATGATCTCTTTTTCACGATCTAGCTCATCCTGCGGCATATCTTCAGGCTTACAAACACGCGGGTTTTGAGCAGCAACATGCATTGCCACGTCACGAGCCAACTCAGCCTCACCGCCAGTCAACGAAACCACCGTTGCGATACGGTTATTGCTGTGGACGTATGCATCGACGTTCGCACCCTCAACCACAACAACACGACGTACAGAGATGTTCTCGCCAATTTTCTGAACCAGCGCTTCACGTGCTGACTCAAGATCACCCGCCATCAAAGCAGCAACATCTTCCTGCTTGTCAGCAAATGCTTTTGCAAGAACAGTATCAACAAAGCCTAGGAAGTTATCGTCGCGCGCAACGAAGTCAGTCTCAGAGTTAACTTCGAGGACTACCGCGTAGCTATTATCTTCAGCCACCTTAACGCGGACAACGCCGTCAGCTGCCGTACGGCTTGCCTTCTTAGCCGCCTTAAGACCGGATGCTTTGCGCAGGTCGTCAATCGCTTTTTCGATATCGCCTTCAGCTTCAACCAGTGCTTTCTTACACTCCATCATACCGAGACCAGTGCGCTCGCGGAGCTCTTTTACCATTGATGCAGAGATGTTTGCCATGTCGCAATCCTCTAAATTCTTTTATAACCAAAATCAGACTTAAAAAAAGGGAGCTAGGCTCCCCTTCTCGAATACTGCTCACCCGAAGATGACAGGTTAACCGCGCTTATTCAGCTGCGGCCTGCTCGTCTACCTCGACGAAGTCACTCTTTGCGCCAGCATTGACACCGCTACCTTCTACACACGCATCAGCTACAGACTGAGCGTAGATCTGAATAGCGCGCAAAGCATCGTCATTACCTGGAATCACGTAATCGATACCATCTGGGTTTGAGTTAGTATCAACGATACCAATAACTGGAATACCGAGCTTGTTCGCTTCGTTGATCGCAATGCGCTCGTGATCAACATCGATAACAAACAGCGCATCAGGCAAACCGCCCATCTCTTTGATACCACCGATAGAGAGCTCAAGCTTCTCCATCTCACGACGGCGCATCAACGCTTCTTTCTTAGTCAGCTTGTCGAAAGTACCGTCTTGAGCCTGAGCTTCAAGATCACGTAGACGACGGATAGACTGGCGAATAGTTTTGTAGTTCGTCAGCATACCACCCAACCAGCGGTGGTTAACGTAGGGCATACCTGCACGGGTCGCCTCTTCTTTAACAACCTTGCTAGCTGCGCGCTTAGTACCCACGAACAGAACCTTGTTCTTGTTCGCCGCCATGTTTTTAACGACAGCTAGTGCGTCGTTCATAGCAGGCAGTGTGTGCTCAAGGTTGATGATATGAATTTTGTTACGAGCGCCGAAGATGAATTTCGACATTTTCGGGTTCCAGTAACGAGTCTGGTGACCGAAGTGAACACCTGCTTTGAGCAGGTCACGCATACTGACTTTTGCCATTTTTGAACGTTCCTTTAAACGGGTTCAAACCTCCACAACTCCCATCTACCAACCGTTTCCGGCACCCAGGCAGCCTGTGACGAGCTGTGTGTGTTTTGTTAAAACACCACTCAATAGAGATGGTATTTGCTGAGTATGTGCCGAGGCACGAAATTTTCGAGCGCATTTTATATCACAAGCGATAAATAAAATGAAGCAAACTTTGGGCAGCGAGCCTATCTGCGGTACACTTGCGGGAATGGAATTGAACGAATTATTCTGGCTCGAATCGATGTTTCTGAGCTCGAATTACAGTTACGAGAGAACGACATGAGTATAAAGATTAAATCCGCCCTCGAAATTGAAAAAATGCGTGTTGCTGGGCGTCTGGCAGCCGAGGTACTGGAGATGATCGAACCTCATGTAAAGCCGGGCGTCACGACGAACACTCTCAACCAAATTTGTCACGACTACATTGTCAATGAACAACAGGCCATACCTGCGCCGCTCAACTACCATGGCTTCCCAAAATCCATTTGCACGTCAGTGAATTCGGTTGTGTGCCACGGTATCCCGAATGACAAAGCCCTGAAAAACGGGGACCTGATCAATATCGACATTACTGTGATCAAAGATGGTTACCATGGGGATACCAGCAAGATGTTTTTTGTCGGTGAGGTAGCTCCCCACGCCGAACGCTTGTGCAAGGTTACACAAGAGTGCATGAACCTAGGCATCGAACTGGTAAAGCCTGGTGCCAAACTTGGCGACATCGGTCACGCCATCCAGAAACATGCTGAAGCTCACCACTACTCCGTGGTTCGTGAGTATTGCGGACACGGTATTGGCGCTGAATTCCACGAAGACCCGCAAGTGTTGCATTACGGCCGTCCAGGTACTGGGGAGACCCTACAGGCCGGCATGTGTCTGACGATTGAACCGATGATCAATGCCGGCAAACGGAATGTTAAGCTAAGCAAGCATGATGGTTGGACAGTCGAGACCGTTGATCGCAGACTGTCTGCTCAATACGAACATACTGTCCTAGTGACCGAGACGGGTTATGAGATTCTAACCCTTCGCACTGAAGAGCGCCTTTAATACGATTCGCCGCTGTTGATAGGGCCTTCGAACCAGGAAACATTTGAGATGCAGCTGACGGCAACGCCCATAAATGGGGTAGAGCGCTTTTTTGATCAACACAAGCTAAAACACGAAGCTGAGACCCTTGGTGTCACGAAGGCACTCAAAAACTCACTGAACGAATCTACCCAAGCGATGCATGACGCCTTTGTCGATAAGGCGGACATACGCACTCTAATTTATGGTCGAGCCTGGGTTATCGATCAACTTCTACGTTTCGCTTGGAATGAGTTTGACTGGCCCTCGCAAGGCGAACTTAGCCTAATCGCAGTTGGAGGCTACGGAAGGGGTGAGCTGCACCCTCACTCGGATGTCGACATACTGATACTGATGGACGGCCTTGATGCTAAGGATTTTGAAGCTAGCATCAGCGGATTCCTTACCCTTCTTTGGGATATCAATCTCGATATTGGTTCAAGCGTCCGCACGCTCGAAGAGTGTTACAACGAAGCACGCGGTGATATCACCATAGCAACGAATCTCGTTGAGTCCCGCACACTGACCGGCAATGACGCTTTACGCCAACGTATGTATCAACAGGTCACTTCGGAAGAGGCTTGGTCCGATGCAGAGTTCTTCAAAGCGAAGCTCGTCGAGCAATCGGAGCGTCACTCGCGGACCAACAACACCGAATACAACCTCGAGCCCAACATTAAAAACTCTCCTGGCGGCCTGCGTGATTTGCAGACTATAGGCTGGGTAGCGAAACGCCACTTTGGTGCAACCTACATCAAAGATCTCGTCGAACATGGTTTCGTGACGCATGCGGAGCTAGAGAGTCTCAGTCGCGGTGAGATGTACCTCTGGCGCGCGCGTTACGCCCTACATATGAAGACCAATCGGCGTGAAGATCGCCTATTGTTTGACCATCAGCGAACCCTAGCGGCATTTTTTGGCTACCAAGACAACGACGGTGCACTCGCGGTTGAGCAGTTCATGAGCCAGTACTATCGGATTGCGAAACGGATGTCTGCGTTCAATGACATGCTGCTGCAATACTTCGATGAAGCCATTTTACGAGCCGATGTTGAGCAAGAAGTCCGCCAGATTAATAGTCGATTCGTTGTACGAGACGACTTCCTGGCAGCGGCTTACCCGACGGTATTTGAGCACAACCCCTTCGCTCTGATGGAACTTCACGTCATCATGGCGCAGAACCCCGAGATTAAGGGTGTGCGCGCCTCGACTATCCGTCTCATTCGAACACACCGCCATCTTATTGACGATGAATTTCGCAAGGATATCCGCAATACCAGCCTATTCATGGAGCTATTGCGATCGCCCGAGCGAGTCTCCACAGAACTGAAGCGCATGAATAGGTACGGCATTCTCGGACGCTACCTGCCGGAGTTCGGTCGAATCGTTGGCCAGATGCAGCATGATCTGTTTCATATCTACACAGTCGATGCACACACCCTTAAAGTGATTCAGATGATGCGTCAGTTCCGCCACCGAGAGTACCGAGATGTATTCCCAATTGCCCACCGAGTGGTGAACAACATTCCTAAGATAGAGCTCCTCTATGTCGCAGGTCTGTACCACGATATTGCCAAGGGGCGCGGTGGTGATCACTCGGAACTCGGGGCTGAGGATGTTATGACCTTCTGCCAACGACACCATCTGAGCCGTTGGGATGCTGAGCTGGTTGCCTGGCTGGTGAAAAGTCATCTATTCATGTCGATGACAGCCCAACGTAAAGATATCTCAGACCCTGAGGTGATCAATAGCTTCGCGCGTCGAATGGGCGATGTGACTCACCTAGACTACCTCTACGTTCTGACTGTTGCCGATATTAATGCGACAAATAACGAGCTATGGAATAGCTGGCGAGCATCGCTCTTACGCCAACTTTACACCGAGACCCGCAGGGCATTACGTCGGGGGCTTGAAAACCCAATAGATCGGGAAGAGCGAATCAAGCAAGCTCAGCATGAAGCGCTGGCGGCACTGGAGCGACAACATGTCGATACTGAGCGCGCGAAAGCGCTCTGGGCACGGCTCGGCGACGACTACTTCCTACGTGAAGATGGCAAGGCTATTGCTCGGCACACGCAAGCGATTATCGAACACAACAACAAGCCGCTCCCGCTTATCATGCTCAGTCAAAACACCTTTAGAGCGAATGAGGGTGCCACCGAAATATTTATTCACACCGAAGACTCTCCCAACCTCTTCGCCGCAACCGTGGCCGCCCTTGACCAGCTCAATTTGAGCGTTCAAGACGCTCGCATTATCGTGACGGATAACGGCTACACACTGAATACATACATCGTACTGACCGAGGATAACCAGCCGCTATCGGAAAATCCGGATTATCTGCAAAGCATTTACGATTATCTGTTCGAAGAGCTGGATGACCCCGAGGATTTTCCGGAGATTATTCAACGAAGAGTGCCGCGCCAATTGAAGCTCTTCCCGATGAAGACCAGCGCAACGTTGAGCAGCGATGCGGGTATAAACCAGACTGTACTGGAGATCTTCACCGCCGATCGTCCTGGGCTCTTATCTCGTATAGGCAACATCTTTAGCCGCTTCGGTATCGTTGTTCACAAAGCGAAGATCGCCAACGTCGCTGAACGGGTAGAGGACTTTTTCTACATCACTGACAAACATAACAAACCACTTACAGACCCTGAATTCTGTAGCCAGCTAACAGACACCATCTGTAAAGAGCTGGATGAACACATGCACTGAGGAGCACTTCGTGATGGACCAGAACAAACAAAACGAAATCGAAGCCGCGGTATTCCGACGCCTACTTGAGCACTTAGATAGCCACAAAGAGGTACAGAACATCGACCTTATGAATTTGGCTAGCTTCTGCCGTAACTGCCTCTCAAAGTGGTACGTCGCAGCAGCAGAGGAGCGCGGCGAGAGCGTTGATTTAGACGCGGCTCGCGAGCTGGTTTACGGCGAGCCCTACAGCGACTGGAAGGCAAAATATCAGACAGAAGCCACCGCAGAACAGAAAGCCGTTTACGCGTCTAAGCACGGCTAAGCCTTGGAGCGAACAGGCACTGGTCAGTTCCAATTTGAGCAGCCCCGATAGGCTGCTCGGTTGAACGACTGGCTGAGTTTGTTGTTCTACTAATTTTCCACACCTATCTGCCGAACCCATTTGGCACATACCTTTGCCTGCAAGACGATTCCAAAATCAGTCTGTTAATAAAAGGAAGGGCTATTTCCCCGCCAAACCAGATCCTGTTATCGACCTAGCTAAGGTCGCCAAAGTTTGCGTCTCAGCGGCTGCCAGCGCTTTCGAAAATGATCAGACTCGTGCAACCAGAGTGCCCGGTGACTTGTCACTAGTTGGTGGAGAGCCAGGCTCGATCAACCTGATTGAGATCAACCTCTAAGATGGTGGCATATACATCCTCTTGAACAGGGAAAGCTTTCACTACTCGAGCACCCCGAACCACACCAGCTACGGCCGACTTGAATTCATCGTTGCGCAAAATCATCGACTCAACCGTTGTCGTACCGTATAGGTACTGCCCATTAATGATACCGGCCAACTCTTGGTAGGCTCTAAGTTTAGAGACACGCATTGCGTTCAATTGCTTCTGCTCCGGAGTTGCTCCAGGCTGCAGACTAATCGGCGCATATCCCGTCGCTTGCACCCAATTTGAGTCCAACATCTGCGCTTTTGTCACTGAGTTTGAGGAGTCGCCTCCCGCATTGGGGACAAGCTGACACCCGGATAGACTCAATACGAGCACTAAGCCCAAGGTTTGGAGACTATTCACTGCAATACTCCCTGAGGCACACCCCTCGTCTCAACGATCATCCCTTTTTCTCCCGCCAATAGCGGATCATATCCGGGTAACCGACCTTCAAGCTGCTCGTTCGCGATATGTACCTGCCCTGCTGCAAGCACTTGGCGTGTTGTGGTATCCAACACCCTCGCATTGATAACCAAACCATCTGGATAGTTTGCGTAGTTACCAACCAGCACAAAATAGATACGGTTACGCGAGCGCAACTGACTAATATCTTGCTCTGACACCTCTGGCATCGCCCGATCAGGCATCCCTGCAACACGGTAGTCAATTAGGTTATAGCTGTTGCTTTGTAACGAGTGAAAAAGCGATTCCGAGACCCGCTCTCCAACTTGCTCGTACTGAGCATGTCCAGGTAGCGCACCGAATGGCAGGATGGTCATAGGAAAACGCTTAACACGCGCCTCACTTAACCCCTCGACTAATTGCTCAGCGATAATCTGCGCAGCTTGGCTAAGTGGATCAAAACCTGTACCCGCTGGGACGGCGCGCAGGCTACCCACAGGATCTGTTGGCAAGGCATCTTCGCGCTGACTCAAATAGGCAGAATCCACTTGAACGGACTCTGTAAGGAGTGCTTCAGAAGAGCTGGGCCGCAGGATCAGAATCGGCTGGCAACCCGCTACAAGCCAGAGAAAGCCAACCGCAATTAGTAACTTCATCAGCAACTTCCATTAGATTCAATAGTAGAAATATAGAACAGTATCTGTGGGTCTACCGTGCATTTTGCGCAAAACTGGGAAATATCTGACATTTGAACCAGACTAGGAGGAGCTAAATCTATCTATTTACGGATCTCTTATGCGCCCGTTACTACCTCTAATCACTCTCTTACTCTATTTTTTATCGTCCAGTGCGATCGCGCTTACCATTGAAGCAACCGGACGGGCGCTTATAAACGCGGATAATATCGACGACGCTAGGAAGCGGGCTATCAGTCGGGCAACAGAACAGGCGAGCCTTATGGCGCTTGCACAAATTTCAGTCACCCAAACCGTTCGTGATGGAATTCTCGAGATAGATAATCTGCGTGTCAGCACGCAGACTACTTTAGGGCAAGTTGAGCTGATATCTGAACGTCGAGTCGATGACCAGATAGAGGTGCTCATCAGAGCCGAGGTAAATGCTCAAGAGGGCTGTGGCGATAGCTCCCAAGCTACCGCCTATCGAAAGCCCTTGGCGCTAACTCAGTGGAGCATAGACAGGCCAGCAGAGGCGAATCTTGGGCGTCTGCAGCCGCTCACTAACCAGCTACCTGGCTATCTCATCCAGCAACTCGAGCAGCACCCGCATCTGAAGCTAGTGGATGCTCGCGATTACCGCTTTCCCAACTACAGCGAGCTCGATAGCGCTGCGCCTCAAAACCGGGCTCGTGATGCAGCTGCACTGACTTCTCAGTATCACTTAACCGCGCGTATAGAGTCACTGGCGATGCAAAGCCCAGTTAACGATGCACCCAATGTGCTGGTTGATTTAGCCGAGCGTTCAGGCATCAAAGGATCGGATAAAACACGTATTTTTGAACTCAGTGCAGAACTCATAGATAGCACCAGCGGCAACCTTCTGCAGCGCTACCGCCTCTCCACGACTGGTGACTGGAAAGCACCGCTACACACCAATCAGCCTGTAACATTCGAGCGTTTCACCCAGCAGCCTTACGGCCAGGCAGTCATCGAGCAGATTAATCGCCTCGCGGCTGAGCTCTCGGAAAGTATAGCCTGCCAGCCCCTAGCCGCGAACATTCTCTCAGCCGAAGGGACGACAATCTGGATTAATCGCGGCTCGGATGCTGGTATTAGCCCAGGTGACCGCCTCTCTGTGCAGCGCCGCATTCAAACTTTCGACTCGATGATGAATCCGGTCGTAGCGAATGAGCCAACCGATCTGAGTCTTACGATCGAGCGGACCGAGTTTGGACGAGCTCAGGGTCGCTTAAGCCAGCCGAGCGATATCGCAGGCATCCAGGAAGGAGATATCGCCGTCGGTTACTGATTCAATAAAACGTTAATTTATGACCCGCGTATCCAGATTTCGACGCGTCGGTTAGCGGCTCGTCCCTGCTCTGTCTCATTACTCGCTATGGGGTTTCGCTCGCCGAAACCTCGACTAGCGATACGAAGCCTATCCACACCGACCTGAGCTAAATAGTTGGAAACACTTTGCGAGCGGCGCTCTGACAGTGCCTGGTTATACTCGAAGGAGCCCGTTGAGTCCGTGTATCCATCCACATTGATGAACGTCTTCTCAAAACCAAGCAGTACTCGCGCAACGGAGTCGAGGACTGGATAGAAGTCTCCTGCGATGCGATCACTGTCGGTGGCAAAGGTAATGTTACCCGGCATAACGAGGCGGATCTCATCACCGACGCGCTCAACGCGCACTCCCGTTCCCTCTAGCTCTTGTCGTAGAAGCATCTCTTGACGATCCATGTAGTAGCCGACTCCACCGCCCACAGCACCGCCCACCGCTGCACCGATTAGCGCCCCCTCACCTCGGTTGCCTTTAGAGACAGCAGCCCCAAGTACGGCACCGGCCAAAGCTCCAATCCCTGCACCCTGGGTAGCATTCGATGTTTTTGGCTGTTGCGTATAGGGGTCAAGGGTTTGACAACCAGCCAAAGTCGTTAAAATTATTGCCACAGGTATCACTTTTTTCACATCTATCTCCCGGATATTAAAGAACTGCGCTTCCTTAGCAGTGTAGACCTAAATGACTGAAAGGGTTATGAATCTCAGGCAGTTTTACCCAGCGCTACGCTAGCCAGTAAGCCCCAAATCGCGCTACAATCTTGTACAACTTGTAGGTATACAGCGCGCTTGACTTAACGCGCTTGGATAAAAAGGGAGAGCCGTTTGTCTCAGCTTCCAGTCATCGTCGGATTCGGCGGCATCAGCCCAGCAGGGCGCTCCTCCAACAACCAAGCCTACAACCGGATTATATTCGACAAACTCGATGCAGCGACCCGTCAAGAGACTCTGCTTGACCTCTCCATTCTGACAGGTCTAGGGTCCTACAGAGACGGCAGCTATCAGGACGCTCAAGGCTGTGCCCTCAGCGCTGAAGCTCTGGCTCAAAGCCTGCAAAATGAGTTGCTATCACGCACCTTGATTCGACGTATTCCCGATGCCCATTTTGACGCCAACGCCGTGATGATGAATGCTCCTGCGCGTATCAGCGAACTGGATGGCACCATAAATTTCCGCCTACGTAGCCGCCTGTTACCCGAGAATATCCCAAACAACTGGCGTGTCACTCCAGCCGATGGCGGCATGGTAAATATCTCAGTTTCAGGCGGCACAGACGTTATCTTCCCGGACACACGACGTTTACCGGTACAAGCCGCTGGAACACTACCGACAGGTTTTGAGCCCGGTAAACTTTACCAATCGCGCAACCATCCTCGAGCACTGCAAATGGCAGTGTACGCCGCATCCGATGCTCTCAGTGCGACAGGCCTCGATATCGACGCCCTACTGCAGTCGCTGTCGCCTGATCAGATCGGCGTCTTCGCGAGCAACTCGATCGGGCAATTAGACGAGCTAGGCTTCGGAGGACTGACAAAATACCCGCCCCTGGGTAAACGCACTACCTCAAAACAGATGCCACTCGGTTACGCCCAGATGCCGGCCGACTTCGTTAATGCCTATATGCTGGGTAACCTCGGTACGACAGGTGGCGCACTCGGCGCTTGCGCGACCTTCCTCTACAACCTTCGCTCGGGCGTAGAGGCCATTCGCACTGGCAAGTCGAAGCTGGTTCTGGTGGGTGGTGCTGATGCGCCGGTTATCCCGGAGGTCATTGAGGGCTTTAGGGCAATGGGCGCCCTAGCTGAAGATAAGAAGTTACAGGCACTCGACGGGTTAAGTTCAATCGAGCAAGTTGATCACCGCCGCGCTTGCCGACCTTTCGGTGACAACTGTGGTTTCACGATTGGCGAATCCGCACAATTTCTTGTGCTTATGAGTGATCGTCTGGCCATCGAGAGCGGGGCCAACATCTATGCGTCGGTTCCGGATGTATTCGTCAATGCCGATGGCTACAAAAAATCGATCTCTGCGCCTGGCGTTGGTAACTATCTGACCCTCGGAAAAGCGGCTGCTTTAATCGAAAAGCTTTTAGGTAGCGAGTCTCTTAGGCAATATTCGATGGTGCAAGCCCATGGCACCAGTACGCCTCAAAATCGGGTGACTGAATCGCACGTACTCAACGAGATAGCCAAAGCCTTCTCGGTCGAGAAGCTGACAGTGAGCGCGGTCAAAGCCTACCTGGGTCACTCCCAAGGCACAGCGGGCGGAGATCAAATACTATCAACCCTCGGGGTATGGGCAAAAGGCATCATACCCGGACTTACAACAACCGCTGCAATTGCTGACGACGTCCATCAGTCGAATCTCAATCTGCCCCTCGAGCATCTAGAGGTCGGCGCAGACAATCTGCACGCAGCCATGATTAACTCCAAAGGGTTTGGTGGAAACAATGCTAGCGCCGCGTTGATCTCGCCGACCAAAACGATGCAGATGTTGAGCAAACGCTACTCAGCCACTGAGCTAAAAGAGTGGCAAGCACGCAACGAGCGGGTTAATGACAAGATCGCCGACTACAACGCGGCGTCGCTACGCGGTGAGATACGCCCTACCTACCGTTATGACTACCAAGTGCTAGACGGCGCGGATTTGAAAATCAGCCACACCGGTGTTCAAATACCGCAGCACCCGATTCCGGTTAGCTTCGATGTTAACAACCCGTACGAAGATCTCAGCTAATCAAACTCTAAACAGCTTCTTTGCGTTGTGGGTTGTCTGCTCGGCAATCCACTCAATCGAAACTCCTCTGAGCGTTGCAAGGGTGCGAGCGGCATAACCAACACGATGGGGCCAGTTAGGCTCCCCCTGAAAACCCTGCACTGGCATATCCGGAGCATCGGTCTCTAACAAGATAGAATCCAGCGGTACACTTTTAGCGACCCTCCTCAACCTTTGCGCACGCTCATAAGTCAACGCACCGCCAAGACCAATAGAGAAACCTAAATCCCAGAGCTGGCTCGCCTGCTGCTCACTGCCGGAAAATGCATGCAACACACCGCCATTTGGGGGTTTGGAGTGGCGCAGCACCTTGATAATTTGATCGACCGAGCGACGCCCGTGAATAAGTAAAGGCAGATCAAATTGTTTCGCCAACTCGACCTGCTGGTTGAAAAAGTAGAGCTGGCGCTCAAATTCCGGATTTTCGATAAACAGATCGAGTCCCGTCTCGCCTACCGCTTTAACCGCTGGGTTCTTATCAAGAGCACGCTCAAGGAGCTGCAAGTGTTCTTGCGTATGATCTCGCAAGAAGCAGGGATGAAGACCGAGCGCAGGGTAGCGGTTTACAGGGTGGCTGACACGGCACACTTCAATCACGTTGGCCCAACGTGATTCTGTCACGGCGGGGACAACAATCCCGCCAACAGACTCGGACTGCGCCAGTTCCAATGTATGTTGTAGAACTTGAGGATCCGATACCCGATAAAGCGGCTCAAAATCGAGATGGCAATGGGTATCGAATAACTCCATCAGTGCTCTCGGGTGGCGCGGAACTCAATATCTGGCCAACGTTCCTGAGTCAGGTTTAGGTTCACGCGAGTTGGCGCCAAGTAGGTTAGAAGCCCGGCCCCGTCAAAGGCTAGATTTTCATACGCCTTCTTCTCAAAATCCGCCAACATTTTGCTATCAGAACACTCTACCCAACGGGCCGTCGCGACGCTGATTGGTTCGTAGAGACACTCCACCTTGTACTCATCTTTGAGGCGATACATGACAACCTCAAACTGCAGTTGTCCTACAGCTCCAAGGATCAGATCGTTGTTTCTCTTGGGCATAAAGAGCTGTACCGCACCCTCCTCGGAGAGTTGTTGCAGACCTTTTTGTAACTGCTTCATCTTTAGTGGGTCGGTCGGCCTGACACGTTTAAACAGTTCCGGAGCAAAGTGCGGTATACCGGTAAATTTGAGCTCTTCACCCTCGGTGAAGGTATCACCAATCTGAATAGTACCGTGGTTGTGCAGACCAATAATATCGCCGGACCAGGCCTCTTCAACCGCTTCGCGATCGCCAGCAACAAAGGTGACAGCATCGGCTATGCGTACATCCTTGGCGATACGGGTATGGCGCATCTTAAGGCCCTTGGTGTATTTACCGGAACAGATGCGCATAAACGCAATTCGGTCACGATGCTTGGGGTCCATATTGGCTTGAATCTTAAAGACGAAACCGGTGAATTTCTCCTCATCCGCAGCAACTCGGCGCGTCTCAGTCGCACGCTCAGTAGGTGAAGGCGCCCACTCAACGAAATCGTGCATCATCTCGCGAACACCAAAGTTTCCAAGCGCAGTGCCAAAAAATACCGGAGTCTGCTCGCCGCTCAGGTAAGCATCCAAATCCCACTCATGACATGCACCCTTAACCAGCTCAATCTCATCGCAGAACTCTTCATACTCATCCGCCAGCAACTCCCGGGCTTCATCAGAATCAAGTCCTTTGATTAACTTCTCATCCGCCAAAGTATGCCCCATCCCCTTGGTATAGAGGTGGATCGTATCGGTGTAGAGGTTATAGACACCCTTAAAACGAGCCCCAGACGCGATTGGCCAATTAATCGGCGCGGCGGCAATTTTCAGTACTGACTCAATCTCATCAAGTAGCTCAATCGGATCACGGATATCACGGTCTAGTTTGTTTACAAAGGAGAAAATTGGCGTGTCACGTAAGCGACAGACTTCCATCAATTTTATGGTACGGTCTTCGACACCCTTGGCCCCATCGACAACCATCAGAGCCGAGTCTACGGCGGTCAGAGTTCGATAGGTATCCTCAGAGAAGTCCTCGTGCCCCGGGGTATCGAGCAGGTTTACGATACGATCACGGAAAGGGAACTGCATGACCGATGAGGTAATCGAGATACCACGCTCCTGTTCCATCCCCATCCAGTCAGACGTAGCGTGCCGGTCGCTGCCGCGCCCCTTAACCGTACCAGCCACCTGAATTAACTGACCCAACAAGAGTAGTTTTTCCGTGATGGTTGTTTTACCCGCATCCGGGTGCGAGATAATAGCAAAAGTGCGTCGCTGAGCGACCTGATCATGGACTGCAGTGGACATGTCGGTAACTTCTTTAAATTTGGATTCGGGAAGGGTCCCGGAAATTGCGGCGTATTTTCCCTGATTCGCTCATGATTCACAAATATAGATAAACAAAAACGGCGCTCATTGAGCGCCGTTATTCCGGGAAAAAACAATCTTGCGATAGTTTTCGACTATTTGGTCACGATCTCCGGACCCATGATTGAGTACGGCAACCAAGTCGAGATTGCTGGGATGTAAGTCACCATTATCAGGAAGACGAAGAGCACCGCAACGAACGGAGCGGCTGCCTTCACAACGCGCGCCAGACTCATTCCGGTAATTCCCGATGTAACGAAAAGGTTGAGCCCGATCGGCGGCGTAATCATGCCTATCTCCATGTTTACGACCATGATGATACCCAGATGGATTGGATCGACGCCCAGCTCCATCGCAATTGGGAACACCACAGGAGCAACGATAACCAAAAGACCGGACGGCTCCATAAACTGGCCACCGATCAACAGCAGAATGTTGACGGCGATCAAGAACGTAAACCAAGTGAAGCCTGCATCCAGCATCCACTCAGTAATTACCTGCGG
>Ga0102948_1000272_pt1 | contig 20093 bp, 27 predicted proteins | sample SalPonA_A_H2O_MG_FD_78211 | JGI IMG/M metagenome (GOLD analysis project Ga0102948, IMG submission 78211) | Water microbial communities from South San Francisco under conditions of wetland restoration - Salt Pond MetaG R2A_A_H2O_MG | ecosystem: Environmental > Aquatic > Non-marine Saline and... | reverse complement strand
TAGTGATAACGTGACTAAAAGGGATGCAAGTTCAGATAACAGAAATCAATCTATTCAAAGTGCGAACGGTAGAGAAAGCAGTCATGGCAGCTCTTCACATGTTTCGGTTGAAAATAGAACGCCAAACAAGGCTTCTGTTGTGAATCATGTTGAGCATGTAAAGAACGATCCAAGTGTAAATAAAGATATGTCTGTTGATAAAATGACAGATAAACTCGTTACACAAGTAAAATCAAAGAATGAGGCAATAGCTATGGCGAAGGTAGTTGTTGAGGAAGCTCGTAGGATGCCAGAATTTGCTGTTAAGTCACAAGGCGAAAACACCAACAAAAACATCGCTAAAAGGCTGCTTGGATAAGACAGCCTATTCATAATTATCTTCGTCGGTCTATCTGATCGACGAAGGCTTTCTCTCGTGTGTATTGCCCTGCTGAACTCATCGTACCATGAACAAAACCTAGGGATTCGAGGTAATCCATAAGTTCTATATTGAGATTTTGATTGCCACAAATCAGAACTCGATCAAGTTTGGGATCAAAACTACGTGTCATGCCGAAATGTTTAAATAGTCTCCCATCTTTTATGTGATCTGTAATTCGTCCTGCAAAAATGCCCTCTTTCGGCGCTTCCCGAGTAACGGTTTGGTAAAGCAGGGCTCCCTTTGATTCAATCTCCTCTTTCAAAACAAGCTCGTTATGTGTTCTGGCTGAATGCGTTACAATCACTTCATCGTATAGATCGTAATCAAAGGTGGTGCTGTCTCTTGCTATTGATAGGAAGGGTGCAAGCCCAGTGCCAGTTGAAATCATCCACAAGCGTCTTTTGTCGTCAGGAGTGTTGATCTCTACTGGATCAATGATATCCAGCGTAGTGAGCGTTAGAGTGCCCTTAGGTTTAAAATTAACCCTTACCTTATCGCCAGGTTTGATGTTAACAAGTTTAGAAGTCAATGGACCATCAGGAACAGCTATAGACAAAAATTCTAAATAGTTATCTTCAGGTGTAGACGCTATAGAATAGGCTCTCATAATGTAGCCCCCATCGTCCATGCCGATCATTGTGAATTGCCCCGCAATCCATTCAGTATTCCAGCTTTTACTCACTTTAAAAAAGAAGAGTTTGTCGGAAAAATGCTTAACTTCTAAAACAGTCTCAACTGTATATTTTTGCTGATTTTTCATTGGGCTTGTAATATTTATACCATTTGTTTAGAATAATTTTAAAAAATAATAATAAGTAAATAATATGAAAAACACAAATATAATTGTTGGAGCTATTGATTTCGCTGGACCAAATAGGAGGGACTATTCAGGTTTCTTTGGGAAAGATAAGGTTTCTGAAATACTTAAAACTGTAGATATAGATTTCTATAATTCGCTTGATATAAAATCTGGGATGATAACAAAACCGAGATGGATACCATTAGATGGAAGAAAGTATTGGTCTAGTCAAGACTTTATGCATTCATTGACAAATTATATAGTAAATGACGATCTAGATAATGTTTTTGTGTCAAACGCTTTGGTTAAGCGTCTTGAAAAGGATTACGCAAAAATAAAACCAGAATGCTTTGTTTTCTCTTCTTTTTTTATTCTTATTATTAATAATAAAGTAGATAACGATATACTTTCTTTTATTAATATTGAGGTTGACGAAGATGATGTGCTGAGTAAAGTTTCTAAATTATTAGAAACTGACGGTTTTGTCTTAATGAATTTTTCAGCAGGAAAAGTTGTTAACTAAAGTCCCAATCATTCAGTTTTCCAAGCTGCCACCAAGCGGCTTCATGAAATTTTTTATACTTTGAATTTGATAAAACAAATACGCAGGTAGAGAAGTCCCAATCTTGAAATCGCCCACGAGAAATTTCTAAATCTAACTTTTCACGTCTCAATTTAGTTCTCTCTGTAGCAGACATTGCCTTGCCAAACCGAGGCTTTCTTCCGACTGTCTTCTCTTTAAATTCCATAAAAAATAGCTCCAACTTTATTAGAGAGAATATAATATAAACTTGTTTAAAGGTCAAATGACACTGGAGCTTCGTTATTCTTTGTAAATGTATTTAAATTGTCAATTTTAAATTGTTCTGACTTTTTAAAGCCATCGGGCGTCCAACTGTAAATTTTTCTATCATATTCTAGCAAATCGAATTGATTAGTTGACCTCAAAGCAAGTTCTATATTTGTGTTATGGTCTATTTTTGATTTTTGACTTTGAACTAAAACCTTTATAAAGGGGCTATACCCAGTGTTTTGAATAAACTCATTTCGATCTAAATCAAAATATTTTTTACCCTCAGACCACAATCCAACAGTCTTATCTGATGTATTCTGTGTGCTGTTGAATGCAAACTGAAGTGCTTCTTCAAGAGAGTCTTCATTGTCTTCAACATTAACATACACCAAAGCCACTTTTTTATAGCTTATCGGACTGGTTTCAACATCTCTATGATAAATTGAAACGGGTTTACCACTGACATCAATTGTCTCCATTATACCCATCTTTCTATTAAGAATATGAAGCGGTGGATTATTGGGGTGATCTAGCCAATGGGCGAAATTTACAATAGCTGAACTGACATTCAACTCATGAGAAGAATCTAAGCCATAATTGCCGATTAAATTTCTTTCGTCATAAGTAAAACTTACAAGAAGATCATAACAGTTTTTATCCAGTTTTGAATCCGCATTTATTGCGCTTTCATCGCTTGTAAACAAAGATATGGATCCAGTTCTTGAACCTGAAATAATATTAAATTCTTGTTTTGTATATGGATCAATTATTTCACATTTGTAAGGATTGTAAGATAAAACTTTATAACCAAACTTATCACTCATAAAAAACTCTCATTGTTATTTATACATAGTATATCATATAATATGAATTGAAAAAACTATATTGCCATTTTGTTTAAAATAGGTATAATATTTGGAACGAGGTAATTATGAAAAAAGTATATATAACTGGACCGTTTATTTATGATCCTGAGTATAAAATCTATGCATCCAAACTAAAAATCACATGTGAAGAATTTGGCTTTGAGCCCGTTTTCCCAATAGAACATGATTCTAGCGATTATGATACCCCTTTAGATAACGCTTATGACGTATACAAAACGACTCTAGATGTTTTGCAAACCGTAGATGCTGTGATCGTTGATGTTCGTCCTTGGCGAGGCGTATCTGTTGATGCGGGAGCTGCTTTTATCATGGGTATTGCTGCGCAAAGAGAAATCCCTGTGGTTTCTTATACCGATGATTCAATGACAACTTATCTTGAAAGAGTCATGCTAAAACATGATACCGCCTTAATCGATGCTAAGTGGATCGATAAATATGGAGTTGTAGAGGATTTTGGTCTGAATGATAACTTAATGATTTCAATGTCATCATCTTATACCGATGAAGGTTATGAAAGAGCTTTTGAACTTCTAGCATCTCAATTAGAATAATTAAGTGTATTATTTTATAATATTTATCTGTTAGTATGAAAGATTATAATCTTTAAGAGGTAAAAATTATGTCAGAATTAAAAGAATATCAACCGCCTAAAGATTTTGTTGAAGAACCTAAAAAAACTTTTTCAATATCGGGCTCAATCCTAAAATCCAAGTGTTATTATAATATTTTAGCCTACACTAATATAGCTTTCATTATGCTTATCGCTTGGGGTTCATATGTTGGGATCCCTAGGTATCTGTGCTTGTGTAGCGAATTAATGGTGGCATCATACATACCAGGGATGATATTGAGCATTATGTTAGCTTATGCAGCCAACAGTCTATTTAAGGCTGTTGGATATGCAAAAAATCATTATAACGAGTCAGCATTATTAGCTATCTCTAACTATGTTAAAGTCCAGTCACTGATTATGCTTACATTGATTGCATTAATACTTGTTGCATGGGCTCTCGATGCAGGCTCCATGATTGTTTAACTATATAAACTTATCATTAAATAAAAAGGCTCATAAGAGCCTTTTTTTGTTGATATATTTATAAAATTAAGTTATATACTTATAATAATTTAAGAGGTTTATATGATTAAAAAAATATTGTTTTCAACTGCCCTATTATGTTCGCAATTCGCTATGGCGTCTAATCTTGAAGTCGTTCATGTTAATGGTGATTCTTGGGCAATCGTGGGTGATAAAACCCAAAGAAATAAAGATAACTTAGGAAATAACGCAACTTTTGGAGTAATTGTTACTAAATCTGGCGTCATTTTGATTGATGCGGGTGGAAGTTATCAAGGTGCTAAAGAAATAGATGAAAAAATTGATGAAATTACAGAATTACCTGTTAAATACGTCATAAATACTGGTGGTCAGGATCATCGATGGTTTGGCAATGATTATTGGTCACAACAAGGCGCTGAGATTATTGCATCCAATGAAACAATCATAGATCAGGAGAATCGTGGTTCTGCTCAGGCAGAGTCTATGAAAAATTTCATTTCTGAAGGTTTTGATGGCACAGAGCTCTATTATGCTGATCGGGGTTTTGATGATGAGATTAACATCATCCTTGGTGCTAAAAAAATTCTTATAAGACATGTTGGCGCTGCACATACGCCTGGAGATGCATTTGTTTGGAACCCTTCTGACAATGTAATGTATACGGGAGATATTGTTTACTTAGAGAGAATGCTTGGCGTTGGTTCTCAATCAAATTCTAAAACGTGGGTAGAGTCATTTGAGGCGATAGAAGCATATGATCCAAAACACATAGTTCCAGGTCATGGTTCCCCATCAAGCCTAGCAACTGCCCAAAAAGATACATATGACTATTTGGTTTATTTAAGGGAGAAAGTGGCTGAGCTAATAGATGAGGGAGGTGATATTATGATGTTGGGAGATATCGATCAAAGTCAATGGAGTTATCTTGAAAATTACGATTCATTGTCTGGAAAAAATATTCAATCTGTATTTGAGAAGATGGAGTGGGAGTAAGTCATCCAAGTCTAGAGTAATTTTTAGGTGATTCTCTGATCGAACAAAAGCCCCATAAATATCTAGTGGGGCTTTTTATTTTTTCTTATAAAGTTAAAGAGTTCGAGCTATCAGAATCAAGAGTTCGCTTAAAGGTTTTTGTCTTAGAAGCACCTTTATCTAAAATCTCGCCTTTTGAATTCATAAGGTTATGAGTTCTTAACTTTGTCATAATATCAATAATTAGATCATTTGGTTTGTTTCTTGATATAAAATTAAGCGCTTGCTCGTCGTAATACTTATACTCATGATCTTCATTGCCAAAACGAGCAATCACACCGTTTTCGACATCGGACCTTTCTAAATAAATATCGTAACGTTGTTTATCATCAGAAAACGAACCTAAAAACTCAACATTTTCTTCATTAATATCTGTGAAATAACGAGGCATTTCTTCAGTTTGGTTTTCATCATATAAAGTTCCAATGGATAAATCTCCATGTACTGTTTTTAAACCCTTGATTTCAAGATTGTTTAATCTGTAAGGGTTTTCTTCAGCGTCAATAACAACAGAATCACCAGGTATCAGAAAAAGCGCTGTTAATGAATTAATGAACTCTCGATCCTCGCTATACGCTCGTGTTACATTGCCGCTCTTATGAACGATTTCGATAGTTAATTCAGGTCCTCCAGTAACAGAACCTCTTAGATTTATAGTTGATATTTGACCACTAATATTATTATTTTTAGACATAGCAATAACCTCTTTTATTAATTATACCAGATTATTAACATTTGATAAATATAAAAAAGGCCGCTAATGCGACCTCTTTTTTTATTTTTCTAAGTAAGGATCAGTACCCTCTATTTTATATTTCCAAGTTTCTGTCGGATTAAGGACCTTCCAGCCTGATGAGAGCCTAAACTGTTTGTGTTCTCCCTCTTTAACCGTTCCACCTTCAAATCCATCTGTCATGATATACACGTTATCGTATCCGTATTGAGCAAGCATTTGTGCTGCTGGTTGAGCTCTACTTGAGCCAGAACGACACATAAGAACGAATACAGTATCACTTGTTATATTCATATCAGCAATGCGTTCCTCGAATTCAAGTATGAATTCACTATTTTTATAGGACGCATAACGTCCACGTTCTTCATCAAAAGCATTATATTTGAAGAATACCGAAGGAATCATAATTTGTGCCATCGGAGTGTATCCAACGAATTGCCATTCAGCAGGGGTTCTGACGTCTACTAAAATTACATCATCACTCTCCTGCATCCATTTATATGTATTCACAGAATTAATGTATAAACCTTGTGGGGTATGTGCCTTTGGATTGCTTGGGGCTTCTGTTGCCCAAGGGCTTGGCTCTAATGCTAGTGCAGAGGTCGAGGTAATTAAGGCAGCCGTGGCTATTAAAGATAACAAATTTCTTTTCAACATATATTTCACCTTATTATATTTAGTTATTTAGTTATAATGATAATAATATATAGTATCTCTTATACTTTCAAATATTTAATTGTTTATTTTAAAACTAAAAAATTCTATATTGATTTGTTCAGATAATTAAAAATTATATAGAATTAATTTATGGCTATTATAAAAAAGACAATAATTGTTCCAATCTTGAAACTTATATCTCCAATATTCAATCAAGATACCGTATTAAAAGAAATTGAATACAAATTTGAAGGTAGTAATTTGGGTTTGGAAATGTCATCTGTATTTATTTCTGATATTCATTTTGATGACAATTATGAGTCATTTATAAAATTCTACGAAACTATAAATCAAATCAAGAATATAAAGCCAGATGTTATCTTTTTAGGCGGAGATTATCTGGGGGATTTCAAACATTATAATAAAAATTATGAAGATCGAATTATTTCTGCATTCAATAAGCTATCAAAGATAGCACCTGTCTATGCTATTGCAGGAAACCACGAGTATTACAATAACAGTAGTTTTGTAGATGCTTTAAAAAATAGTAATGTAAATCTATTAATTAATGAGTGTTCAATTATAAAATTTCGAGGTGCTAAAATATGCTTGAGAGGTTTTGGGGACAATATAACGAATAATTATCAATACATACCCTACCCTAATGATCAATATGATCTATATTTAAACTTGGTTCACGATCCTTATTTAATCCAGTTAATCAATGAAAAAGGTTTTTATTTGGCGGGTCATACACATGACGGTCAAATAAGGATTCCTTATGTCAATCCATCAGCTTGGATACCTAGTGAAGCAAAAAATGAATACATCAATGGTTTTAATCAGGATTCTGTCAAATCATGGTACACTTCATCTGGCTATGGCACGTCAACAGCTCCTATTAGAATCGGCACACAATCTGAAATAGTTTTGATAAGATTAAAATTTTAAATTGGCATATAATTTGCTAAATGTTAAAAACATTTATACATTAAAGAAATAAAAATATTGATTTTATTAATTTTTTGTATAAAAATGAATAAATAATAATTTAAATTGCATAAGTTTTACGATTTGTTTGTAGATGCAATTTAATGGGTAATATAAAAATGAAAAATAATATAAAAATAAAATCAATCCTATTGATTATCGATGGGGGTTGAAATGATAAGTGTAAATACGAATGTCACAGCGTCCATGCTCTCAAAGAGAGTTGCGTCTAGCTCTAAGTCTTTAGAAAGTGATTATCAAAAAATATCTCTTGGAAAAAGAATCGTATCTTCAAAAGATGATGCGGCATCTGTTTCATCTGTTGTCAAAATTAGTTCAAGTATTAATGGCTCAACAGTAGCACAAAGAAATATAAAAGATGCTATTAACAAGCTTAATAAAATTGACGCTATGTTAGAATCAGTAGTAGATGTTTTTCAATCTATGAGAGAAATTGCTATAGACAATGGTAATATCCATAATGATCCAGCGTATGATGATGCGGGTAATTTGCTAACACAAGAGGAGCACACACGTCGTGGACGTGCTATGCAAGACTACGAAGCTTACTTAAAAAAATTTATGGATACGAAAGATATAGATGGTTCATACCTTCTTAATCCAGGTGTAACTTTTGAATTTCAAATTGGTAGCGAGCAAAACGATACGTTAAGTTTTGATCTTGGGGATATGAGTTTCTCTACGCTTAGAGCTAACAATAATGTAGCAACAGGGTTTTACTATTCTTGGATTTCAAGAGACTCAAAAAGGGCTGTCGCAAACTTTGACTCTACCATTACTGAAATTACTACTAAGAGAGCCGAAATTGGCGCAACCGTTAATGCCTTGAATCACAATTACAATGCACTTTCGGTTGGCACAGAAAACAAGGCACAAGCGGTATCAAGGATTCAAGATACTGATATGGCTTATCAAACTTCACAACTTGCTAAAAATCAAATATTGCAGCAAGCATCTATGTCTGCTCTTAAGCAGGCAAACTCATCACCTGAGATAGCTTTGCAGCTTCTTGGGGGTGCTAGATGATTAACTTAAATTCGAATAATGTTTCTAAAATGATCTCTAATAATCTTAGTAGAACAAAAGAAAATTTAGATTCAACCTTCCAGAAAGTATCATCAGGCAGTCGTATCAATGGTGCAAGAGATGATGCCGCAGGTTTAGCAACTTCGACTAAGCTATCTTCAAGTTCGAGAAGTATGGATGTTGCGCATGATAATATACGAAAGGCAATCAGTTATCTTAATACAGTAGATGGGATGTTAGAGACAGCAGTTGAAGCTTTTCAGGTTCTTCGTGAAAAAACTGTATCTGCTTTAGATGTTAGAAACGAATATGAAAGAGTACCAGGTCCTGGATCTAGAAATGGTGAATATCACACGTTATATGGTTGGGATTTTGAATACGAAATGCGCTTCATGCAAAAGACTTTATTTAAAACAAAAGATGCAAACTCAGAGATAATATTAAATTCTGGTCATTCACTCACGTTCCAAGTCGGTGAAAATCAGAATGATACTTTTACTGTGACGGTAGGAGATATGTCATTAGAAGCGCTGAGAACACGACATGGTAACTTCCTAAGGAACTGGAATACACATAATGCTAACCAAACAATACCCAATATAGACAGCATTCTTGGAGAACTTTCTCAAAAAAGAGCTGAAATTGGCGGATCAATTAACGCCTTAATGCATCGAGCTAATAGTCTAAGTGAAACATCAACGAATACAAAAAGTGCATTATCAAGAATTACAGACGCTGACTTTGCAAAAGAAACGGCAAGTATCGTAAAACATGAAGTGATGCAGGAAGCTTCAATGGCTGCGCTGAAGCAAGCAAACAGTAACAAGGACATTGCATTGACGCTATTGAGGAGTTAAAGACTTAACTCTTCAATAGCTTTATTAGAAGCGTTTTCGATTTTATTAACAATATTGGTAAATTGCTTCATTGTCATTCTTCCTTCATTTACTCGTGCGATACATGATGTTATCTCATTACCCTTTGAGAAGGACGCAGAGCTGCCTAGACGCTCTAATATAGTGTCATCAATAGAGGTGAAACCGTATTCTCTAGCCTCTTCTACAAGCTCTCTGTAGCTATCTCGTGTGATGTGACCACTAAACCCCCTCTCATCAAATAGAGTAAGCCTATAACGTCCTGGCTCTGATGCATCTGGGAGAAAAAAACCACCCCTCACACCCGTTTCATTTCTAACTTGAACCCCAGTTATATCATCGAGACTAAGAAGCTCAGAGACCATCTTATGCTTATCTATTGTGAGCAATGATCGCTTTGAAAAATTAGAAAGTTGTTTGTTTTCAGAATCAATTGTGAAATGTGCTAAGTTTTCAGCAAATACAAGAATCATATCTTTTCTATATTCTGTGGCTCTATACTTGGATATGACGTCTATTAGGCACTCCTCGCTTTCCAAATAAGCATTACACAATTCTTCAAGTATTTTATTTTTATCAGTAGGCACGAAATATCCTCTTTTTAAATATTTTACCATAAAAAATAATTTTGGTTAACAGATAAAATTTTTATATATTCGCATAACGCCTCGCATAATGCGATGCAAAATGCAATTGATAATATTAAAAGCATTAACAAAAACAATAGGATAAGTGTTTTTCCTAGTAACATACACCTATCTCAAAAACATTTGACTAAGATTAAGTATAATCAAATATTTTGGGTTATTTTTAATGGATGTATAATATTTGCATTTTATTTTTAAAGATTCTATAATGGTTAAGACGGTAAAATTATTACCGCTTAATGAATAATAAATAAAAATTAGGTGATAAAAATGAACATTAATACAGACAACGCAATTGCCTCTTTGAAAAGTGTTGCTGTAGAGCAAAACTCTAGGCACCCAAATGTGATTGCTGACGCAAAGAAAAATGAATTAAGCAAGTTCGTTTCTAATGAAGATAGTGTATTTGAAATTAAGTCATTGTCTGATGAAGCGTTGGAGGCTTTAAAAAACCCACTCAGAGTAGAAGTCCCACCTTCACTCAAAACATTGATTGCAAAACTACAAGAAGGCGGTGAATCAATGACGGGTAATATGATTAATATGGAAAGATGATTTTTAAAATCTGATTTTATATTTGAAAGAGCCTTTTTTAAAGGCTCTTTTTCGTTTTTAGGAATTATTCAAATTCCATCAATTCAAATATTCGGCTGGCATTCTTTGCTGCAAGAATGTCGTATGTCTCCAAATGACTGTAAGCGCTTTGATCGATGTTGTATGAGTCGGCAAGAGTTCCACCCTCATCCAATAGTTTACCTACTTCTTCTCGCATAAACTCTAAATAACCTCGGGTGTATTTATCAACAACGTCAAATGTTGTGGGGCTCCCATGACCTGGAATGATTATTTTGTCCTGCGCTAAAGGTGTGAAAACGTTATTCCATGTGTCTATCCATGCTCCCGTATCAGTACCTGGGAAAACGGGTAACAATCTTTGATGAAATGCTATATCACCAGCAATGATTACGTCGTTTACAAACAGTGAAATATCGCCAACAGAGTGAGCGGGTCCAAGATATCGAGCCTCTACTTTTATACCGCCTAGGTCAAAAACCTTTGAATCTTCAAACGTTTCATCTAATTTAGGAACTTCTGTTCCATCAAGTTGGTCTTTCAAGGTTTCTCTCAGTTCTTCGATAGAAGAAGGTCCAAAATGGTCCATTTCTAAAAGAGCATCTTTGTGTCCAATTACCTTAGAACCTTGAGACTGCCAGTAGTTAGTACCAAAGGTGGCGTGACGCTGACCATTTTCAACAACAACATATTTTACTGGTTTGTCAGTAATCTTTTTTATCTCGTCGTGTAGATCTTCAGCGAGTTGAGCAGATGAACTGCTGTTTACAACAAGAACAGCATCATCACCCACAATGAATGATAAGTTGTTGTTATGACCGCCATTTTCATAAGTATAATTAAATGTTTGACCTATAGCCGTATAAACACCAGGGGATACCTCTACTGGCTTAGAGTAAAGTAATGAACCAGGGTATCTATCCAGTTCAGACTTCATGCCTTCTGGCTTCGAATCAGCCTGTAGATTAAAAGATGTGGAAGCAATCGTTAAGCCAATAAACGTTGAGATTATTTTTCTTTTCATAAAAAACCTTTTTAAATAAATATTTATGGACATCATTATGTCCAGTGTGATGTGTTTTATTAGTTTTTGGACACTATAATGTCCAAAACCTTGATAATCCCCAAATTTTGGGATTAATCCATTAACTAAATCTATCGAACCTCCGAATTTTAATTTATAAAACCCAATAAATTCAATATATTACCTTGCTGTCAGATAAACAAGTTGTTTTGTTATAAAGTGATGTGTAAATTGTATTTGTGTGAGTGTCATGCAAGTTTATTTCAAAATCAATTCCAGCCCAAATAGCTTTTGATAAATGATAATTTAGACAACTATCTTGATAATTTGCTCGATAGAAATCCTCTAATATTTCGTAATTAGGAAGTTGATTGCCAACAAGACCATCTTTAAAGTTCATAGAAGCATATGCAGAAACCTTTCCATCTTCCACGACTACTTTTTCTAGTACAAAGCTTTTTTCTTGGTATATGTTAGAGTAAAACGGGGTTAACATTCTGATGTAAGGTGTTGAATTAAAACGCTTATACAGCCTATTGAACTCGTCCTCAAAATAGACTTCCTTTTCCTCCACAACCAATAACTCGTCCAGATAACTCATCATCTTAGCGAAGCCATTTTCTTCTTGTGACTTGATAGATAATGTAAGCATCATATTTCTCGTATCCGAAATTTTGAAATCATCTTTCTTTATCGGATCTGCAATTGACTGTGTTGATAGCAATAAAGCTATAGTATAAAGTATTTTCATAATTTGATTTTTTATTGTTATTCTTAAATCAAATTATAAATAAAATACATTAAAATACAATTAACTCACGAGTTTTAATTCGCTTCTGGTTTTCATTAGCATTTTGTTATAAAAATATCGACTGAATGCGACAAAAACTGCATTAGCAAAAATGCCATACTCATCTACGTAAACCCCTTCCCACCGAATGCTAGCCAGTTCTAACTCAGAAATGGGAACCTGATTCAACTCTTTAAGCATTTCATTTCTATTGATAAGCGTTGAAATTTCCTTATCTAATTTGTGATCAATAATTTCAAATACAACATCTGAGTAAAGATCTGTCATATATCGATCACCTATCGTTTTTTCCATATACTCGTCAACGGAGACGTCTAGTTGTTTCAAATACTCAGGATCGATATCAATTTCACACACCGTATTTCGGTATAGTTCAGGATATAGCTGATTTCCAAGATAATGAACAAAGGCAAAATCTGGCTGCATCTTTAGATTTTTAATGTTTTGGATATCATTGAGATCTTCAGCAAAATTCTCAGCGTGAGGCAAAATTTGACTATAGAAGTAGTCAAACAACTTATTCATATCAAAATACTTTTTCTTAATTTTTTCTTGGCAAACCATGGTCATCGACATAGCGATGTTCTTAACCGAATTTTTATTTATATGCATAATTATTTTCCTTCAACCCTGTTCTTAAATATTCAATCCCATCTGTTTCATTCTTAAAAAAACTTTAAAGGACCTATAACGTAGTCTTTTTCTGAATGACACTTTAATAAGATCAGCAAACCCATTTTGATCATGAATTTGCCCAAGCTCTTTGATAAATACCTTATCTGTTATTGGTAGACTCTACCCTTCAACTGGGTCCATGGTTAGAGCAGCTACTAAGCAGAAGACTAAAGCGTACATTACTATCCCTATAATTTCAGAACATTATAATGAATTTATACACTACTTTCAAATGGATATTCTAGTATTTGCTAGGAAATAACATTGACATATATTAACATTGTGGTAATATTACACAAGATATTAGGAGGGGTATGTTTACAGATTTTCAAGACAAGAGCTTGTTGGCGTTCAGCGGAGGACCTGACAGCGTTTTCTTGTTTCATAAGCTTGTTGAAGAAGGCAAGGTTTTCGATATCGCTATTGTTGACTATGGGTTGCGTGAACAAAGCAAAGAAGAAGTCGCCTATGCAAAAGCATTGTCTGATCAACATGGCATCACTTGTTTTGTAAAATCAGCGAGGTCGTCAGGCAACTTTAGTGAATCTATGGGGCGAAAAATACGTTACGACTTCTTTAGAAAGATTGTTGAAGAAGGCGGTTACTCTCAATTGCTTACAGGACATCAATTGAATGATCAGATTGAATGGCTTTTTATGCAGATGTCGAAAGGGGCTGGTCTGACTGAGATGCTTGGTTTGAAAAACGTAAGTGTAAACAGGGGTTTAAAAGTTGTTAGACCCATTCTCAATTACTCTAAAGATGAAGTGCTGGAGTATTTAGACACCCACTCTATCCAATACTTCATAGATGAATCCAACAATACGGATATTTATACTCGTAATAAGTTTAGAAATTCTTTTGTGAATGAGTTCGTGTCTGCTAACCAAGATGGAATTAAGAAGAGTCTATCCTATCTAAATAAAGATAAGTCTATGTTGGAATCAAATCTTTCAGTAGATTCAATTCAGCTTGAGGATCTATATGTTGCCAACATTTCTGGTAGGAAAGATGAAGAGATAGTTCGCATTGTAGACAAAAGCCTTAAAGAAAGAGGTATAGTCATGACAAATGGTGCGAGACAAACCCTTCTAAAAGATAATAAGTTAGAAGTAGGCAGTAGCCGTGTCAATGTATTAAGAGCAGGTGATTTTATATACATTTATCCTAAAGAGACTGGCGGCAAGCCTATTCCAAAAGAAGTAAAAAGTGTATTTAAAACCGCTAAAATACCTCCTGGTATAAGAAAATACATATATAAAACAAATACTTACGAATCATTATTAAAGTTCGTAATATAAAATTGAGCGCTAGGGTGCAAAATTTGCATCACTGCGCTCCAACATCTCTAACGAACTCTTCAATGGAACATTTGGTCTGCATGTGTTCACCGATGAACTGCAAATAACATCATAGAATCCCCTGTTTTTAAACGCCATCTCTTCGGCATAATCTTTCCTGACACCTTTTGAAACCAAGTGATGTTTTAGCTTTGTGTTCAAACGTTTCATAGAAGGGCTTGTTGTGCTGATCTTTATGTATTTTGAACCATATTTGTTTTTGTTGTATACCCTAATACCATGAAAACTGTACTCACCCACCATACTTTTAGCAGCAGAAGCCATCCAAGCACACATAGATCTGCAATAAGATTTGCCTTTCAAAATATCTATTGTGGTATCAAAATTAACTTTTCCATTGTGATTCTTTATTAGATTTAGCAACGGAAATATTGCGTCTGCGGAACCACCGTTTGAAAACGGCACTATGGTTACATCACGTTTTTTTTCCAAAAATTCTCTAATTGTTTTATATGATACATTGTCAAAAGAGCCAACCATCGTGTAATACTCAAGTTTTCCTTTTTTAAAAGGACCGTTAAACTCTAAAGCGTAAGAATTTACGCTGAAAAACAATGAAAATATTAATAATAAATTAATCCTTAATTTAAACATAAATAAAATCCCTTTATTCATGATAAATATAACATGTAAAAACGAAATTGAATACATTCTAATGAGCAAAAAATGAGCAAAATGGGTTTTTTATGTGTCCAATTGTTTTTCTCTATTAGGTGTTTAAATATTTTTTTAAAAAATATTAGGTTTAATTATGAAATTGAACTACTATAAAGCGACATTTAGCTTACCACACCGAAAGGACTTGTTATGAATATATCACTGCCATTCAAATGGGTTAATGCTAAGCGTCCAAAGCTAAGCACCAGGGGGCCTAGCTCAGAGGTCATCCACATCGCTGTTGCAGAAACCGTAAAATTTCCCAGCTTAAAGAGACGACCAGGAGAATTCCTTTGTACCTTCAGACTCAGACTTGAGATCCATAAAGAAAAAGATGTGTTAGGTTCTGATCTGAGCAAGGTGACATGTAAAGTGTGTCTAAAGATGGCAGAGAGAGTTTATCGTAAGACAAGCGGCTAAAAATCCAAATAAGGAACCTTGCAGACACTTATATAAAATATGAACTTGTGTTAAAATAGTATTTTGTTTAAAAGTTATTTTAGAGGTGTAGCATGTCTTCATTAAAGGTAGGTACGATTAGATTAAAATCGCCAAAAACAGAAACAATTCAATATGAAACTGCGTCTAATTACACTGAATATTCGGTTGATGAAGGCGTTTACAATGTCTATTTTGAAATGCATGCAGGAGAGCCTAGGCTCTTTTGGAGAGCAACTGGAACCGTCACATTAGATCATGTAGAAAACAGTTTATTCGCTTCTAAAAATGTACATGATGATTTTAATGAAGACAAAAGAAAAAAAGTTTCGCATTATGCTTTAATTTCACCTTTAATGATTTCAAATGATATTTCTAATGAAGACTTTGTAAAAATAACTGAGAATTTAGATATAGATATTGATGCTCCATGGATCAATATCGATAAAGAACTTATCTATATTGAAGGTAGAGAAAAGCCATATGAAACGTATAGATTTAACATTGATTTAAATAACAAAGACTATGTTAACCATAGAATAAATGAAGATGTAAAAAACAAAATAGAGATTATGAAGTTTACACCGTCATCTTTTACTTACACAAATGAATATGCTGAGAAAAAAGGTTTTTATGACACTGATAAATTCAAGGAATTTATTTATGGAGAACATACCGACCCAATAAGAAAAATAGTTGACTATCAATACCTTATACAGCTTTCCTACACATTAAGTGAAGAATATTTAGCCGACTACGAATTTCTTTCTTTTCCTGTTGATTATATGGAAAGACCACATGATAATGGTTCCCAAGCAATAGAATCAATTCATAAATTAGCAAAAGAGATAAATCTTAAGAATATTGAAAATAGAAAAGAATTTTTAAACTCGCTATGAATATAAAAATACGATAGTCATAGTTTTATAATGCATTATTTTTATTTTAATGTATTATATGTAAAATATAATAATAACGAGGTATAACTATGGATTCTTCAAGCGCTAGTCTTGCATCCCAAATGGCGTCATCAATTAGCAGTATGCAGCAAGCAACACAGATGGTAAATCAGGTAAATGCTAATTTAATCGCTTCTGCGGTTGCAACAGCACAAATAACTAACTCAGCACCATTGCAACAGCCCGATCCCGTTTCCCCGCTTGGTCACAATATTAATTTAAAAGTATAACTACTAGAAAATATTGTTTTGATTTTATAAACAGCGGCAATACTCTGGTTTTAAATTTGTGCGATATATCTTTGAAATTGTGATGACTTCGCTATAACAGTGCACATGAAGTTGGCAGATAAAGGAATTGACAGCAATCTGGTTTTGCCCAATACAAAGAACCTTCGGGGAAATTATCGGGTCATCTCATTGCCACTGTTGGACCTTATGCATTTGATGAAATCAAAATTATCTTACACAGATAGAAAGACTCCCATACTCAATCGTTTCAGCAGGCAATTTATCTCGAAAAATGTGGAATAAAGCCTCTTTTATTTAACCCTCGTCCATCCTTACATAGAGTTCTGAAAGCATATTCATCTCTTCATCATTAAGTAAGCCACTTTCAATTAAATTGCATAAAGACTCTAATGAAAGAACGTTATCGTGAATGGCATCCATTACATTCTTCATCGCAAGACCTCTAGATTCATTGCTATCGACTTTTAGCAAATTCATCACAAAATTAAGTTGAGTCTTATCCAATTTTACTATCCCCTCAGAACTTGAATTGGCTTGAGAGAACATAGAGTGAAGTATCGCATATGTCAAGTAAGTCACATACGTTACCCTGGTAGACATAGGTATACATAGTACTGTCTCCGTTTAGTGTCATTTCTTAAGAAATAGATAATGGACCATGATTGAAACAATACTTTTCGATTGTCTTATCAATTTGTTTTGATCACAGGTGTTAAATAATTTAAATTTTTGTAATAATAAAGAGATTAAAAGGAGTTAAAAAATGATTAGAATGCTATTTATAGCAATTTCGTACCTGATTTTTTTAAATAGTGCATACGCTAAAACATGGGAAAATTTCAGCGCTGATAAATCAGAGATAAAAGTTATAAATGATCTAAGTAATTGGGGTGCTAAATACAATTTAAATGTCATATTTGATAATGCACCGTCAGGATTCAGAACACTATCCTTTAGAATCAATAGCTTCACACCTAAAAAAAAATGTGATTTAGGAAGTAAGTTAGGTAAAGGTTTACCAACCTCATTTAAGATCAATGGAAAATCTCAAAAGGGCATCATTGCTTGCAGTGAAAAGATCGGTGAAAAAGGTAAATTAATACAGATTTTTCCAACTGAAAAGCGCCACATAGATGCAATTGCAGGCGAATTTAAGCGTTCAAACGAAGTGAGGTTTGAAGTCAATAAGTTATCTTTCGTAATTCCTGCTGATGGCTTTACTAAGGCTTGGCGCAAGTTTACAGAATAAAGCAAGAATTTGACAGTTGTTGTCATATGTGATATATTAAAAATCTACCAATCTACTGGTACAAGTCATTCAGATCAATAACTTGAAGGTGTTGAATAATGATTTCTGAAGATAAAGTTGTATTTGCTGGAATCATCCCTTACACAATAATCTATGAATTAGAGCCATTATTAGACGATGGTGTATCAAACTGGGATGGCATAGATACGTTTATGAGCTGTTTGTATCACCAAGAATATAAGTCTCTCAAGCATGGTGCGAAGATCAATCTTTTGATACCAAAATCAGAACTCAAAACCACTGTTGATGAGCTGAGATACCGATCTGAGCAGGCACGTTACTTTGGGTCTGTTAGCAAACAACAATTTGATATCTTTAACAACAAACTTGATAACCTCATATTAGGCAAGGGATTCGTTGTTACTCAGAAAGAAGCAGCTAAGCCTCTGGGAGATGATTCGCAAGGAAGTGCGAAACGGGCTGAAGTTGAAAGTTGGATTTCTGCTGCGGTTGAAGAAGCGACGAACCTCCTAGCTCGGGCTCAAAGTCCAGTAAGATACAAAAAGGAAATCTTACGAAATAAGAGAGTAAGAATAAGATGGAGTGGAAAAATAAGTCGAGGTGGTAAAAGAGGTATTTCTATCGCCCCTCTTCCAGAAATAATGAGTACAAATTTTATTGAATACGACAGAATTAAAAAGCTTAAGGACATAGGGAGTTTCGAGGGCAACCTTCAAACAAGAATTTTTGCTCTTATTGCTCATGAAATGGCTCATGTAGCACAGTATTCATATGAAGAGGCTATTAATCTAGAAATAGTCCCGTCAGCACTAAAACAGCCACATGGCTTAGGATGGCAGGAAATCTATCGTTATCTTCGTGTAAATATGGTGAACCACCGCAGTGACTATCGAGTCTTAAACCAGGAGGCTTAAATAAAGCCCCTGCGAGGCTTTCTGGGGTTGATCTACTTGGTTCTACTGTAGCATTCAGAATCTATTACAGACCCATTCTGAGGCATCTAGATAAGGTTAGAAGATTGGTTGTGAAATCGATCTTCTAACTTGTCGAAATAAGAATAAAATTAATATTACGATATAATATAGGTTAACGGCATAAAACTATTGGAAACAATCATATTTAAACTTAAAATATTTCTTTTTAATTAATCTAAAGATAAATGGATTGCTGATATGTCAAATGTAAGTACTCAAGAAAGTTTTATTTCAAGAGCTGAGAAGATCTCAACAAATTTAATGTTTATATCTATTTTGGTTTTAGTAACACTTGCTTTACTTAGAGCTTTTGTCCCAGTGGAGATTGATCCTGCTATTAGGCATCTTGAGGGTGTGACAGCAACAGCAGGGGGTGCATCATTATTAGCTATGTTTACGTTCTATTTTATTAATCTATTATCAAAAAGATGATTTTGTTATATAACAAAACTATCTTTACATTAATTTACATAATATAAACGTTTTTTTACCCTATTTAAGTGTATAGTGGATGCATATATTCAATTAAGGGGAATAAAAATGAAAAAATCATTACTAGTTACATTAACAGCCGCCGCTATTTCTTTTGGTACATTATCAGGTGCCGCTTTTGCTCATGAAGATGGTAAGAAAGGTCCTAAATCATCTGAAGATCGTGTTGCCAAGATGACGGAGAAGCTTGATTTAAGTGCAGAACAAAAACAACAACTTATGGAAATTTTTGCTAAGCGTGAAGCAGACCGCAAGCACATGATGGAGAACACAACTGAAGAGCAACGTGAAAACATTCGAAAAACAGCTCGTGAAGGTATGAAAGCTAAGATGCAGGAAGAAGTTAAATCGATTCTAACTGATGAGCAAAAAGCTAAATATAATCAGATGCATGAAAAGAAAAAAGGAAAAAAAGGTAAAGGTAAAGGACGTGATAAGCATTGATCCATTGAAGCTTCATTAAGTTACAGTAAGCCCGCAATAAGCGGGCTTTTTTGTATAAAATATGTTATTATAAATGTAGTTTTAATATGAGGTTTGATTTTTTATGAATAGCGCAGATCTTGACAAGATATATCATAAGTATGTAGATCGCATTGAGGATAATGCGGTTAAAGAATATTTGAAGAAATTTGATATGGAAAGTATTTTTTGGCAACAAGATAGATTG